>Ga0116231_10013562_pt1 | contig 11374 bp, 9 predicted proteins | sample S1TSphgellanicum_2_FD_89695 | JGI IMG/M metagenome (GOLD analysis project Ga0116231, IMG submission 89695) | Host-associated microbial communities from peat moss isolated from Minnesota, USA - S1T2_Fd - Sphagnum magellanicum MG | ecosystem: Host-associated > Plants > Peat moss > Unclassified...
ATTTTCGGCGAGGGCGGGACCCTGGCCGAGGCGATCGCCGGCTATCTGGAAATCTTAGGGTCGCGCGAGCGGGTGATGGGCATTGGGCGCGAGGAGCTGGTCGCGGTGCGCGACGCCTTCGCCGTCCCCCGCCGCACAGAGATCGTCGACGGCGACGCCGATGTCGAGGACGAAGACCTGATCCCCCGCGAGGAGATGGTCGTCAGCGTCACCCACGGCGGCTATGTCAAGCGCACCGCACTGTCCGCCTATCGAACCCAGCATCGCGGCGGCAAGGGTAAGACCGGTATGTCGATGAAGGACGAGGACGCCATCGTGCGCGTCTTCGCCGCCTCGACCCATGCGCCGGTGCTGTTCTTCTCCTCCACCGGCAAGGTCTATAAGCTCAAGGTGTGGCGCCTGCCGCTCGCCGCGGCGAACGCGCGGGGCAAGGCCTTCGTCAACCTCCTGCCGCTCGACTCCGCCGCCGGCGAGGCCATCACCACCGTTCTGCCCCTGCCCGAAGACGAGGCCGCGTGGGAGCGGCTGGATGTGATGTTCGCCACCTCCAGCGGCGATGTGCGGCGTAACAAGCTCAGCGACTTCGTCCAGGTCAACCGCGCCGGCAAGATCGCTATGAAGCTGTCGGCCGAGGAGCGCATCTTGGGCGTCCAGCTCTGTACCGAGGCCGACGACGTGCTGCTGACGACCGCGCTCGGTCGCTGCATCCGCTTCGCCGCCAGCGATGTGCGCGTCTTTATGGGGCGCGAGTCGACCGGCGTGCGCGGCGTGCGTCTGGCGGAGGGCGACGAAGTCATCTCCATGGCCATTCTGCGCCACGTGGAGGCCGATCCGGCTGAGCGCGCGGCCTATCTCCGTTACGCCGGCGCTTTGCGCGCCGCCATCGGCGATCCCGACGCCGAGGGCGCGGAAGCCGAAGCCCGCGAGATCGAGGCCGAAGAGGGCGTAGATGGCGAAGCGGCGCTTTCACAAGAGCGGATCGTGGAGCTCGGCGCGGCCGAACAGTTCATCCTGACGGTGACCGATAGCGGCTTTGGCAAGCGCACCTCGGCCTACGACTATCGCCTGACCGGGCGCGGCGGCCAGGGGCTGATCGCCCACAATCTGGCCCGCGGCGGCAAGCTGGCCGCCAGCTTCCCGGTGGAGGACTCCGACGAAATCCTGCTGGTCACCGATGGCGGTCAGCTGATCCGTACGCGAGTCGAGCAGATCCGCATCGCCGCCCGCAATACCCAGGGCGTCACCATCTTCCGGACTGGAGACGGCGAGCGCGTCGTGTCGGTGGAGCGGTTGGAGGGCGCCGAAGGCCAGGAGGACGACGGCGATCCAGCGGCCGACTGACGGCGGCCGTATCGCCGCTGACTGGCGTCCTGCGCCCCGCCAATGCTATGCCTCGGTCATCGAACATAACGGGCGGACCGCTTCGAAACGCTAACGACCTCAAGGACCCTCGGCGGATGCGCATCGGCCTCTATCCTGGCACCTTCGACCCTATTACCAATGGCCACTTGGACATCATCGGGCGGGCTGTAAAGCTGGTCGACAAGCTGGTGGTGGGTGTGGCGATCAATCGCGACAAAGGGCCTTTGTTCAGCCTCGAAGAACGTGTCGAGATGGTGATGCGGGAGGCCGCGCCGTTCCAGGATCGGTGCGAGATCGTGGCCAAGCCGTTCGAAAGCCTGCTCATGACCTTCGCCGAGGAGGTCAAGGCCTCAATCATCGTGCGGGGTCTTCGCGCCGTCGCCGACTTCGAATACGAGTTTCAGATGACGGCGATGAACCAGCAGCTGAACCGCAATATCGAGACGGTGTTCCTGATGGCCGACCCGCGCCATCAGGCGGTGGCGTCTCGCCTGGTCAAGGAAATCGCCCGATTGGGCGGCGACGTCGGCGCCTTCGTCAGCCCCGCCGTGGTCGAAGCGTTGAAAGCGAAATTCCCCAAATGAAGTCGAAGACGATGAAAGCCCGTATTATGACGGCACGCATTCTGACGGCCCAAATTCTAACGGTTTGCGGCGTGATGCTGGCGGCGGCCTCGCTCGCCGACGCCAGGCCCAAGCCCAAGGCGCCGGTCGCCCCTCCGCCGCCGCCAAAGCCTACGGCGGCCGATTGGCGCACGCCCGATCCCGACAATCTGCTCGTCATCGACACCAACAAGGGCCAGATCGTCGTCGAATTGTCGCCCGAGCTTGCGCCCCAGAGCGCGGAGCGTCTGCGAACCCTGGCGCGCCAGCATTTCTATGACGGCCAGAGCTTCTTCCGGGTGATCGATGGCTTCATGGATCAGACCGGCGATCCGCTGAACACCGGCGAGGGGGGCTCCAAACTCCCCAATGTCCCGGGGGAGTTCACCTTCCGCAGGGATCCAACCACGCCGTTTGTCACCGTGGCCCAGCCCGATGGCGAGAGCATCGGCTTCATCGGCGTCATGCCCGTCGCCAGCCAGCCTCAGGCGCTGATGAGCATGACCAAGGACGGCAAGGTGGGGGCCTGGGGCCTGTTTTGTCCGGGCATCCTCGGGATCGCCCGCGCCAACGACCCCGACTCCGCCAATAGCCAGTTCTTCCTGATGCGCGACTCCTATCCCAAGCTTGAGAAGCAATACACGACCGCCGGCCGCGTCATCGTGGGCGAGGATGTGGTCAAGGCCATCAAGCTGGGCGAGCCGCCGACGCCGCCTATGGATAAGATGATCACCGTGCGCCTCGCCTCCGATCTTCCGCCGGACCAGCGGCCGACCGTGAAAGTGCTCAAGACGTCGAGCCCAGCCTTCAAGGCCATTGTGGATGCCGACCGCGACGAAAAGGGCGCGGACTTTTCCATCTGCGACGTTTCCGTTCCGACGCTGCCGAAGTAAGGCGCGAGGCTCAGCAACGACGACAGCTTGGGAGTCACGCGTATGGTGGCCCTGGACATCATCGGCAGGGGAGAGAAGCTCTCCACCCAGGCGATCCGGCGACTGCTGGGGGTTTCCCTGGTGCTTGGCGCCACGATCCTGGTGGTTGTGTCCCTAAGCACAGCCTGGCTGGTCGCGCGCGATCAGGAATATACGGGCTGGGTCAATCACTCCTACACGGTCGAGCGGCACATCTCGCTCTTTTCCGTCTTGTTCGAGCGCGCGGAGGCCGCCCGGCGCGGCTATTTGCTCACCCATGACGACCGCTACATGGTCGGATACCGCGAAGCCGCCACGGCCTTGCCCAAGGAAGTGGAGGCGCTGCAGGCCCTCACCAGCGACACGCCGCACGAGCACGATTTGGTCATAGAGCTAGACCCTCTGCTCTCCAGCAAGCTGAACGTCCTGGAGGCGTCGATGCGCGCCGCACAAAGCCAGAGCATGGCTGCGCCCACCGATGCGGCGACGCTGGAACAGGACCAGCCGCTCGTGACCCACATCCGGGACCTGCTCGCCAAAATGGTGGTCGACGAGAATCGCCTGCTGCAAATGCGGACGGAGCGCCAGACGGCGAATGCGGACCTTCTGCTCGCCGCGGTCCTGATCGCCGGCGCCCTTTTGGCGCTTCTGTCCGTCGGCGCGGTCGTCCTGGTTCGGCGTTACGCCGCCGATCTGGACGGCTCCCAGGCCGAGCTTCGCCGCGTGAACGAGGGGCTGGAGCAGGCGGTGGCCGAGCGTACCGCCGACCTGACCCGCGCCAACGACGAAATCCAGCGTTTCGCCTATATCGTCTCCCACGATCTGCGCTCGCCGCTCGTCAATGTGATGGGCTTCACCAGCGAGCTTGAGGTGTCGCTCAAGCCTCTGCAGGCCCTGCTTCACGAGGTTGAGGACAAGGCGCCGGCCATTCCCTTGAAGGCCGCCCGCGAAGCGGTCACGGCCGACCTGCCGGAATCGATCAACTTCATCCGCTCCTCGACCCGAAAGATGGACCGGCTGATCAATGCGATCCTGAAGTTGTCGCGCGAGGGCCGCCGCAATCTGACGCCAGAGCGGCTGGACATGGGCGTCCTGTTCGAGGGGATCGTCGAGAGCCTGAAACACACCGCCCTGGAGCGGAGCGCCGAGATCGTTATTCAGGCGCCGCTGCCCAATATCGCCAGCGACCGGCTGGCGGTGGAGCAGGTGTTCAGCAATCTGATCGAGAACGCCTTGAAATACGCCAAGCCCGGCCGACCGGGCCGGATTGTCGTCCGCGGCCAGGCCACCGCAACCGGCTGTGTTTTCGAGATCGAAGACAATGGACGCGGCATAGCGCCGGCCGATCACGAACGTATCTTCGAGTTGTTCCGTCGCTCGGGTTCACAAGATCAGCCGGGAGAGGGAATAGGCCTCGCCCATGTACGCGCGCTCATCTATCGGCTTGGCGGTTCAATTACGCTCGATTCTGAACTTGACCGCGGCTCCACATTCCGCATTTCTCTGCCGCGTACCCTTTTGCGTGACCAGGACCAAACCGCGTGAACACCCATCAGCCCGTCAACATCATCATGATCGAGGACGATGAGGGCCACGCCCGCTTGATCGAACGCAACATCCGGCGCGCCGGCATCTCCAACACCATCCATCACTTCACCGACGGCACCTCGGCGCTGGAGTTCATTTTCAAGGGCGCGGATGGGCCTATCGTCAACGGGCCGGCCATGGTGCTGCTGGATCTAAATCTGCCCGACATGAGCGGCACCGACATTTTGGCCCGGATCAAGAGCGTCGATAAGTTGAAGCGCACGCCCGTCGTGGTGTTGACCACCACCGACGACAAGGTCGAAATTCAGCGGTGCTATGACCTTGGCTGCAATGTCTACATCACAAAGCCGGTCAACTATGAGGCTTTCGCAGACGCTATCCGCCAGCTTGGGTTGTTCCTGGCGGTGATCCAGGTTCCAGAGGTCGTCGAGTGATATCGCCCTCGCAGCTGGCGCCGGCGCGGCTGCTCTATATCGATGACGACGAGGGCCTCTGCCGGCTCGTCAAACGGGGCCTGGAGCGCCGCGGCTATGCTGTGCGTACAGCGACAAGCGGTCCTGACGGCGTCCGCCTGGCCGCAGAGACTCCGTTCGACGTCGTGGCGGTCGATCACTACATGCCCGGTCAAGATGGGCTGGTCACCCTGAGCCAGCTCTGCAGCCTGCCCCAGCCGCCGCCCATCATCTATGTGACCGGATCCGATGAGAGCCGCATCGCGGTCGCCGCGCTCAAGGCCGGGGCGATGGACTATGTGGTCAAGTCCGCGGCGGAAGACTTCAACGATCTCCTCTCCAGCGCGCTCGATCAGGCTCTGTCCCAGATCCGCTTGAAACGGGAGCGGGACGCCGCCCAGCAGGCGTTGAGCGAGGCCAACGCCCGGCTGGAGGCCATCGTCGACCACCAGGCCGTCATGCTGCGCGAAGTGAACCACCGCGTCGCCAACAGCCTGCAACTGATCGCGTCTCTGGTTCACATGCAGGCCGCCGCCGTTACCGACGAGGCCGCTCAGAGCGCGCTCCGCGACACCCAGGCCCGAATCTCCGCCATCATGCAGGTCCACCGCCGCCTCTACACCTCCGAGGACGTGCAGGTGGTGGACATGCGGGACTACCTCTCAGGCCTGGTGGCGGAGCTGGAGCAGTCCCTGACCGCCGGCGACGCCCATCGCCACATTCGCCTGGTCGCCGAACCTGTAAAGCTGAAGACCGACAAGGCGGTGTCGCTCGGCGTCATCGTCGCCGAACTGGTGACCAACGCCTGCAAGTACGCCTATGCGGAGAACGAAGACGGCGATGTGAGGGTCTCGTTTCACCGGGGGGCGGACGACCTGCAGCTGGTGGTGGAGGACGACGGACGCGGGATGCCTAAAACCCTGACGCCGAAGGGGACGGGGCTCGGCCAAAAGGTGATCGCCGCGATGGCCCGGAGCCTCAACGCCGTGGTGCAGTTCGATCCGGACCATAGCGGAGCGCGGGCCGTGCTGGCGTTTGAGGGGTGAGGGCGCTGGAGAATTCCAGAGCGAGAGTGATTTCAAGATAAAACCCGCTCATCCCGGCGAAGGCCGGGACCCAGATCATAGGACTCCGCCGAAAAGAGTTCCGCGTCTATTTTATAAAGCAACGCTTTACGATCTGGGTCCCGGCCTTCGCCGGGATGAGCGGAATATCGTGAGGCCGACCGAACTGCCCCCTCAAAGATGCGGTTCGCTCTGCGGGTCCTTCTCCAGCTCGGAGATAAACGGCGTCCTCCAACCCGACCGCACCGCCCACAGGTAGAAGCCCACCCCCAGCACGGCGACCAGCCCCAGATCGTACCCGTACGGAATAACCCCTATACCGCCGAAGTTCTTGCTGCCCAGGAACGACACGAGCGCCAAGCCTGGCATGTAGGTCATCATCCATACCGCGGCCTTGATCTGGCGTCCGATGTCGCGCCAGCCCGCACGCCATTCCGCCCAGACATAGATGGGCATGGCGAGCAGGATCAGCAGGATCACCTCGCCGGTCAGCGGCCATCGCGCCCAGTAGAGCAGCAAGGTGGCGAATAGGAAGGCGACGCCGGCCAGGATTTGCAGGCCGGGGACGCGCAGCGGCCGGTGGATGCTCGGCGCGGTTCGGCGCAGCACCGCTACGCTGATCGGCCCGGTCAGGTAGGAGATGATGGTGGCGACCGAAATCACCGCCGCCAGCGATCCCCAGCCGCGGAAGCAAAACAGGAAGACGAAGGACACCGCCAGATCGAGCCACATGGCCCGGCGCGGTACGCCGCTCTTGGCGTCGACGCCGCCGAGGAACGCGGGCAGGGCGCCGCTGCGCTCCATGGCGTAGATCATCCGGGCGGTGGTGGCCGTATAGGTGGCGCCGGTGCCGCTGGGGCTAACGAAGGCGTCGGCGTAGAGCAGGAAGGCTAGCCAGCCGAGATTGAGCGCGATCGCCAGCTGGGCGAAGGGCGAGCTGAAGTTCACCCCTGACCAGCCATGGGCCAAGAGCGCCGGCGGTGTCGCGCCGATGAAGGCGATCTGCAGCAGGACGTAGACGACTGTGGCGAGCGCGATGGAGCCCAGCACGCTGATCGGGACGTTGCGGGCGGGGTTCTTGGCCTCTCCGGCCATATTGATCGGGCTCTGGAAGCCGTTGAAGCTGAAGACGATGCCGCTGGTCGCCACCGCCGTCAGAACCGACGCCAGATTGAAGACGCTGCCCGTAGTGTGGGCGCCGACATGGAAGTTGGCGGAATGAAAGCCGCTCAGGATCAGCACGATCCCCGTCGCCGCCGGCACCACCAGCTTGAAGCTGGTGATGGCGCCATTGGTCCGAGCGTAGAGTTTTACGCCCCAAAAGTTCAGCAGAAAGTAGCCGATCACCAGGAGCGCGGCTAAGGCCAAACCCGGGATCGTCAGCTCATGGCCGAAATAGAGCGCGCGGGTCCAGTCGAACGGCCAGGACGCCATATATTGAATCGAGGCCTCGGCCTCCACCGGGATCACCGAGACGATGGCGATCCAGCTCGCCCACCCGGCCACGAACCCGACCAGGCTGCCGTGAGAATAGTAGCCATAGCGCACCATGCCGCCCGTCTCCGGGAACATGGCGCCGAGCTCGCAGTAGACGACGCCCACGACGCCCACCACGACCGCCCCGATCAGCCACGCGTAGACCGCGCCCGGTCCGGCCAGCTGGGCGGTATGCCAGGCCCCAAATAGCCAGCCGGAGCCGATGATGGAGCCGAGACCGGTCATGGTCAGGGCGAACAGGCCGATGTCGCGGCGCACGGAGTGATCAGCCAAGGATTTCGCCCCCAAAATACCTAGCCTACGCGAGTAGCGGCCCGCGAGGCCGCAGTCAAAGCGGCGCCTTGGCTTTGCGGCGCGTCTGCATCGCCTGGCTCGCCTTTTAGGCATAGCGGACCCGCTTCCAGACGGCGCGTGAGGCTGTAGGATAAGCGCAAACGCAAAAACGGAGGAAAACACCCCATGACCTCAACGCCGCCGCTCCAGGCCTTAGTCCAATCCGTACTCGGAGAGGACGCCGGCCGGGACACCCTCCGCATCCTGACCCTCCCGCCCGAGCTGCTGAAACCGCAAGGCGGTTCGGCGGGCGTCTCCCGCGCGGCGTTCGCCATGGCCATGACGGCTGTTCTGTTCCACGACCTCCTGGCGCGGGTTCCGACAGGCGCGGCCTACGTCGCCGATGTCCGGGCGGCCGGGGGCAAGGTGACGTTCGATCACGGCGCGCTGCGCACCATCCGCTTCGCCGACGGTCCGACTGGCGGCTTGCCCGCCGGCGAGCAAGCGTTCGTGCGCATCTTCACGGCGCTCGGCTATCGGCTGGCCGGCGTCTATCCCCTGGATCGGTTGGGCATGACGGGCCGCGCCTACGTCCAGGCCGATCTGCCCGAAGCGATCCCGCAATTTTTCTTGAGCGAACTGCATGTGGAGCGATTTTCAAGCGCTTTCCAAGCCGCCGCCCACAGGGTGTTCGACGCCAGCCGCGACCCCCTGGACGCCGCCACGCTCGCAACGCTTGAGCGCTTCGCCACAGACGGCGAGGCGCCGTTCGAGGCCGCGCGGCGCGCTCTGCCCGTCATCGTCGCCGCCTTCGATCGCCATCACCCAGAGCCTGCGCTGAGTGACTACGAGACGCTTCTGGCCGAGTCCGCCGAGGCGGCCTGGATCGCCACGGAGGGGTGCGCCTTCAACCACGCCACCGACCGCGTCCTCGACGTCGATGCGCTCGCCGCCGCCCAACGGGCTCAAGGCCGGCCGATCAAGGATGCTGTGGAGGTCTCAGGTTCGGGCCGCGTGCGCCAGACGGCGTTCAAAGCCGACCCCGTCCTGCGCGGCTTTGTCGGCGGCGACGGGACCAGGGTCGAGCGCCAGGTCCCCGGCTCCTTTTACGAATTCATTACCCGCGACGCCGACCCCGAGGCCAAAGGCCTCGACCTGCGGTTCGATAGCAGCAACGCCCAGGGCATCTTCAAGATGACGGCTAAAGCGACCGCGTTGGCTTAAGAAAGACCAGAGAACGAACTGAAGCGCCGACCCCAAATCCGCTGACCCCCGCTTTCGCGCGGATGAGCGGAGCGTGGGGGAACGCGTCGATGTGATTATCGAATACACTCCAAGGCTCACCCTCATGACCCGATATGTTCTCAGCCTAGACCAGGGCACCACCTCGACCCGGTGCATCGTGTTCGATGAGGCCGCCCGGCCGCTCGCCACCGCCCAGACAGAATTTGTCCAGCACTATCCAGCGTCCGGCTGGGTCGAGCACGATGCCGAGGACATCTGGCGCGACGCCGTGGCCATGGTCCGTCGCGCCATCGGCGACGCCGGGCTGACCGCGGGCGATATCGGCGCGATCGGCATCGCCAACCAGCGCGAAACCGTCGTGGTCTGGGACCGGGCGACGGGGGCGCCGATTCACCGCGCCATCGTCTGGCAGGACCGCCGCACCGCCGAGCTATGTCGCCACCTGAAGGACGATGGCTGCGAGCCGATGGTGCGGGCGCGCACGGGCCTGCTGCTCGATCCCTACTTCTCGGCGACGAAGCTGGCCTGGATCCTGGATAACGTTCAGGGCGCGCGCGCGCGGGCGGAGCGGGGCGAGCTGGCGTTCGGCACCATCGACAGCTTCCTGGTCTGGCGGCTGACGGGCGGCCGGGTCCATGTCACCGACGTCGCCAACGCCGGTCGTACGCTCCTGTTCGATATCCACCGCCAGGTCTGGGACCCGGAACTCTTGAGCCTTTTCCGCATCCCTGCGCCCCTGTTGCCGGAGGTGGTCGACAACAGCGGCGTGGTCGGCGTGACGGACACGGCCCTGTTCGGCGCTGCGATCCCCATCGCCGGCATGGCGGGCGATCAGCAAGCGGCCCTGGTCGGCCAGGCCTGCCTCAAACCCGGCATGGCCAAGGCGACCTATGGCACCGGCTGTTTCATGCTGCTGAACACCGGCGCCGAGGCCGTGGCCTCGGAGCAGCGCCTCCTCACCACGCCGGCCTACCGTGTCGGCGGAAAGATGACCTATGCGCTCGAAGGCTCCATCTTCGTCGCCGGCGCTGCGGTGAAATGGCTGCGCGACGGTTTAGGCCTGATCGTCAAGGCGGCGGACACTAACAGTATGGCGACCCGTGTGCCCGATGGGCACGGCGTCTATATGGTGCCGGGCTTTGTGGGCTTGGGCGCACCACACTGGGACCCCGACGCTCGGGGCCTGATCTGCGGTCTGACGCTGGACGCCACCGCCGCCCACATCGCCCGCGCCGCCCTGGAATCGGTCGCCTATCAGACGCTCGATCTCGCCGACGCGATGCGGCGGGATGGCGCCGCGCAACCCACTGCGCTCAGGATCGACGGCGGCATGTCGGCCAATACCTGGCTATGCCAGTTTCTGGCCAATGTGCTGGAGGTGCCGGTGGAGCGTCCGGCGCATCTGGAGACCACGGCGCTGGGCGCGGCCTTCCTTGCGGGAGCCGCGGCGGGCGTGTGGACAGACCTGGACGACGCCGCAAGGGCGTGGCGGCGCCAGGACGCCTTTACGCCTCAGATGGCGCCCGCCCACCGCAGCACGATCGTTGCAGGCTGGCGCAAGGCGGTCGCGCGGGCTTTGCTCTAACGCCAGAAGGGTCGGGCGGGGGTTACGGCTCCTTATATCCCAACTCCGGAACACCCTGCTGCGCCCCGTAGTAGCGGTAGGGCAGGAACTTGCCGCTCATCTCCAGCTTCACGCGGTCGCCCTTGGGATCGGGGAGGCGCTCCAGCTTCATATCGAAATCTATGGCCGACATGATGCCGTCGCCGAACTCTTCCTGGATCAGCTCCTTGAAGGTCGTGCCATAGACCATGACCAGTTCGTAGAAGCGGTAGATCAGGGGGTCGGTCGGAGGCATTTGGGCGAGGGAGCCGCGATAGGGCGGCTCGTGCAGAAGCCGCGCCTCGACCTCGCTCAGGCCGAACAGCGCCTGCGCTTTGGCGCAGAGACCCTTGGGCAGGCGCATTTGGCCCAGGCACGCCGCGGTGATCAGCACCGGCGACATGCCGCCGATCTCCTCGGCTATGTAGGCCCAGCTCCAGCCCTTCTCGCGTTTGATGTCGAGGAGTTTTTCGGTGAGGTCTTCGCGCTTCAACGGGGCTCTCCGGGTTATTTCGTCTGTCGTGCGATAGCATGAACTTGCGCAGGTAAGGAGCGTGAATACAGGCTCTTTTCAACCGGCGCGGATGTGCCGCCGTGCTCGGCCGCATCAAGCGACGCTTCGCTCTTCGCGCTTGACCCGCCCTGCGCGCGACGGCTGATGGGTTGGCGTCGGGACATGGCGTAATCGCTAGGGCGGTTGGTCGTAAGGTCGGCGGCCTGAGCGATCCCCGCTCGGCCCAGGAGAAGACCATGTCTCAGCTCGACCTTTATGTCGGCCTCGACGTCTCGATGGAGACCACCGCCATTTGCATTATCG
>Ga0116231_10013564_pt1 | contig 11373 bp, 11 predicted proteins | sample S1TSphgellanicum_2_FD_89695 | JGI IMG/M metagenome (GOLD analysis project Ga0116231, IMG submission 89695) | Host-associated microbial communities from peat moss isolated from Minnesota, USA - S1T2_Fd - Sphagnum magellanicum MG | ecosystem: Host-associated > Plants > Peat moss > Unclassified...
CGACCTGATCCGCTACTACACGCGCGAGGCCGGCGTGCGGAACCTGGAGCGCGAGATCGCCAATCTCGCCCGCAAGGCGGTGAAGGAGATCGTCACCAAGAAGTCGAAGAAGGTCATCTTCAACCGCAAGAACCTGGAGAAATACGCCGGCGTTCGCCGCTATCGCTATGGCGAGGCGGAGGAGAGCGACATGGTCGGCGTGGTCACCGGCCTCGCCTGGACCGAGGTCGGCGGCGAGATCCTCACGATCGAGAGTGTGCTGCTACCCGGCAAGGGCAACATCAAGCACACCGGCAAGCTCGGTGACGTGATGCAGGAGAGCGTGTCCGCCGCGCTGAGCTATGTGCGCAGCCGCTCGATCAGCTTCGGCATCAAGCCGACCCTGTTCGAGAAACGGGACATCCACGTCCATGTGCCCGAGGGCGCGACACCGAAGGATGGTCCGTCCGCCGGCGTGGCGATGGCGACCTCGATCGTGAGCATCCTCACCGGCATTCCGATTCGCCGGGAGATCGCCATGACCGGTGAGATCACGCTGCGGGGCAGGGTTCTGCCGATCGGGGGTCTCAAGGAGAAGCTGCTGGCGGCATTGCGGGCCGGCATCACAACGGTCTTTATCCCGAAGGACAACGAGAAGGATCTGGCCGAGATCCCTGATAACGTGAAGAAGCACCTCAAGATCATTCCGGTGGCGCATGTCGATGACGTGATCGCCCAGGCGCTGGTGCGCAAGCCGGAGGCCATCGAGTGGGTGGAGCCGGCCGAACCGGCGGTGCCGGCGGCGGCGGAGCCGGTTGCGGGCGCGTCTCTGCCCCATTAAAGCCTCCGCTTCGTGGAAAAAAGCGGCGGGTCGCTTCGGCTGCCCGCCGTTTTCTTTGCGACCCGTGCGCCGGGAGATCCCGAATCAGGGACAGGCGTTCGGCGTGGACATGACATCAAGAGGGGATGCTGGTGAATAAAATGGATTTGATTGCCGCGGTGGCGGACGGCACGGAGCTGTCGCGCGCCAAGGCAACGGAAGTGGTCGATGCCGTGCTGGGCGCGATCGAGGGCGCGCTCAAAAAGAAGGAGGAGGTTCGCCTCGTCGGGTTCGGGTCGTTCGCGACCGCGCACCGTCCCGCCTCCGTGGGCCGCAACCCGCGCACCGGCGAGGAGATCAAGATCGCCGAATCGACCTCGGTGAAGTTCAAGGCCGGCAAGGCGTTGAAGGACGCGGTGCAGTAACAGAAGCTTCTCCCCTCCCCTTGCGGGAGGGGCTGAGGGAGGGGTAGAGGCGATACCCACTAGATTGGAGTGCCGCGTCACCCCCCACCACAAGGGGGAGGGAGAAGAAAAAGGCGGCGTTCCTTGCTTCCCCCTCCCCCTTGTGGGGAGGGCCGGGGTGAGGGTCGGGCCGCACAGCCTTCGCCTCTGCTTCCCTACCGGGCGGTTAGCTCAGCGGTAGAGCGGCTCGTTTACACCGAGTTGGCCGGCGGTTCGATCCCGTCACCGCCCATTCCGATCTTCGATACCACGGCGGGTTGACGGGCCGGTGCGCCCGTCCTAAACGCTCCCCCCTGCCGCTGCGGGTGTAGCTCAGTTGGTTAGAGCGCCGGCCTGTCACGCCGGAGGTCGCGGGTTCGAGCCCCGTCACTCGCGCCAGCGGCGGCAGACGCCGCCCCCTGGCAGTGTCACCTGGATGTGGGTATGGTCCGCCCGCGCTGCGGTGCGGTATACACATCGCGCGATACGGCAGGGTGAAAGCACGGCAGCATGGCCCCAATCCTCGCGAACTACTTTCCCATCCTGGTCTTCATCGCCATCGCCGCCCTGATCGGCGTGGCCCTAGTAGGCGGCTCACTGCTCGCCGCGCGGCAGAAGCCGTATCCCGAGAAGGTATCGGCCTATGAATGCGGCTTCGAGGCGTTCGACGACGCCCGCCGCCGGTTCGACGTCCGCTTCTATCTCGTCGCCATCCTGTTCATCATCTTCGACCTCGAAGTTGCGTTCCTGTTCCCCTGGGCGGTCAGCCTGGGCGACATCGGCCTGTTCGGCTTCCTCTCGATGATCGGCTTCCTTGCGGTGCTCACCGTCGGGTTCATCTACGAGTGGTGCAAGGGCGCACTGGATTGGGAGTGACGGCAATGAGCACCATCGCCTTGGACCATCCCGGCATTCTGCCCCCCGGTCCGGCGCAGGACGCGGTCATCAAAGGCATCACCGGCGAGATCACCGACAAGGGCTTCGTCGTTGCCCAGGTGGACAAGCTGGTGAACTGGGCCCGCACCGGCAGCCTTTGGCCGATGACATTCGGACTCGCCTGCTGCGCGGTGGAAATGATCCACGCCTACATGCCGCGCTACGACCTGGATCGCATGGGCATCATCCCGCGCGCCTCTCCGCGCCAGAGCGACGTGATGATCGTCGCCGGCACGCTGACCAACAAGATGGCCCCGGCGTTGCGCAAGGTGTACGACCAGATGCCCGAGCCGCGCTGGGTGATCAGTATGGGTAGTTGCGCCAATGGCGGCGGTTACTACCACTACTCCTATTCGGTGGTGCGCGGCTGTGACCGCGTGGTTCCAGTGGATATCTACGTGCCTGGCTGCCCGCCGACCGCCGAGGCGCTGGTCTACGGCATCATGCAGCTTCAGAAGAAAATCCGCCGCACCGGGACCATCCTCCGTGGCTGACGCGCCCGTTGCGGTCGCGGCCGAGGCCGCCGCGCCGCTGGATGCGCTCGCGGCCTTCGTCGCGGCACTTCCCGGCGTGACGAAAGTGACGCGCGAAAAGGACGAACTCGTCGCCCACGCCGCCCGCGAAACGCTGCCGGCGCTGATGCTCGCCCTGCGGGACGATCCCGCCTGTTCGTTCGAGCAGGTGATGGACATTTGCGGCGTGGACTGGCCCGAGCGCGCGGAGCGTTTCGACGTCGTCTACAATCTGCTGTCCGTTGGGCTGAACCATCGCCTCCGCGTCATCGTCACGACCGACGAGACCCATGCCGTGCCGTCCGTCTGCGCCATCTGGCCGGCGGCGACCTGGTGGGAGCGCGAGGCCTGGGACCTCTACGGCATCGTGTTCTCCGACCAGCCGGATCTGCGCCGCATCCTGACCGATTACGGGTTCGAGGGGCATCCGCTGCGCAAGGATTTCCCGCTCACCGGCTATGTCGAGGTTCGCTACGACGAGGATCGCAAGCAGGTCGTCTATGAGCCGGTCCGGCTGACCCAGGATTTCCGCAACTTCGATTTCCTGTCCCCTTGGGAGGCGATCACGTCGCTGCCGGGCGACGAGAAAGCCCATGAGGGACGAAAGGGCATGGCGCCATGAGCGCGACGCTGGAAACCACGCCCGCCACCAAGATCGTCGAGATCGACAGCCATGCGCTGAATTTCGGCCCGCAGCACCCGGCCGCGCATGGCGTGCTGCGGCTCATTCTCGAGATGGACGGCGAGGTCGTCGAGCGGGCGGACCCGCATATCGGCCTGCTGCATCGCGGCACCGAAAAGCTGATCGAATACAAGACCTACATCCAGGCGGTGCCGTATTTCGACCGTCTCGATTACGTCAGCCCGATGTGCCAGGAACATGCCTTCGCCCTGGCGACCGAGAAGCTGCTGGGCATCGAGGTGCCGGAGCGCGGCAAGTGGATCCGCGTGCTGTTCAGCGAAATCACCCGGATCCTCAACCACCTGTTGAACGTGACGACCTACGCGCTGGATGTCGGCGCCATCACGCCCAGCCTGTGGGGCTTCGAGGAACGCGAGAAGCTCATGGAGTTCCATGAGGCCGTTTCCGGCGCCCGCCTTCATGCGAATTATTTCCGGCCCGGCGGCGTGAAGTCGGACATGCCGGCGGGCCTCGACGCGCGGATCGCCGAATGGGCACGGACCTTCCCGAAATTCATCGACGATCTCGAAACACTGCTGACCGGCAACCGCATCTGGAAGCAGCGCACCGTCGATATCGGCATCATCAGCGCCGAGGATGCGCTGGCCTGGGGCTTCTCCGGCCCGCCGCTGCGCGCCAGCGGGCTGCCATGGGATCTGCGCCGGTCCCAGCCTTACGAGACCTATGACCAGCTTGAGTTCGACATTCCCGTCGGCCGCAACGGCGACTGCTATGACCGCTATCTCGTGCGGATGCAGGAGATGCGCGAGAGCGTAAAGATCATCAACCAGTGCCTGGCGAAGATGAAGCCGGGACCGGTGAAGATTCAGGACCGCAAGTTCACCGCGCCCACCCGCGGCGAGATGAAGCGCTCGATGGAGGCGCTGATCCACCACTTCAAGCTCTACACCGAAGGCTTCCACGTGCCGGCGGGCGCGACCTACACGGTCGTCGAGGCGCCGAAGGGGGAGTTCGGGGTGTATCTGGTGGCCGACGGCACCAACCGGCCCTATCGCTGCAAAATCCGCCCGACCGGGTTCGCATTCCTCCAGGCGATGGAGAAACTCTCGAAGCGGCACATGCTGGCCGATGCCGTCGCGATCATCGGATCGCTCGACATCGTGTTCGGCGAGATCGACAGGTAACGCAGATGGCCGAAGATATCGGGGATGGCTCGAAGGGCACGGAAACCCCCCAGCCAGCTCATTTCGCGTTCGATGACGCCAGCGAGGCCGAGATCGCGAAGATCCTGGTGAAATACCCCGCCTCGCGTCAGGCCAGCGCGGTGCTTCCGCTGCTGTACGTGGCGCAGAACCAGATGCGCCGGCTGACGCGCAGCGCATGGGTTCCCCGCGTGGCGATGGACGTGATCGCCGCGCGACTCGGCATGCCGCCAATCCGCGTCTACGAGGTCGCGACCTTCTACCTGATGTTCAACACCACCCCTGTCGGCACCTATCACCTGCAACTCTGCACCACGACGCCGTGCTGGCTGCGTGGCTCCGACGAGGTGGTGGCCGCCTGCCGCAAGTTCACCGGCATCAAGGGGTGGAAGGAAACCAGCGCCGACGGGATGTTCACCATGACCGAGGTCGAGTGCGTTGGCGCCTGCGTCAACGCGCCGATCCTTCAGGTCGATGACGATTTCTACGAGGACATGGACGGCCCACTGACCGAACAGCTTCTGGCGGCGCTCAAACGCGGCGAACGGCCCAAACCGGGCTCGATGACCGGCCGACAGACCTCCGCCCCCGCCGGCGGTCCGACCACCTTGACGTCCCTGCATTTCGACCCGGTGGAGTAGGCGATGCTCAGCGACAAGGACCGGATTTTCACCAATCTCTACGGCCAGCACGATTTCCGCCTGAATGGCGCTCGGTCGCGTGGCGACTGGGATGGCACGGCGGCGATCCTCGCCCGTGGCCGCGATGCGATCATCGACGAGATGAAGGCGTCCGGCCTGCGCGGGCGCGGCGGCGCGGGATTCCCCACCGGCATGAAATGGTCGTTCATGCCCAAGGTTTCAGACGGCCGGCCGGCCTATCTCGTGGTGAATGCCGACGAAAGCGAACCCGGCACCTGCAAGGACCGGGACATCATGCGTCACGATCCGCACAAGCTGGTCGAGGGTTGCCTGATCGCCTCCTTCGCGATGGGCGCGCATGCCTGCTACATCTACATCCGCGGCGAGTTCTATAACGAGTCGGTCAACCTCCAACTGGCGATCGACGAGGCCTACGAGGCCGGTCTGATCGGCAAGGATGCCTGCGGCTCCGGCTGGGATTTCGACCTGTATCTGCATCGCGGCGCCGGCGCCTATATTTGCGGCGAGGAGACGGCGCTGCTGGAAAGCCTCGAAGGCAAGAAGGGCATGCCGCGCATGAAGCCGCCCTTCCCGGCGGCGGTCGGGCTCTACGGCGCCCCCACCACGGTCAACAACGTCGAGAGCATCGCGGTGGCGCCGACCATCCTGCGCCGGGGCGCGGCGTGGTTCTCCTCGCTGGGCCGGCCGAAGAACGCGGGCACCAAGCTGTTCTGCATTTCCGGGCATGTGAACAAGCCCTGCAATGTGGAGGAGGAACTTGGCATTCCCCTGCGCGAACTGATCGACACCTATTGCGGCGGCGTGCGCGGCGGCTGGGACAATCTGCTGGCGGTGATCCCCGGCGGCTCCTCCGTGCCGCTGCTGCCGAAATCAATCTGCGACACGGTGCTGATGGATTTCGACAGTCTGCGCGACGTGAAGAGCGGCCTCGGCACGGCGGCGGTGATCGTCATGGACAAGTCCACCGATGTCATCAAGGCGATCGCCCGTCTCTCGCAGTTCTACAAGCATGAGAGCTGCGGCCAATGCACGCCCTGCCGCGAGGGCGCGGGGTGGATGATGCGGGTGATGAACCGCATGGTGGAGGGCCGCGCGGAACTCGGCGAGATCGACACGCTGGAACAAGTGACCAAGCAGATCGAGGGCCATACGATCTGCGCCCTCGGCGATGCGGCGGCGTGGCCGGTGCAGGGCCTGATCCGGCATTTCCGCCCTGTCATGGAGGAGCGGATCGCGAAATACAAAGCGGCCCGCGGCAAACCGACCGGCGGGACGGATGCCGCGCCTGTTCCAATGGCCGCGGAGTAGACACGATGCCGAAGCTCACGGTTGACGGCGTCGTCGTCGATGTTCCAGCCGGCACGACGGTGCTGCAGGCCGCCGAACTGGCGGGCAGCGAGGTGCCGCGCTTCTGTTACCATGACCGGCTGTCGATCGCTGGGAATTGCCGGATGTGCCTCGTCGAGGTCGAGAAGGCGCCCAAGCCCATCGCCTCCTGCGCCTATCCGGTCGCGGAGGGCATGGTCGTCAAGACCGATACCCCAATGGTGCGCAACGCGCGGCGGGGGGTGATGGAGTTCCTGCTCATCAACCACCCGCTGGACTGCCCGATCTGCGACCAGGGCGGCGAGTGCGATTTGCAGGATCAGGCCGTCGGCTACGGCATGGATCACTCGCGCTATGCCGAGAACAAGCGCGCAGTGAAGGACAAAAATCTCGGCCCGCTGGTCAAAACCGTGATGACGCGCTGCATTCACTGCACCCGCTGCATCCGCTTCGCCACCGAGATCGCCGGCGTGCCCGAACTCGGCGCCACCTCGCGCGGCGAGAGCATGGAAGTCGGCACCTATGTCGAGAAGGCGCTGACCTCGGAGTTGTCCGGCAACCTGATCGATATCTGCCCGGTCGGTGCGCTCACCTCCAAGCCCTACGCGTTCGTCGCTCGGTCCTGGGAGTTGAAGAAAACCGACAGCGTCGATGTGATGGACGCGGTGGGTGCGGCCATCCGCGTCGATACGCGCGGACCCGAGGTGCTGCGCATCCTGCCGCGCCTGAACGAGGACGTGAACGAGGAGTGGCTGGCCGACAAGTCGCGCTTTGCGATCGACGGTCTGAAGCGTCGCCGGCTCGATAGTTGCTGGGTTCGGCGAGACGGCAAGCTGGTCAAGGCGACGTGGCAGGAGGCGTTCGATGCCATCGCCACGAAGCTGCACGGCTTGCCGGGCGAGCGCATCGGCGCCGTGGCCGGCGATCTCTGCGATGCCGAGAGCATGGTGGCGCTGAAGGATCTGCTGGCGTCGCTTGGCTCGTCCAATCTCGATTGCCGCCAGAATGGCGCGGCGCTCGATCCCGCGCGCCGCGATTTCTACACCTTCAACACATCCATCGCCGGGATCGAGGAGGCGGATGCGCTGCTGATCGTCGGCAGCAATCCCCGCCGCGAGGCGCCGCTGATCAACGCGCGCATCCGCAAGCGCTGGGTCGCCAACCGGATGCCCATCGGGATCATCGGGCCGCACGCGGACCTGACCTACGGGGCGCAATGGCTCGGCGACTCTCCCGCCACGCTGGGCGCGCTGGGCGATTTCTGGAACGTGCTGCTCAACGCCGCCAAGCCGATGATGATCGTGGGGCAGGGGGCTTTGGCTCGCGGCGACGGCGCCGCGGTGCTGGCCGCCTGCTGGAAGCTGGCGGCGGACACGGGAATGCTGCTGGCCGATTGGCACGGCTTCAACGTGCTGCACACCGCCGCCGCGCGGGTCGGCGCGATGGATCTCGGCTTCCATCCCGGCTCGGCGGGCAAGGCCCTGCCGGCGATGCTGGGCGGCGGAGTGGACGCGCTGTGGCTGCTGGGCGCGGACGAGTTCGAAACGTCCGCGATCGGCGCCGACACTTTCGTGATCTATCAGGGCCACCATGGCGACCAGGGTGCCGCGCGCGCGGACGTGATCTTGCCGGGCGCGGCCTACACCGAGAAACACGGCACCTACGTCAACACCGAGGGGCGGGTGCAGCGCGGCGCGCTGGCGACCTATCCGCCCGGCGAGGCACGCGAGGATTGGAAGATCATCCGTGCCTTCAGCGGCATGATCGGCAAGACGTTGCCCTACGACACGCTGGATGCGGTGCGCGCCCGGCTGGAGCAGGTGAACCCCGTATTCGGCCGCGTCGACATCCTGGCCCGCTTCGGCTGCTCCGATCATACCGGCCCGGCCGTCGCGTCGGTGGCGCTCGACCCGGCGCCGTTTGTCGCCGCCGTTCCGAACTACTATCAGGCCGATCCGATCAGCCGCGCGAGCCCGACCATGGCGGAATGCACCGAAACCCTGAACGCCGCCCTGCCCATGGCGGCCGAATAGGATGGACGGGTTCTTCAGCACGTCGTTCGGCGTGCTCGTCCTGACGGTGGCCGAGGCGCTGGCGATCATCGTGCCGATTCTGCTGAGCATGGCCTATCTGACGCTGGTGGAACGCAAGGTTCTGGCGGCCATCCAGCTGCGCAAGGGGCCGAACGTGGTCGGCCCGTTCGGGCTGTTCCAGCCCTTCGCCGACGCCATCAAGATGATGATGAAGGAAACCATCATCCCGGCCGGCGCCAACCGGGCGCTGTTCTTGATGGCCCCGATGCTCACCTTCGGCCTCGCGGTGATCGCGTGGGCGGTGATCCCGGTGAACGATGGCTGGGCGATCGCCAACATCAATGTCGGCGTGCTGTATCTGTTCGCCATTTCCTCGCTGGGTGTCTACGGCATCATCATCGCCGGCTGGGCGAGCAACTCGAAATACGCCTTCCTCGGCGCGCTGCGCTCGGCGGCGCAGATGGTGTCCTACGAGGTCTCGATGGGCTTCGTCATGGTCAGCGTGCTGATCTGCGTCGGCAGCCTGAACCTGAACGACGTGGTGCTGGCGCAGCGGCATGTGTGGTTCTGCATTCCGCTGTTCCCGATGTTCATCGTGTTCTTCATCTCGACGCTGGCGGAAACCAACCGCTCCCCGTTCGACCTGCCGGAGGGCGAGAGCGAGATCGTGGCTGGCTTCTTCGTCGAATACAGCGCCATGTCCTTCGCGCTGTTCTTCCTCGGCGAATACATCAATATGATCCTGATGAGCGCGATGACCTCCATCCTGTTCCTCGGCGGCTGGCTTGCGCCGTTCGGGGTGGAGCCGTTCACGTGGATCCCGGGGCCGTTCTGGTTCATCGCCAAAATCGCGTTCTGTCTGTTCGTGTTCATCTGGGTGCGCGGCACGTTCCCGCGCTTCCGCTATGATCAGCTGATGCGGATCGGCTGGAAGGTATTTCTGCCGCTGTCGCTCGTCTGGCTGGTGCTGACCGCCGGCGTGCTGATGGCTATGGGCTGGCTTCCGCATCATGCGGCCTGAGGAACTTGCCCTTCCCCCCTTGTGGGGGACAGGATTGATACATCGCGTTTTTTTGTCATGGCCGGGCTTGACCCGGCCACCCACGCGGTGCCGCCGCACCGTCTATGCGAACAGAGCCTCGATGTGCCTACCAAACGTCAAGCAACTGCGGCGCGGAGCCGCGTGGGTGGCCGGGTCAAGCCCGGCCATGACCGTCATCGCCAAGTTGCGTGAACCCCGTAGCCCTGCGGTAGGGGGAGAAGGTTGGGTTGCGGCGATGCGCCTGACCCGTTATCCCGCAACGCGCAAAGGAGCCTGATCCATGGCATTCCTCGACCGTACGGCGCGTAGCCTGCTGCTGAGCGAATTGGTCGGCGGCATGAGCCTGACCTTGCGCTACTTTTTCAAGCGCAAGGCCACGATCAACTATCCCTACGAGAAAGGCCCGATCAGCCCGCGCTTCAAGGGCGAGCACGCGCTGCGCCGCTACCCCAACGGCGAGGAACGCTGCATCGCCTGCAAGCTGTGCGAGGCGGTCTGCCCGGCCCAGGCCATCACCATCGAGGCCGAGCCCCGCGAGGACGGATCCCGCCGCACCACGCGCTACGACATCGACATGACCAAATGCATCTATTGCGGCCTCTGCGAGGAGGCGTGCCCGGTGGATGCCATCGTCGAGGGGCCGAACTACGAGTTCGCCACCGAGACCCGCGAGGAACTGATGTACGACAAGGACAAGCTGCTCGCGAACGGCGATCGCTGGGAGCCAGAACTCGCGCGAAGGCTCGAACTGGATGCGCCGTACCGGTGACCGACTGACTACTCCCCTCCCCTTGCGGGAGGGGTTGGGGGAGGGGTGGATGCCTCGGGATGTCGTGGTTGCACCCTTCCCCCCCGACCCCCTCCCGCAAGGGGAGGGGGGCTTTCATGCGTTACGACCCCGGCGGGATTGACATGACCCAGACCACTTTGCCCTGGCCCACCCCATGATCGCGGCGATCGCCTTCTACGTGTTCGCCGCCATCCTGCTGGCCTCGGCGGCCATGGTGGTGAGTTCGCGCAATCCCGTGCATTCCGTGTTGTTCCTGATCCTGGCCTTCTTCAATGCCGCCGCGCTGTTCCTGCTGGCAGGGGCGGAGTTCCTGGCGATGATCCTGGTCATCGTCTATGTCGGCGCCGTCGCGGTGCTGTTCCTGTTCGTCGTGATGATGCTCGATATCGATTTCGTGGAACTGCGCAGCGGCTTTCAGCGCTATCTGCCGGTTGGCCTCACCATCGGCGTGGTGCTGTTGATCGAACTCGGCGTGGTGCTATCCGGTTGGACATTCGCCGCCGGGTCCTCCGCCCTGCGCTTCGCGCCGCGGTCGGAGACGGTTCACAACACCGCTCAGATCGGAAGGCTGCTCTATACCGACTATGTGTTCCTGTTCCAGGCATCCGGGCTGGTGCTGCTGGTGGCGATGATCGGCGCCATCGTGCTGACGCTGCGCGACAAGGGCGATTCCCGTCGCCAGGTGATCGCGGTGCAGGTCGGCCGCACGCCGAAGAGCGCGTTGACCATGATCAACGTGCCCTCCGGCGCCGGGATCAAGCAGATGGGCATCCTGCGCCCGCATGCGCTGGAGCCGCCCGAGGCGGGCGATCTGCCGTCGCAGGATCATCACGGCCATGACGCCCATGAACCCGAAGACGCGCATTCCGGAGGACACCCCTGATGCTCGCGGTCGGCCTCGGCCATTATCTCGCGGTCAGCGCGATCCTGCTCGTGCTGGGTGTGTTCGGGATTTTCCTGAACCGTAAGAACGTCATCATCATCC
>Ga0116231_10013565_pt1 | contig 11371 bp, 8 predicted proteins | sample S1TSphgellanicum_2_FD_89695 | JGI IMG/M metagenome (GOLD analysis project Ga0116231, IMG submission 89695) | Host-associated microbial communities from peat moss isolated from Minnesota, USA - S1T2_Fd - Sphagnum magellanicum MG | ecosystem: Host-associated > Plants > Peat moss > Unclassified...
AAAGAAGATTAAAATAAAAAAAGAGGTAAATGGGTGAGGGGGGGGAAATACAAATTTGCGAAACAAAAAAAAAATATAGTTTTTTTGTGTTTTTTGTTGTTGGGGAGGGGGGGGGGGGGGGGGGGGGGGGGGGTATGTACAATATGCTCAAGTTGTTTAGAAAAGGTGTTAGTTATAACATATTGTGCTCACACACAAAAGTGAAGTAGGCATTCCAATTTGAAATTTGGTCAACACAGAAGTTGTTGTCATTTGCCATGACATTTAAGACATAACATTCCCAAAATGAAAGACCATTGACATTGCTATAATATGGAAGATATCATACAATGAGGGCCATTTGGACTAACATTTTTCAAATTATAAGCATTTTGCCCACATATTCAATTGCAAATCATTGATAGGATTACACCAAATATGTGTATATGGGGGTCATTAATTACCCCCTTACAAACTTTGCAAGTGTTAGTGCATGGTTTTGCACACCACTTAGTTCATGGACTCCATGGTCAACACTTGTCTTACCAAGTGTAGGAAATTTTTTTCCTACATGTGTGACATTCCTCACTAGCTTTGAACCCGCCACCTTTCAAGAGCAAGGGTCACATTACTACCAATAGTTTAGTTTCATTCTTTTACAAGCAAGAACATCCAAATTTATCTTAATTAAATTTTCCACTGAGATCAATAAAACCCTTTGATAAAACCTTGTGGGCATTGCACAAGTTGTAGCACCAACATTTACAAATTGTATAGGGGATTTTTTAATGTCCTATTATGTTTCTTGCTTGTTGGGGAAAGTGCATGCTTTCATGTTAAGTGCATTCAGCATGCACAAATCTACACACAACAATGTCAATTCATAAGTTGCTAACCAAGAAGTCATGAACATAGTTTAAATTTTGTAAAAATTGGCCATTGATGTAGCTTTTTATTAGCTGTGAGAACAATAACAAATTTTACTTTGGAAGTGAAAAGACATGTTGAGATACAAATAAGTAAAAGGTCTTAAAAAGGCAAGGGGACACCCCTTATCACTAGAATAAGTAATTGGGCTAATCTTAACAAACACATACTTGCCCTAAGTTAACAATCCCTTAGTCCTTTTTCCTAAATATAATCCATATGGACTCTTAACCATTGTTTTTTAGTCTATTTGAGTTTTGCAACCACGTACCAATTACCATAGTTCATAATAGATCACTAAAAGTAAATGTATTCCATTAGATCAACATAGAGATCATGAACAAAACAAACCATAGTTTGGCTTGAATTTGTTGTAGACTTTGTGAGGTTTAGGGTTTTTTTTTTTCTTCCAGCAACAACACCAAGTAATGATGATCTCCCATGATTCTTTACAACCCAATACATTTGGTTCTTTGTTTTTAGAGTTAGCAAGCTGCCACAAGGGAGAAGAAGTTAGTTGCCTTAAGTTTAGGGTTTTAAGGGTTAAGGTTCAGGGTTTAGGGTTTCAATTGGGGCTAGACGAGATGAGGGTTTAGGGGTTTGGTTAAGTAGGATGGTTCCAACATCATTAGGAATGGCAAACCCAACATTTTCATTAACCTCGAAATGGTGATGGGCATCACAACTAGAGACCAATGTCAAGATGGCCCACATGGACTATTGCGATACAACTTTACTTCATCATCCTATCATTCCCATCCCCTTTATTCTCCCTCAACCAATTTTTTCACCCTCAATTGGTATGTTAGCACACTCTACCCTTTGTTTGTTACATAAGCCACAAATTATTTTTCACCCATTAGTGTCCATGGTGGGCCCCCCCCTTTGCATCCTTGTGTTCCATATCTTGCATGTGGCGACCTTTATGTTGTAAGGGCAACATTAACTTGTCACTAGTTAACATGTTTCACTCATAGGTAGTTATCAACCATAAGGTTTATAATGCTTTCGGCATTACTAAATTCCCACCTTTCTTCCATTTATGGATCACATCCATGGATATCATTGATGTTTTCCATTACGGCCCCATTCATACCATCATATTCCATATGTTTTCCATGTCAATGTTCAACATGTTTTGTGTATTCCTTTAGTTCATATGACCATCAACCCATTTGACATTGTAGCTTGTGTTAAGGGAAAAAATGTACTGTAGTAATCAGGCCAAATAAACATAGGGAGTAGGTACTGTGATGTTTATTCTAAGACATGTTGGACAAGACAAGTTCAATACATATAGGGTAAGTAAGAATAGGATTGTTGAGGTAAGTTCAAATGGTGCTTTAGGTGGGAAAGTTGAGAAGGAATGAGGCTTTCATTATGAAAAAATTGCGTCCATTGAAACCACATTACCCTTAAACTAAAATTCAAAAAACAACTCTGATACAATTGTTATGCAACTATCCCTTGGGTATTACAACTACTATGCAATTATCTCTTTAGAAATATGATGTATTAATAAATAAATTGTCACATTAAAAAATTAGTTAATTGTATCATAGTTGCAAGTGATTTGAAGATGGGTTTTCTATATGGTAATTTATAAACATCGTACATACATATGTAATCAACCATGTTTGACTTTTTCAGGAGTTGCATGTGGTAATTACTTTAGAATTATTATAAATGTGTCACTAAAGTAATAACTATGTTGCAACTAATGTATAATGTACATACATGCCTTCATGCCATGTGTTCACATCTCCACCACCCATTATGGGATACATTTGCAATTAGTTTTCAATTATGATTCCTGTGAAACAATTAGTATGGCCATTAGTGCACCACTACTAAAGTACTATTGTTCAAGTATGTTATAACTATAATACAACTACTTATAACATAATAAAGATACATATTCATCAATTATTTATATCTTCATCATATGTGTTTCATTTTGAGTGATTTAAAATGTTATGGGAACGCTACTTCAAGTTTTAGAAATCATCTTTGAAGTGCAAAGGAAAATGAGTAATAAAAAAATAAAAAGAAGATAAATAAGCTTTCCAACTTATAAAACATTTAAAAAAAATCTCTTTAGACCCCTCCTACTTTCAAACCTCATAACTTTCTTATTTCTTATTCATTTAAAACAATTTAAAGTGATATAGAAATGCCACCTAAAGTTTTACAAATAATCTTGGAACTTTAACAACAACATAACAACATATAAGGAATTTTGTGGGTGTTTGGGAACCAACCTATGTAGCATTTGGTGGTTTATTTTTTTGAGTTCTTGACCCGCTTTACTTTGAGGGGCCATAACTTTCTTAATTCTATTCCATTTTTGACGATTTTTAGTGCATTAGATGCACCAATATGATGGGTTCAAGTTTTGTTTAGATGCAAAAAACAATGGACCCTCTCCTTGGATTTGGCTTGCCTTGCATGCTTAAGTGTTATAGTTGCAACTAATGAACAACTAAAAGATTTAACTTGTATGTTTTGTTTTCAAATCCCATGTTACAAACTATATAAAGAAGGCTTGTTTTCTTATGTTCTTGCATTAAAATACATGTGCCATTTTGGGATGAGCTTAAAAAAGTTTAACTTAAACACAAAACATAAAATAAAATAAAAACATTTCATGGTTTTTTTAGTGCATTTAGTCTTGTGCATTTTTAGGTAAGTACGGAGGTCCTACTTTTCTACCTACCTATGTATGTAGGTAGGTAGGTAGGTAATGAAGTCTTAAGTAAATATGTAAGTATCTAGGTCTTAAGACCTACTAACTTACCTACCTATGGTTATGTATGACCTACCTAGCTACTAAAATAAATATTTTTATATTTTATTTCTTCCAAAACATAATTAACATGCAATGTGTTATTTTTAAAATTGTGCCACATGTCACAATCTTGGACCATCATTAATAATCATAATGGATGATGTAAATCAATATTTTGAAAAAAAAATTATGTCCAAATTTTTTCATAATGACTCGTGTTAGATTTTAATATATGGATGACAATTAATGATGTCAGTATGACATCATGGATATAATTATAATGGAGTTGCATAGTAGTTAAAAATGAGTTATTTTGATTAAATTACAATTGAGCTGTAATGAGTTACATTATATATACGGTGAGTTACAACTTTACAGCTCATGCAACTTGTTTATTAACACTCACGATGTATAAATATAGTGAGTTGCAAATGTACTTTGTAACTAAAAAATTGAATTACAAGGCCAATTGCAAAAAAAAAAAAATTTTTTATATTGTTTTGATATTTGTTTTTAGAAAGATCTATCCTAAAAAGTTTTATAGAGGAGGTGTCGCAACCTTAACCTTGGGTTCGCGACTAAGGCAAGGGCTTACAAGAGGGTGAGACAAGAGGGAAACCCAGGAGGCACATCTTATACTCTTGGGAGTGCAAGAGAGTGTGAGAGAATGAACCCTCACACTCCCAAGGCAACTCCCACTTGGGGAGTTGGAGTCCTAAAGGACTTCTGAGTCTTTAGGGAACAATTATAGGGGGCAAAACCCATTGATTTAAAAAGTTCTTTATATCATTAAAAATCTATTGAAACATAAATGTCTAAAATGGGCTCACATCACCCATTTGGACATCTGAAACACAAGTTATGGCCAAAAGAAAGGTCGGGAGTCAAATTGATAGTTTGACTTCCGACCACTAAAAGTCAAGAATCGACCCGATTTCCTTGCGTGCAAGTGGCATGTGACATATCGTTGAAAAGCTCTCGACGAGGACTACAACTTTGATTTAGACCTCATCTCAATTGAAGGTCTGCACACAAAGTTATGGGCCCCCAAAGTTGCGGGAGTCCCAACTTTGAGAATTTTGGGACTCCCACTTGGGAGTCCCGAGACAAAATGCCTCTCCACAAGGCACATAATATATTATAAGGGGGAAGGTGGTGGCTTCCCCCAAGTCCGGGCCATGGTGAATATTGTGAGTCCGAATTGCCCGTGGCTTGTCCTAGCACCAAAAGTGCTCCAACTATGCAATAACCACCTTGTGTTAGTTTTGTGTAGGTTTATGTGAGTAGTTGATGCTTGTCATTCTTCCTAGTCCCATCCCGGAGTTCCAACACATCCCTCTACCCCCTCAAAGTGCTATGAACCAGGGAACGTGCCTCGACTCCTTGCTTTTCCGCTGTTTTTAGTTTGAACTCACATTTGAGTCCATTAAGGAGCTTGGGGGTGTGTCACATGGTATGAAAGATATGAAAAAAAAAGTAAAAATATAGAAAGTTGAGGAATAAGGAACTTGGATCTTTTGTTTTGAATTTGTTTTGTTTTTACATGATATATTTTGTTTTTTATTCTTCGTAGTAATATGAGTAGTAAATTGTGGTAGCAGTTTGACAAATTTGTAACTGTGTGGATATTTAGGTTATGAAAGTATGTTGTTGTGGAAAATATCTTAAAATATCTTAGAATTTTTAATATAGATTTTGTATAACTAAAACTAAATATGTATACAAATAAAAAAATTACAATTAAAACGGTAATAAATATTAGGATTTACCATTTGGCAACCATTTGTGGGATGAATTTGGGGTTAGAATTTTGAAGTTGTATGTGTTGCTTTAGTTTTATTATGTGGTAGTAGGTATAGAAAGGTTATTATGAAGAATTTTGTTAATTCCTTAAAATTATAGACTTAAAATTGGTGAGGAAAATTTGTGAAGAAGTAAATCTGAACAAACAATTGTTGATGGCCAAAAAAATTTCCAAGAAAGAGTAGTAAGATGGTGACAAACATAAATGAAGTAGTAACCTAACTTTTGTAAAGATAATAAGACCATATAACCATGTAGTATAATGAAGACAAAAATGTGGTGGAAGGAGAATTGTTGTTCGCAAGTGATGCAACATAGTTTCATACTAGAAATAAGACAATATACCATGCCACACTACTACAAAATTTGGTTTTTCAAATGGTACAAGTTGACTAATTGGTCTTTTTTTACTCATGGACATGTCCATTTTGACTAGAGGCCTAAAACATGTATTTTTTGACCAATCAACTTGACTATAATGATTTTTTTTACCAATACATCTAGTTAAGTTAAATAACCCTAGTCAAAATGGTCAATGGGTTTTGGTCAAATGGGATATCTAGTCAAATTGAACATAAAAAATTGATATCATTAATCAAAATGACTAATGTTTTTTAGTCAAATGGGACATCTTATGCCTATCACATACCTACCTCCTACCTCCCACTTACAATATTACAACCTACATACCTACCTACCCACCCACCCACCCACTTATCTCCTAAAACCTACCTACCTTCAAACCTCATAGTCTTGTAGTGAAATGTTGAGATAAACATGTGAAATAAAAAAATTGACAAAGGTTGAACATTTTTTGATAGTGTGGTACATTGGTTAAGGACTTCGTTTATCATTGGGGAGGTCAAGGGTTCGATTCCTAACAGTATAGCCTATGTACATGCTTAAGGGGCTAAGGTAGGTAAGGTAGGTTAAATATAATATATTAAGTTAGGTTAAGGTAGGTCAAGTAGGATAGGGTAGGGTAGGGTAGGGTGTACTACCACCTACCTACTTGCCTTTTTATGACCTACTTACTTACCTACCTAACCTACTTAACCTACCACAAATTATTATATTTTGGTAGAAATTTGACTAGTCAAATGGTCCATACACTACCACTATTACAAAAGTGGGCTGCAATTTACTAGCCTAAATCACTATGGGACCTTAAAAATGAAATAAGTTTATTGCATTTGATTGATTTCACCCTGGTGAAAGTTATTTCACTATAATATCACTATGTAAACATCATGTTTCATTATTAGTTAACATAATTCACTATTATAATTTATTGTAGTACATAGGTTTATTTCTATGTCTTTTTTAATGTTCTATATATGCTACTTTATGATATACCTATTTTATTTTAAGCTACTTTAGTTATTATAATTTATATCTTATGTTATTATAGGCTATTATAAATTATTTTATCCTAAGTATAATAATTTAAAATAATTTAAAATAAAATATAATGACCTAAGGTAAAATAACTTGTAATAAAAAAATAACCTATTAAAAATAATTTAAAATACCTTACAATGTAATAATTATTGATAGCCTATGATATTATAACATAAAATATCCAACAATAATTTATAATACAATAATCACCAATAATCGTGATATAACATATAATGACCAACAATAATTTATAATATAATAACCATTAATAACCATTAATAAAACAACCACCAACATCCACTAATATAATAACATTAATAACCACCAATATCCACCAATAGAATAGCCACCAATAGCCATTAATAACCATCAATATCCACTAATAGAATATTCACGAATGACCATTAATAGAATAACCATCAATAACCACCAATAGCCACTAATATAATAACCATTAATAACCACCAATATCCACTAACAAAATATCCACCAATGGAACAACCACTAATAATCACTAATATAATAACCATTAATAAGCACCAATATCCATCAATAACCATTAATAAAATAACCACTACTAATCATTAATAAAATAATAATAAATAATCATTAATATAATAACAACCAATAACCATTAATAGAATACCCACCAATAGCCATTAATAAAATACCCACCAACAGCCATTAATAGAATGATAACCAATAACCACTAATAACCATTAATAGAATAACCATTAACAACCACTAATAGTCACCAATAACCACTAATATAATAATTATAAATAGCCATTAATATAATAGCTGCCAATAGCCATTAATATAATAGCCGTCAATAACCATTAATATAATAGCCACCAATATCCAATAATATAATAACCACAAATAGCCATTAATACAATAACCATTAATAAGCACCAATATCCACCAATAGAATAACCATCAATAGCCACCAATAGAATAATTATTAATGGCCATTAATATAATAACCATTAATAGGCACTAATAACCACCAATAAAATAACCATTAATAGTCACCAATAACCATTAATAAAATAACCATTAATTACCACCAATAAAATGGTTACTAATGGCCAGTACTAGAATAACCACTAATAAACATTAATAACCACCAATAAAATAACCATTAATAGCCACCAATAGCCATATATTAAAATTGCCTAGGATTGCCAAAAATAATCTAGGGTGAAATAATTTATAATAAACAAAAGTAACTTAAGGTGAAATAACTTATAATAACCTAAAATTTCCAATAATAACATAAGGTGAAGTAGTTTTTAATAGCCAAAAATAATCAATAATAACTTCACATAATCGAAAATAGCTTAAGGTGAAATAATTTAGAATAACAAAAAAAATTGAGAATAGCCATAAATAGTCGTAAATAATTTAGGATGAAATAATTTAAATTAATGAAAAGTAGTCATATAATAATTGGAATTAACTTAGCATAGGTAGTATTATTATGTTAGAAAAAAATTTATCCATTTATTATTTTTTTTTTTCCCAAAAAAATGGTCATTGAAATGTTATTGAATAATGATATTCAACTTTTTTTTTGTTCAAACGATTTTAAACTTTCAAAAGGAAATAAATGTAATTATATACATTATTGAATTTTTAAAAAATATAAATTCGAATCATTTCATTTGAACAAAATCTCAATAAGATATGAAATTTCAAAATTTATGTTTTTATAATGTTTAAAATGAAGTATTTGATAAATAAAATGTAATGTAACATATTATCATAACAAGTGAGGTGGCTTGATGGTAAGGGTGTTTACCTTCATTCCACAGGTCAAGGGATCAAACCTCATGAATGGTGTTGTGTGTGGTGAACAATGGTATCTTGACTTAATGTTCTTTTATCTAATTTTTAGAATAAGTGCCTAGTTTGATTATGTGGCCTACGTACATAGGTTAGGTTTTTAACCTAGCCTAAGTAATGACATGTGTCAATAAATCATAGGTTTAAAAAATCATGAAATTATTATATATATATAATAATTAAATTTTAATTAATTTCCATGTTGGCTAATTAATTAATTAGCAAGTGAATGGCTTGGTAAATTTGTATTTTACTTCAGGGTAACCTTATTTCACTAGGTACTAGTGAAACAATTCATTATCCGTAGCAATTGGTCCCCGTTCATTAGGGGGTTAAACAATTTCACTAGGTAAAAATGTCCAAATTCACTCAAAATCTAATGAAACCCAAAATGAATTAAGATGCATTTTGTAGTAATGTATTAGGGAAAAAAACCACCCTAGTCACAATGGACATGTTGAAATCAACTTGTCCAAAATGATTGAGTGGTCATTTTTACGCATGTTCAATTGGGTATATTTTGACTAGATTTGCTAGTAAAAAAGTGCCAAGTTTTCTAGTAGTGCCAAGAATACCTAGGATAGAGGAGTGGTTTATAGGGTACAAGACATTGTCTACAATAATTATGGAACCTCAAAAAACATTCACAAGTAGAGCGATGAGGTGATCTAGTGTCTGAACAAGGTTGCCAATGAAGGCAGAACCTTTGGAAGTTGAACCAAAGGGATGGGGAGACAATGCACCCATGGTTACTTTTGCAAATTTGCAACAAAAGGAACGGGAAAGCACAAAAATGAGTTTGTCAACCCAAAGACATGGCATTTTGTACAAATTCAAGGAGATATCACATATGTATCAAAAAGCATAAGGGGGTATGGAGATAAGATCCATAGACAAAAGCTTTATTTGGCAATTTGTTTCACCTTAATACCAACAAAACCATGAAGAATGGGATGAAGACTTGGACAATGATGAGGTTCAACATGTATTACCAGAGTATGTTGAAAATGTACTACAGACTAAGGATATGGATGAACATGCTTTTGCAACAGAAACAATGTATCAAACCAGGAAAGAACACAAAGTTGAACACAACATTCCACCAATAATGACATCTAGTATTGAAATACAATAGGTGGATCGAGTGAATGTATTACAAACAAGTGAGTCTAAGACCAGACCTAGTTATTAACATCAATTATTATTCGGAGAACAAGTTTGGAATAGATATGGTCAAAACACAAATCAACACTATAGATTCACTATTAGTTATTATAATTTTTACAGATAAGAAAATCATTCACTTTCATATTGTTTGTTTATTGAATAGGATGCATGAGATGCAATGGTTAATCGTTTCCATATTCAAGCACAAAATTGTCAAATTCCAAAAGACAATCACAATTTTTTGGTTAATCCATAGGACATGGTAATAACAACACAACTGTAGAACTACATAAATTTATGTAGCACCACTAAGCCAGGTGAAATATGAAGGACCCTTTTAGAAAATAAAAGACCCCGATTCACCAAACCATGTCATTTTGCTCCAAAAAAAGTAAGGATGACTACTAATCATCATGCTTTGAAGTACACAAGACTTGCAACTCTCAAAAGCACAAAGTCCATGCTCGGAGTAAGGAACAAAATATTACTAGATTCCACAATATTAAACAACAGTGGCATACAAATTCATGGAGGGCCAGTACTACACTTTCTTACAACAATTATTAATGGGGTGTAAGGAGTTTCTATGATGTTTTCACACTAAATAAGATTTGTGCCTATAACTTTAATTGGATATCCAATATTTGTAAGGAATGAAGGAATCCTTGCAAGACTAGTTGAAAATAGATAATTTTATAACAAAGGTCATACAAAGTCTGTTGAAATTTTACCAATATAATGACTTCAAAGTAATACTTGCTAAATTTGATACTAAAAAACCTATAGTAGTAGACTTTGATGTGAAAATACCACTAAACGTATTGTCAAGAACACCTTTCCACAATATAGTTACTACTAAATTTGTGCCACCAAACCTAGGAGGAGATCTTCCAGAACCCCCAGGAGGTGCTATAATAACAATTATGTAACCTATAATACCCTATTCCAGGCCTTTTAGGAAACCACTAAACTATCTTGAATATAGGAAAGATTTTGATCCAGATGTTCATGTACAAGTATCCAAAGCCATTATCAAAATTAATGATGAAACAATAGATGAGGAAATAGCTAATTTGTTCAATTTTACATTGAAAGACAATGCATTTGATTAAGGTAACAACTATATGCGATATAATCCCAACTATAGATTTGCAAATTTAGAAACAAGCTTTTTGTAAACATTATTGGATAATATAGAATGATGAACAAGTCTATATATAACTAAAGAACTTGAAACATGAATCCATAGAAAGAATAGAGGTACACTATGAAATACTATTGAAATTAGTTAATAGTTTCTAGAAGAAAAACATGTATTTTCTACTGCTCTTTGCAATTAAATTTTAGTCGCAAGAGACATTTTGCAACTAAAATCCTTTTAGTCGCCTAAGACAAGTCGCATGTGAAAACTAGTCGCAAATGACAAAGAGTATAAAGTCAACAAATACATTTCATCCT
>Ga0116231_10013566_pt1 | contig 11369 bp, 4 predicted proteins | sample S1TSphgellanicum_2_FD_89695 | JGI IMG/M metagenome (GOLD analysis project Ga0116231, IMG submission 89695) | Host-associated microbial communities from peat moss isolated from Minnesota, USA - S1T2_Fd - Sphagnum magellanicum MG | ecosystem: Host-associated > Plants > Peat moss > Unclassified...
ATTTCTTTTCAAATAGGGAATCTTTAAATTTAATTAATTATTCTTCAAACATATGTTTTGAAACATCAATTTGTTATAACAATTCTTTTTACTTTAAATATGAAAAAAAATAAAAAAAAAAAAAAAAAAATTAAGAAAAAAAACAAAAATAAAAAAAAAAAATCAAATAAAACCAAAAAAAAAAAAAAAAAAAAAAAAAAAAAAAAAAACTCACTCACATTATTATTATTAATTCCTCTTGCAAAATCATCACCCATTTGCTCAATTTCAGTCTCCAACTTTAACCCTTCATCATGACATGGATGAAGATTTCATAACCATTGGTCTACATGGATGAAGATTTTATAACCAGATTTCATAACCATTGGTCTACATGGATGAAGATTTTATAACCAGGTTTTTATAACCATGGTCTACATGGATGAAAAGAGGGCATCTCGATTCTCATGAAGGATGGTTATGTCCGTTAACTGGCTCGAGCATGCTGCTTACCTCCTGCAAAAAGCACTCCCAATGGTGCTTGCATCCTTTGTTATGTTCCATTGTCACCATTTCCTACATACACATAATGACGCCCTCCCACCACACTACGGATGCGCACCACATGGGCAAGCATTTTTCCTTAAATCAAAGCACTCATTGGCTTATGCCATCATCCACCTGCTTTCATCCAAAGCTCACATTTGCATATTGGAAGGAATTGAGGCAATTCCACTTTTTAAAATTAGGTTTCTAGAATTGTGGGAGCTAGAAAGCATTTTTGGGTAAATAAATTTCTCCAAAAATCAGCAATTTCAAGAATAGTTTAATTAGTGCCGAATCCATTCAAGTGCATTATTTAAATGTTATCACTTATCACCGATGCCAATTATTATGGCGCTAATATATTAAAAAAATCTTTTACCGGTCCACTTGAAGGGCATTGTATCACGAGCATATTTACAGGCCACAACTGAATTTCACACTAATTAGTTGCTATACTTCATCCAAAATACAGTCTGTTCAATTGTTAGTTCACATTCATACATTGAACTTTGGTTTCCATCTGTTGAGTCACAGACCTATTTCCATCCCCAATTTGAGTGTAGTCATAATGTGAGTGAAAATGGGACATCATTTAATGAAACTGGGTATCAATTCACAAGATTTGCAGGACTTTATTTTGATAAAGACTTTGATTTAATGAAAGATTATGACCAGCAGGTAAGGCAAATCCAAAACTGGGGATGAAACTCCTGTGAGGATTAATTGAGGTTATCGAACCAGTTTGGTCCCCTCTTTTTTTTCCCCCCCCCCCCTTGTATACTGTTATGAGCCTGACTTTTGATTTAGCCCCCACTTTTTTGGGCAAAAACTAGGGTCCAGTGCCCCCCAGTTTGGAGTACTTTTATGAATGACTCTAAAAAAATAACCAAAATTTAACATTGTTTACCAAAATAGTGCAAAGTTGAAAGATGGGTGAAGTTGAATGCTCATGTTGTAGGCTACAGTGTAAATTGCCAAAAAATAAAATAAAACTCCTTTTATTGAATTTTTTTTCGAACATCCTTCTATAATTTTGGCTGCCAATTGGACCAAATCCAAATACTTCATGATTTTATTAAGAAATTCTCTAATTTGGCAATTGAAAAAAATGTGAATTTTATTTTCACATCTTTAATTTTCAACTTCTCTTTTTTATGAAAATTTTCCAGTTTAAAAAGAGAGGCTGGTACAATCCATTCAGGTGAGGTTTCTCTTGTTTCTTTTTTTCAATTTTGATATTAAAAAATTCCAGTTTTTTCTCAAAACATCAGCAAAATTAGTCAATTTTACTCTAGAAAAAATTCCCATTTTTTTTGTTGGAAAAATGACAAATTTTTGTTGGAAAAAGAAAAGCTTTAGTCCCATTTGCCCAAAGATTTTTTTTTTGTGGATCCCCAATACACCCTCCCCCCCCCCCCCCCCCCCCCTCTTGAAGAAATTGTTTTTTGATTTTTTTTTTGGGGTGCTCATATGTTATCTTCGGGTGGGTAGGTCATGGCGTCAATCATGATTGCCGTAGTGTTGAGTGTGAGTGTCGTTGTTCTTCATTCCCATAACAATACGGCTTGACTCGATCACTTTCAATCACTTAAGTTAACGGATAAGCACTTTAAATTGTCGAAGCATGTAAATTGGTAGCAAAAGCTCTCGGTTTTTTAAACACAAAAATGCAAAATGGATTGAAAACTTGCTTGAAGCGGAATGATAATTTTGAAATTTTGTAAAAAAATTAGTTATGATTTTTTAAATAAATTTTATAATGTAAATTAATTCAATTTTGGAAATGAGATTGCTAAGAAAACCTCTTAGTTTTATCTTGCACTTTTTTTTTTCTTTTTTTTCTTTTGGCAAAATGCAAAAGGATTTAGAACTTGTGCCAAGTAAAATGATATTTTTTTAGATTTTTGTAAAATTAGTTATGATTTTTTTTTAAAAATTCATATAGACTGAATTAATTCTGACACTATGAAATGTGTGCCTTAGTTTAGATTGTTCATGTGTACTTTGAATTGCCTACAAAGATTCAAAGGACAAGCAGAAATAAAATAAATGGGTTGCAAGATCACCTTCATTGGACCACCTTCCAACAAATATTGCATTTTCGCACTTCCGAAAAGCCTACATGCAAGTCACCACATTGGCAATGGCAAATGGAACATTGATAAACACAATTGTAGGTCCCATTGTGATAAATAATTGGGGTTGTAAAGTTCAATAGTTATATTATTGATTTTTTTAATCCATAAAATCATGTACTAATAAAATTTCAGTGACAAAAATTGCTCAAATTAATATCTCTCACATTTTAGGTCTAGAAATTACATATTCATCTCTTTAAAATTCTACTCCTTGAAAAAGGTGACCCAATTTCACTATAAACTTTAATTTAGATTTTATTGAATTTTTTAAAAAAACATTTAATAACTCTTGCACTTAAAGTCTAAACATTATGAAACCACCTCAATGCACCCTTACTCAATTGGGGCTTTCCAATGGTATCAAGAGCACAAAGGGGGAGAGGCATGTGATTCAAGAGATCTCAACTTGACACAAAGAAAACAAACAAACAAACAAACAACCTTCCTTAATAGATACATAGCAAAACTCCATTTGAATGTTGTTATTAGTTTATAGGGAAATCAATTGAACCTAATGCAATGTCCTTGTTTTACCTTGTCAAATAACATTAAGGTTTGGGTGGAGATTATGTCATGGTCTTCTTGATCAAATTATATGGCATAATCTTTTGTCGATGATCATACACTTATGATATTGACCGAAATGTTTGTTGAACATGAATTTTCTTGTTAAGTCATTGACTTCATCACCTACACCCTAATGTCATGGCATGACCTTGCCCTTACCATGGGGGTTTGACCATTCCATAATACTTAATGGGCCATTCCTTCTTCACCATTTGTATAATGACTACCCTTGCAACTACCCTACCCCCATAATGCATCAATGGGTCAATGGATTGTGGGTGGATGAGAAGCTAATTATATTATTGCTTTTTGTAGTGGCCTTCTAAAACATATAAACACCTGACCTTATTTATTTTTTGTACTTTTGTAGGTAGCTTAGGAAACATAAAGCATAGGTAGATTTATTTTATTTTTTTAAATTTGGAGGCACCTTATCAAGTGTAATTTGTCTTGCAAAAGGCAAGGCATCTTGCCCACTAAATTAGGTATTTTGATTTTTGAAATATGTAATCTTTTCTTTCGAAAATATTTCTTGTGATACTGATGAATGTCGCTAGGTATTGAAAGGAAAAATGAACATGAGTTAGTTTAATGACCACAAGAAGATGTATTTGAATATTGTGGTGATGGACCACAATGGGATGTTCATTTGTTTGGACCTTGGGTAGCAAAGGTCATTCCATGACATTTCCATCTTACATCAATTTTTTATACATGGCAATGAGTATTTCAAATGCTTATTGGTAGACCTTAGCTATATGGGCAAGGAAATCTTTGTGATGTATTGCATTGAGAAGCAGAGGTTAACCTTTAGTACAAATGTGAATGCAATTAAGGCATACAATGAAATCCATGCAAGTTATAAGGTCAAGATGGAGTGCAACATTGGAGGTCTCAAACACAAATTGAAAAGGCTCATGAAAATATTTGATTGCACAAAACCAAAGTCTAATCACCTATTACAAACATATGTTCTATGTATTAAATTCATGCATAAATGTCAATGGGATTTCACATTTGAAGTCATTGGTGAACGTTAGGATAAACCAACAAAACATGGTTGGGACGGTGAATATTAATTACATGTTTATTAATTTGTGCTTTCAATTATGCATTTGAAATCACTTCACAATTTATTTTTTTTTTCAAATTGCATATTTTAAATGGGTTTTTTTTAATGTTAACATTTGCATTTAATAAAACTTCCCAATTGTCCACATTAACCTTTATCTTAATGGTATAATGATTTTAGATTTGTATCAACCATGTTAATAGATTTTCCCTTGGTGCAGATGTTGAATGGTGTTGATGTAACATGTATTAATGGGGGGACCTTACATTTTACAAAACATAGGAATAATGTTGCAACCTTAAGTTTGTCGTGTGGAATTATGGGTAAAGAATCTCAATGATTCCGAAGTTTGTAATGAAATGCAAACCCAAGGTGTGTTCCTTAATTCCAAAGAAAAAAATAAAGGGGGAGCTCTAAAGTGGGATTAGGAAAATTTCACAAATGAAAATTCAAGGCAAATCCAACTTGCACAAACCAAAAAAAAGGTGGTTAATGCAAGTTGGAATCAAAATGGTGCACGAATGAATCACAATTGAACCAAACTCATAAAACACCCACAACCCAACCTCAAAGAGTAGTCACCTCATCTTTTCTTCTAGTATATTTTGTAATTAGCCATAGGGTATGTATTAAAATGGCAAAATATCTTTTAATTCCTACAAAGGAATCTTGAAAATTCCATGTTTTGCCAAGTTATGAAGCTTGCAACTTTGTGTGCTCATAATTATTACATACAACTTACAATTTAAAAGCTTGTCAATAAAAAAATGTAGCCCTTGAAGAGGCATTTTCAATGTCATATCACATATTCAATTTAGAGGCCATTTCATTTTTATTTCTTGGGTTTTAATCATTGGAAATCAAGTTTTTAATGTGACTCCCTACCATTCCCTTAACCATAACATCTAACTCATAATTCCAAATGGAAAATGTGAACCCACTTTCAATATCTATGTTTTAAAAATTTCAATGGCATATTAAAGGCTTAATTTGGACCATGTTTACTACTTGCACTTTTGTCCCAAAGATTTGGGACTTTAGTGGAATTACAACTCCCAAAATGCTTCCTATTTGGGGGTGTTGGGGACTTGTTTCTTTGCCCTTTTGGACTTCAGTTTTGAAAATGTGCTTGATTTTTTAAATAGTCTCCCTATCCACTCCCATTTTTATGCCTTAGCCTTGGTTGTGAGCCCAAAGTCATGACAAATAAGCTAAAACTAAGGCTAGGTGACAAGACCTATGATGGACTTTGTTGTACCATCTATGAAAGATCATTGCCTTTTGAACAAGTTTTGCACACATTGCATGTCCACATGTGTTTTTCAATTGTGTTAACACCTCAACACTCTACAATATGGCCCTATCTAGATTTTCCTTATTTTTTACACAAAATTTTTTCAATGTATACCATATTCTATCTTTGAATGCTTCCTCCTAAAAGTTTGAATATACATGTATTGCTACTTGTAGTGTTGGTGCATGAATTTCCACACCATACGAGGGATTAAAATTATGTCATGTTTTTTTCTTATCTTGAAAATACAACATAAAATAGTAATTACATGAAGTTGCCACATGCAACTCAAGTGCAAGGACTCCACAACACACCTCAAAGATTTCTTCTTCCAAGGAACCTTTGCCTTATGTCCAATGCCCATTATCTCACAAATGTTCATTCTATTAATAATGTTAAAAACATTGTGTCACAATCAAACCTAACCATGCCCTTGAATAAGAGTAGGACTATTTGATTATTTCAAACACAATCCAAGACAAATAGACAAAAATTGAAGCTATAGAAATAAAAAGATGTTTAAGGTTTTTATAAGGATTTGTAGATCCAAAGATAAAAATAGAGGGTTAGAAAAGGTTTAAGGGGTATATAAATCTAAAAGGAAGGTGAAAGAATGAAAGATGGTGAAAAAAAGTTTTGCAAATCTAGATTATTATTGAAAACATATGTACATGTCTAAAAAATAGGAAACAAACCCCATGCAATTTAATAGTAAAGAACCTAGCCTTAAGTGTTTTTTAACATATAAAAATTAGTAAGTGAAAAAAAGATGAGGGTTTAACATAGTACCTTAATCTAATGCATTAAAAAAAAAATTCTGAATATTTAAAAATTTATAAAGGTGCATTCATAGTTGGGGTACCACAACAGGAACCATGACACCTTTTTGTCATATGTCTTGAGCCTTGAAGCAAAATGAATATTGTGAATTGCTAAATAATGAAAGGGGGATATGTATGTTTAAGGTTTCAACCAACAAGTGTTATAATGAATGATTCAAATCAATTGAACAAATTTTGAATGTTATGTTCAAACATAAACCAAAAAGGAATGTAAGACTACAAGATGTTTCCAAAATAACGTACTTTCATTTGGAGTGCCAAAGCCCTATTAAAAATATTAAATAATTTATTGTCTTTTTCACCCACGTCTCCTATACTTCTTTCCAAAAATTTTGAATTTAATTATAAAAAATTTAATGTGATTATCTTCATTAACACAACTTTTTTTATGAAAAAAAATCCAATATTCTAGCATGAATTTTACAAAATCTGGTGATTTATCATATTAAAAATTTATGCCATCATATAAACCATATTTGATTCAATTTGTGATTAAATTATGGAACAATTTGAACAAATATTGTTATTCTTATTGATTTTTTAATATAAAATTGCAATTCCTGAGCCATCTTTCAAAACATTTAAGAACATCTTTTAATCAACCAAATCACAAAAAATCATCACCATTTTAATCAAAAATTATGTGAATATCTAGTGAGAGAAAAAAATCTACCAAAAAAAATATTTCATAAATGTAATGGCATTCAAAATAATGTCTTGAAATTATTTTGGGGTGAAACATTCCTTTTGTGTATCCCAGCCTTGAATGGACCCTTGACATTAGTCCCAAATTAGAAAATCACACAACATTCATAAACATTGAAAATTTTTATTTTAAGTTGATCGAATTTACTAAGGTTTTTGGGTTTAAGCCCATGGAGTACTTAAAAAAGTCTACCCATAGTTGGATACTTGTAATAATTTGTTTACATATTGAACCCCACTTATTCCATTGTTACTTTAAAAAAGACATCATTTATTATGCTTCCATTTTTATGTGGTGAATTTTTGTTTGAACAAAATGTAAATAAATCCCACCTCACCTAGTCACATCCCATCAAGTTCACAAATATGAACTTATAAATAACAAATGAGATAAATTGGGCTTTTATGACAATTTCAACTTGTTATAAATGTCATATGCGTTGATTAAGAAAATACCATCCTACTTGAGAAAACAAACAAAAGACAATAATCCAAACCGATTAATTTTAACGTGTAGATTTGATTGAAAAAACAAAGACCCCTAAAAAAGAGTGTCCTTATATGTTACATTTTCATAAATATTCATCATGGAATTGGTAGTGTGCATTGACAATTTTTTAAAACACATTAGTCCTAATAAATTGAACAATTGCATAAAATTGATTAATTAACTAATAAAAAATGTACATCATGACTTCTATTCATAATTAGGATGGGTTATTACACAAGGTTAGACAATTGGACCTCATAATAGTCCCAATTCAAAAATGCCATGTCCTTTGACAAGGTGAATGAAAAAACCACTAGTTGATGTATTCCCAAACACTTGCTAACATATTGTAGATAACGTTGAATAATTTTAAACATTGTTACCTAGTCAGTATTCAAAAAAATTTATAGCTAATACATGTGTTTTGAAATAACTACTCTCATCACTTACGGAATAATTGTTCGTTGTTGAATGTTGCAACCCAATAGTCATCCAAGATCATATGCCTTGTCCTTTGCAATAAAAAAAATCAAACACCACCACCTAGTCATTAGTCATTGCTCAAATTATGTATTTTAGTCAATTATCCCTTGATAATGTGTGTGAAGATACCCCAACAATTGTGTTTACAAATGATTACTTCACTGCTTATGGAGGAATGACTCATGGTCGGATATTAAAACCAATAGTCATTCAAGATCATAGGCCTTATCCTTTGCAAGACAAAATCTATCACCACAACCTAGTCACTATTCAAACTTTTACTTTTTAACTAGTTGTCTTTTGATAGGTTGTGTGAAAAAGCCCAGGTGAATGTGTTTTCAAATGACTACTCCCATTACTTATGGAGTAATGACTCATGGTTAGTTATTGAGGCCTAATGGTCATTAAAGATCACAAGCCATGTCCTTTGCAAGAAAAAAATAAAATGATATGAGGATTCCACATGTTTTATTAAAGTTCAAATAGGGAATCAAACAAATTTGGGAATCTTATGAAACAATGTGAGAAATGAAAATTCATGTGGGTTATGTATGTCCTATGTTGCAATTATGGTCTCTACTACAAAAAAGGTGATACCATCCACCCTTCAACATGAATGTTGAGAGAGAAAGAAAAAGAGGTTTGTAGATCCAAAGAGAGGGTGAAAGGGGTGAAACACAAAGTTGGAAGGGTTGAAACACAACAATTGCAACTCAATTCACAAATTGAAAGTGAGAAACAATTCAAAAGTTGAAAATGAAATTGGATATACAATTAAAAGTTAAAGTCATAAAAATTTGAAAGGAAAATACATTTCAAATTTTTTGGCCATGAGATGAAATCTTAACCTACATGCATATACCTAGGGGTTTTTAAACCCACATATGAGTAACCAAAAGATTTAAAACATGAATAATAGGCTCGTATTAGGTTAATGAATGAAATTTCATCATTCAAGCTCAACTCAAAGTGCTTTTGAAAATATTCTCTTTTGTTTTCATTTCTTAGTATTGATGCCAAATAAGCTTGCTAGTTGATTTTCACTATCTCTAGTGCATTCCAAGTGACACTCTAATATATGGTTGTGAACCATGTTTTCTTTACTTGTTGGAGATGCCAAAGCATGGAAGGGGTCCTAAGCAAATGTGTGAAAATGTGCTTGAAATTATGTGGCATTTGTAAGGGTGGGCATCAAACTAAACTTGGGTTGAATGCACAATTTTCAATTAGGGTTGTGGTAGCATGTGGTTTGATGGGATTGAAACAAACATTATGTTTCTATGGGAAGAAGATTTGAGGGAACTTTATCTAGAGAGTTAGCTAACCAATTAGCTATTAAGATTTAAATAAGCTCACAAAACTTATAGCAAAGGAAAAAAAGAAATCACACGCACAAGAAACAAATCTCTTGTGATTGTGAAATCCTCTTGAGAATCATAAAAAATATCCTCATCTTCATAAGTGATTACATTGTCCATAACTCTAACCAAGGCACTCTAGTCCTCACTAGCACATAACTTGAAGGTCTTCAAAACAAACTTTTCAAAAGTTTACCTTCACCTTAATATGTTCATTCTTTAATTAAATCCAACTTTTGGGGTATCTTACCATATTTTTCTTTTTGCATAAATGTGAACTAAATATTGCTAGATTGTCAACCTCCAAATTGCTAGGCTTTGCATTTTTTCCTTTCACCTCTCACACTAACCTCTTTCATTCGCTTGTTTTCTCTCCCATCTCAATCACACTTTTCCATTTGAAACCCATGTGAATTGAATACACTTCTCACCTCATGAAGCTCTTTCATGTCACATAAAAAATATTTTCAATTCACACATAAAACTTTCCCACCTCTTTTACTTCTTTCAAGCCTAACACATGAAGCTCTCTTGGCCTTCAACATAGTGGAAACACCCAAATATAGGATAAAACTTCAAAATGCATTAAATTTCACATTGAATTTTTTTTCTCTTTATATTTAAAAGCATGTCATTACATAGAAGATGCCTTCATCAATTGAAGGGACCTTCTACCATTTGGGCCTCCCCTAATTTTGAGATCTATGCCATTGGGTTAGTGACCTCAAATTAGGGGAGATCCATTGGGAGTAAGTGGTCCTCTATACATAAAACAAATAATTTATCATGTAATGACTTTGCCCTTTATGACTTATTCAAACTTCAAACAAAAAAACTTCACTACTTAAATGTTGAACTTCTCAACTAAATGCATGCACTTCTATGAAACATGCCCATCCATTGTATGCACACATAATATTTCAAATGTCACTCACACATTGGTGAAGTTTGAGGAAAAACATTTATGCCCTAATCCTACACCAATGTCTAGTCTCTTCAACATGGGTAGAGCCCAAAACCTAACCCAAAAACGAGATAAAATGGCAAAAGCAAACTTAACCTAAATAGTCCTTTTGTATTTAGAGGAAGTAGTCCAACATAGTCTTGTCTTATCTTCATTAAGTCAAACTTTGAAGCAATCAAAATTGCAATTCTCTCACAGATTTAGCTTTATAAATTTAGTTGAACTAGAATCATGTCAAGGAAAAGAATGGGTAGATATAATTTTGCCTTGGGGGGAGAGATAAGATGTTATGTCTCTCTAAAAGAGAGATTTCAATATTGTGGTGAAAGTTAGAATTTTTATAACAGATTTTTATTTTTTTTCAGTGTTTAAACTTGGAATCCAACAATTGGATTTATATAATCCCATTCATGAATGAATTGAACCAGATCTCTAAAGGTATAAGGGAAAATGGTCCCAAAAAGCACCTAGAAACTAAATATTGTATATATATATATATATATATATACACAAAAGGCTATGGGATGAAGTTTTTAAAGTAGTTGATTATTATAAAGAAATGTTTTAACCACACTAGGCAAGTCAGTGTACTTGACCCATTTGCACAAAGTCTGTATTGGCTGGACCCTCAATGGACCTTTTATCTCTCTCTCTCTCTCTCTCTCTCTCTTATTTTGTGTGTTTACAGAATCTGTCTGACAATCCAACAATTGCAAACAATAGTGACAAAGAGTGTGGAGTCATGACACTCTAGATAGTAGTAGGAGATGGGGACCCTAAATCAATCAATCAAACTTGCCCCACTCCCAGGCTGGGAATTTAATGTGTTTCTTTTTAGGGTGTTTTGGTCAAAGGGTAGGTGTGGGGGAAAAAAAAACCTTTCTATACTTCTTCTGTCCACCAAGAAGAAAAAAAGAAGTATTAAAAAAAA
>Ga0116231_10013567_pt1 | contig 11368 bp, 8 predicted proteins | sample S1TSphgellanicum_2_FD_89695 | JGI IMG/M metagenome (GOLD analysis project Ga0116231, IMG submission 89695) | Host-associated microbial communities from peat moss isolated from Minnesota, USA - S1T2_Fd - Sphagnum magellanicum MG | ecosystem: Host-associated > Plants > Peat moss > Unclassified...
GCCCCACAAGCCGCTCCGGCGGCCCCGTTCAGCTTCTCGCCGCTGAAGCCGCAAGCGCCATCGCTGCTGCTGGACCCCAATCTGGTCGCGGCCATGTCGGAGGCCGAGCAATGGGTGCGGAACTATCTGGCCACCAACAGCATTGCCCCCGCGCCCGGCTCCGAACCCGGCAAGCCCCCCACCCAGCTGCTGTTCGGCGGCACCGTCAAGCCGCTCGACACGGTGGTGAAAACGACCGTCACGGCCGGCCGCATGGCGAACCTGCAAACCGGCGCCGTCGGGCGGCAGCAGATCACCGTGTCCTTCGTTACCCGCATCATTCGAAGCGTCGTGGCGCCGCCGCCTGCCACGAAGGACGACGATTCGCCGATCGAGGTCACCCGCGACGGCGACAAGGTGGATATTCAGCTCACCATCAAGCTGCACGAGGCCAGCGACGACGATGCCTCGGCTGTGCAGGTGCTGCCGGATGTCGAGGTGACGTTGCATGTTACCAAGGATTCCAGCGATGCCACCATCGAGGCGCAGCTGAACCTGGTCAAGATCAAGGCCGACCTTTCCAAAAAACTGAAGCTGCGGGGCCATGTCCTGGTCGATTCGGTCGAGTTCAAGCTGGGGGTCAGCGAGGAGAACGACGCCTCCGATGCCTTGCTGCTGCGCGTGAGGAAATGGGCGGAGCCGAAGATCAAGGCCGAGCTGAGCTTCAAGATCGCCAAGGGCCTGGAATTCAAGATCGAGGCAGACGGCGGCTCCGAGGGCGGGCAGGTCACCGGGAAGTTAATCTATCGTTTTTGAGCGGCGAGGGGGCGTATCGCTGGGAGATCAACATGACGGATAAAATGCCTCCGACAAAGGTCGCCGACAGCATTCAACGGGGGCTGGGGGAGCCGATAGCCTATGGGCCCGTTGAACAATAACCACTCCAATACTTACCCGTCATTGCGAGCCCTTGCGGAGCAATCCAGCCCATCCGCCGCACCGCCATCAAATAAATCCACACGGCCTGATTTCGAATTTGGGCAACACCGAGACGGGGAACTGCTGGATTGATTTGCCCACGGCTTGCAATGACGATGGAGGGTTCGAATCAGTTATGAGTGAGCAGCCCCTTTAGTCCGGGAAGCGCTTCAGCGGTTCGGCCACGCCCGGTGGCAAAGGGGTGCGGGCTGCATTCAACGTCATCGCGAGGAACGTGTAATAGCCGTTGATACCCAGCACTTCGACCACCCCCTGCTCGCCGAACCTCGCGACGGCTTTGCGGTATGTGGCGTCGCTGACCCGTTTGGTCCGGTGAATTTCGACCGAAAGATCGTAGACCGCCTCTTCGTCATCGTGCATCCCGTCAGGCCGGCGCCCATCGGCGATGGCGTCGGCGATCTCCGGCCGCAGGCCGCCCTTGATGGCGAGTTCGCGATGGGCCACCCACTCATATTGCTGGGTCCATTCCCGTGCGGTGATCAGGATGACCATCTCGCTTAAACGCGGGGGCAGGGTGGTCTTGTAGCGGAGGAACTCACCCATCGACGCCGCGCGCAACATGATCTCCGGGCTACGCATGAGCGGAAGGAACGGTCCGCGCACGGGGTAACCTCGCTCGGCGAGGAATTCGGCCGCCGATTTCTTCTGTGCGTCGTTGTAATTCTCCGGCGAGATGGCCGGCATCCGATCCTGCGCCAGCACGGGCCGCGCGAGGCCGCAGGCGATGGCCATGGCGGCGAAAGACAGGACAATGGTGCGGCTTCGCAATTTGGTTTCCCCCGAGTTTTTTGTTTCATAGCTGCCGGTTACGCCACGATTCAAGATCCGGTCATCTCATGCCAGTCCGTTTCATGACTGACGGATATGCCCTGGCCCCACTTCCCCATCCCCTCCAACAAGGGAATGGGGAAATCCGTGTCTCACTTCGTACGGGGCGCATAGATCACTCGTCGCGGCACCTTCCCGCTGGATCAGGCTTGTCGGCTCGGCGGCGGTGGAAGCTCGTGTTCGGTGCCGATGCTGTCGATCCAAGCGTTGATATCGTCCGCATCGACACACAAACCGGCTTTGATCTACGCGTCCGCCTCAGCGACCATCGCACCTTCCCACGCAAGCTGACGCTGCCCATCGGCTGGGGTCTCTCTGCGACGAGCGTCGCCTGGCTCGAAATTCAGCGTGTCCATCGGCATGTCATAATCCATCAGGTGACCGGTAGACAGCGAATGCAACCCGGGCGCGTGACTTCCCGCTCGCCGCAGTCGAGCTACAGCCGAACACCCGCGCGATGTCGACCGACGACGCTCCGACACCACTCACATCAGCGGCAACCCGACATACTGCTCTGCGATCGTCGTCATGCCCGCTTTCGATCCCGTCACGTAATCCAGTTCCGCGATCTGCACACGCCGCTCGAACGGCGTGTGCGCGTCGAATTTATGCATCAGCGTGGTCAGCCACCAGGAGAAGCGCTGCGCCTTCCACACCCGCCGCAGCGCGACGTCTGAATAGGTTTCCAGCCCCTCGGCATCACCGTGCTTGAACCAGTTCACCAAACCCCGCGCCAGCACCGAGATGTCGGCAAAAGCTAGGTTCATCCCCTTCGCCCCGGTCGGTGGCACGATATGCGCGGCGTCCCCGGCGAGGAACAGCCGGCCGGACCGCATCGGCTCGGCCACGAAGCTGCGCATCGCCGTCACGCCCTTCTGCGTGATCGGGCCATCCTTCAGTTCGAACCCCTCGTTGTCCGACAGCCGCACCCGCAGCTCCGACCAGATGCGATCGTCCGACCACTGGTCGATGTCCTCGTCCGGCGCGCATTGCAGATACAGCCGGCTGACGGTCGAGGATCGCATGGTCAGCAGCGCGAAGCCGTTCTCGTGGTTGGCGTAGATAAGTTCGTCGTGCGAGGGCGCCACATCGGCGAGAATGCCCAGCCAGCCGAAGGGATAGATGCGGTCATAGTCGCGGATGAACCCGTCGGGCAGCGTCTGTCGGCAGATGCCGTGGAATCCGTCGCATCCGGCGATCACGTCGCATTCCAGCACCTGGTCCCGCCCGTCATGGCGGAAGGTGATGCGCGGCGCGTCGGTCTCGTAATCATGAATCGCCACGTCCGAGGTCTCGAACAGCAGCGCCGCCTGCGCCTCCACCCGCGCCTTGATCAGGTCCCGCACCACCTCGTGCTGGCCGTAGATCATCACCTGCTTGCCGGAGAGTTCGGTGACCGGAATGCGGTGGCTGCGACCGTCGAAGCGCAGCACGATCCCCTCATGCACCAGCCCGATCCGGTCCATGCGCTCGCCCAGACCGATATCGCGCATCAACTGTGCCGAATCATGTTCCATCAGCCCCGCGCGGATGCGGTTCTCGCAATACTCCCGCGAGCGGGCCTCCAGCACCACGCTGTCAATCCCCTGGAGATGCAGCAGATGCGACAGAAGCAGGCCGGCCGGCCCGCCCCCGATGATCCCGACTTGCGTGCGCATGAAAAACCTTTCGCGAGAGAGAAAGACAGTCAGTCGTCATGTAAGCCCGGAGTGCCGACCCGGCTAGATGGGCCGGTCGCGTGGATCGCCACCCATCGCTACTGCATTCATTGTATTTTCGTCCTACGCCACGCATCCTGCCGCGAGTTAGGGCATTCAGGAGGCTTGGCCTTGAGCGACAGCTCCGCTACCCGGGCGCGTCGGCGCGACATCCTGGAGATTTTGAACCACGTTCGCCCGTGGGCCGGTTCGCGGCACCATGCCGTTGCTTGGTTTCGGTCCCGGAAGCTGCCCTCGTTCGGAAACCAGACGGCTAAGATCCTAGTGAAGGAAGGCCGCGCCGAGGCCGTCAAGCTCTATCTCGATCGCATCGCGGTCGGCGGTTACGCCTGAGGGGCGATGACGCGCGCCCCGTGAACACGCGTGCCGGCCTATTCCGCCGCCGCCATTCCGCCTAGATAGGCCGCCCGCACCTGCTTGTCGTTCCACAGCGCCTCGGGCTTGCCGGACACCAGAAGTCGGCCGGTTTCCAGCACATAGCCCCGATCAGCGACCGAGAGCGCCATATGCGCGTTCTGCTCCACCAGCAGCACCGTTGTGCCGCGCGCGCGGATGTCGCCGATGATGCGGAACACCTGCTGGACTATCAGCGGCGCGAGCCCCAGCGATGGCTCGTCCAGCAACAGCAGCCGCGGCCGCGCCATCAGCCCACGCGCCACCGCCACCATCTGCAACTGTCCGCCCGAAAGCGTCCAGCCCAGCGCATGCTCCAGGCGCCGCAGATCGGGGAAATAGCCGAGCATCTCGTCCACCTCGCCGCCCAGCGCCGCGCGGCTCACGCCCTTGCGGTTGGAGGCGCCCAAAGTGATGTTCTCCCGCACCGTCAGGCCGGGAAACACCCGCCGCCCCTCCGGCACATGGCTGATGCCCAGGCGCACGATCGCCTCGGGCTTGAGCCCCATGATCGATCCGCCGGCCAGCTTGATCGAACCCGACACGTTGGGCACCAGCCCGGAGATCGCCCGCAGCGTTGTGCTCTTGCCGGCTCCGTTGCTGCCCAGCAGCGCCACGATCTCGCCCTCGTCCACGTCGATATCGAGGCCCTTCAGCACATCGGCCGCGCCGTAGCGCGCGGTGAGATTGGCGATTTCCAGCATCTTCATGGCTCAGGCCGCCTCGCGCCGCGGCTCGCCCAGATAGGCGGCGATCACGTCGGGGTTGGTCAGGACCGAATGCGGGGTTCCGTCGGCGATGTGTCGGCCGAAATTCAGCACCGTGATGTGGTCCGCCACCTGTTCCACCAGCGCCATGTCGTGGTCGATGATCAGAATGGTCAGCCCATGCCCCTTCAGCCGTTGCAGCAGCAGCCCCAGTCCATGCTTCTCGGTCATGTTCAGCCCCGCCGCCGGCTCGTCCAGCAGCAGCATCTCGGGGCTCGAGGCGAGCGCGCGGGCGATCTCGACATAGCGCTGATGTCCGTAGGAGAGCGTGCCCACCATGCGGTGCGCATCCCCGCGCAACTCGACGAAATCGAGCGCCGCCAGCGCCCGCCGCGTCACGCCCGCCGGATCGGCGGCAACGTCGCTGCCCGGCCGCTCGGCACCCACCATGACGTTCTCCAGCACCGTCATTCCCTTGAACACGCGGATGTTCTGGAACGTCCGGGCGAGGCCGGCGCGGTTGCGCTGATGCGGCGCGAAGCCGGTGATGTCGCGCCCGGTGAACCGGATCCGCCCCGCCGTGGGCCGGTACAGCCCGGTGACGACGTTGATGAACGTGCTCTTGCCGGACCCGTTCGGCCCGATCAGCGCATGCACCGTCCCGCGCCGCACGGCGATGTTCACGCCATCGAGCGCCTTGAGCCCGCCAAAATGCTTGGCCAGCGCCGAGACCTCCAACACCACCTCTTCGGTCGCGCGCCCCGACAGCAGCAGCAGCGGCAGGCGCGGCACCGCGCCCAGGATCGGCCGCGCCCGCCGCCGCATCCGTTCGGTGACGATCCCCCACAGCCCGTCCGGCAGGAACACCATGATCAGGATCACCGACGCGCCGTAGACCGCGAGATAGACCTGCCGCAGGAAGCGCAGCCATTCCGGCAGCACGATGAGCAGCCCGGTGCCCAGCAGCGCGCCGAAGGGGGACTGCACGCCGCCCAGCAGCGCCATGGTCAGGAACACGATCGACTCGGCGAAGCTGAACTGGTCGGGGCTGATATACTGAAAGCCGCCGGCGAACAGTCCGCCGCCGATGCCGCCCAGCACCGCGCTGATGCCGAAGGCGATCACCTTGGTGCCGAAAATGTCGATGCCGCAGGTGCTGGCGGCCAGTTCGTTGTCGCGCACCGCCTGCATCGCGCGGCCCAGCCGGCTGGATTTCAGCCGCCAGATCGCCAGCGTGACGATCACCAGCGCCACCAGCCCCAACCCCAGATAGGCGCGTCCGCCCGCGAGGCTCAGCCCGAACAGCACCGGGCGGGGGATGTTGCGCACCCCGTCCGGCCCATGCGTGAGGCTGATCCAGTTGACCAGAACGAGCGTGAGGATCTGCTGGAAGCTGATCGTCACCATCGCCAGATAATGCCCGCCCAGCCGCAGGCTCGCGATACCCAGGACCAGCCCGAACACCCCGGCGATGAACGCGCCCACGGCGAGGGCGACGAAGAAATTCATGCCGTAATCCGCCGTGCCGAGCGCCACGCCATAGGCGCCGATGCCGAAGAACGCGGCCTGCGCGATCGAGATTTGCCCGCAATAGCCCAGCACCACCACCAGCCCGGCCGTGGCGATGGCGTAGGTCGCCGCCTGCATCAGGATGTTGAGCAGATAGCCCTGGTCCGGCGCGACCGCCGCCAGCGCCACCGCGGCGAGGATGGCGATCGCGGCGGCCGGCAATCCGCGCCAGGGACGCGCGGCCGTTACCGCGACCGGCGGGGCGCCGCTGGCGGCCAGGATCCGCGTGCTCATGCCTTCTCCGAGATTTTCTCGCCGAACAGCCCCTGCGGACGCACCATCAGGAAGGCCAGCAGCATGGCGAAGGCGAAGGCGTCCTTGTACGGCACGGAGATGTAGGCCGCGCCCAGCGTCTCGCCGATGCCCAGCGCGAGACCGCCGAGGATCGCGCCGGGAATGCTGCCATAGCCGCCGATGATGTTGGCCGCGAACGCCTTCAGCGCGATCGCGCCGGCCATCCCGGTCGAGACGAACAGGATCGGCGCCACCAGAATGCCGGCGATGCCGCCCAGCGCCGAACTATAGGCGAAGGTGAGCAGGATCATCCCGGCGACGGGAATGCCCAGCAGGCTCGCCATCTCCTTGTCCTGGCTGACGGCCTGCAGCTTCTTGCCCAGCAGCGTCTTCTCGAAGATCAAATATTGCAGGATCACGAGCAGGATCGCGACGCCGATGATCACCAGATACTGGCTCGCCATGAACACCGGCCCGACATCGATGCCGGTGTCCCCGAACGGCCCATCGACCTGCTCGGCGGCGGGGCCGTACAGCACCAGAACGGTGTTCTCGAGGAAGATCGAGGCACCGATGGTGCTGATGATGACAGGCAATCCGCCGCGGTGGCGCAGCGGCCAATAAGTCGCGCCGGCGAAAATTACGCCGAACGCCGCCATCAGCACCACGGCGAGAAGGATCGACAGCCAGTAGGGCAAAGCGAGAATGTTGAAGAACACCACCAGCAGATAGGCGCCGAGCATGGCGAACTCGCCCTGCCCGAAATTCACCACCCCGGCGGCGCGGATCAGCAGCACGAACCCCAGCGCCACCAGCGCGTAGATCGCGCCGATACCCAGGCCGCTGAAGAGAAGTTGCGGCAGCATGGTCATCGCAAAAACTCCCTCCCCCCTTGCGGGCTAGGGCATTCACACATCTTTCCATCGATCGTCATGGCCGGGCTTGACCCGGCCACCCACGCCGTTCCACCGCACAGTTCGTGCGAACGGAGTCTCGATAGGTCTGCCACGCGACAACCGCCCGCTGTGCGGAGCCGCGTGGATGGCCGGGTCAAGCCCGGCCATGAAGAAAAAACGCGTTGTGTGAATGCCGTTGCCCATTGCGGGGGAGGGTTGGGGTGGGGAGTGCGACAGGCGAGATTTCGAAGCCGCCCCCCTCCCCCAACCCCTCCCGCGAGGGGAGGGGAGAAGAACAGGGCCATTACGATGTGAACTCGATATGCTTGTCGTAGACGATCTTGCCGGCTTCGTTCTTCACAACATTGTAGCCCCGCAGACCGTCGCCGTTCTCGTCGTAGTTGTAGGTCCCCTCGGTGCCCTTGTAGCCTTTGATGGCGATGATCGCGGCACGCACCTTCGCCGGTTCGGTCGTCTTCGCGTCATTGATCGCGCGCGCCAGGATCTGCATCGCGTCATAGGTCCAGCCGCTGTCGGGAATGCCGCCATAGGCTTTCGTATAGTCGGCGGTAAACGCCTTGCTCTCGTCATTGGCGTCGGGTGTGAAATCGGCGATGCCGTAGGTGCCGTTCACCGCGTTCTTGGCCAGCCCCACCGTCACCGGAGAAACAAGAGACGGCGAGCCGATCCAGGGCTGCCGCACGCCCAATTGGCGCAGCTGGCGGGCGAACACCGCGCAATCCGGTTCGTAGGTGAAATAGCTGCTCACGACGTCGCATTCGGCCTGCTTCACCGCCAGAACCACCGGCGTGAAATCCGCCTGCTGGTTCGCGTAGCCCTGCACCAGCACCGGCTTGAGGCCCAGCTTGTCCAGCGCGTCCACCAGCGCCTTCTGCCCGCCGGTGCCGAACGCGTCGGTGGAGGCGACGATCGCCCATTTCTTGAACTTCATGGAGTTCACGCCGAAATCGGCGATTACCCGGGCGGAGAAGCTGTCATTGGGCCGGCAGCGGAACAGCCATTTGTAGCCATTGTGAGTCAGCGTCGGGTCGGTGCCGCCGAACATCACCGGCTTGCCCACCTTCTCCGCGTCCGGGGCCATCGCGTTCACCTGCGTGGAACGGATCGAGCCGATGAAGCCGACGATATCGGGATTGCCGGCGAGGCGGCTGAACGCCAGCACGATGCCGGGATTGGTCGTCTGATCGTCCTCGACGATCAGCTCGACCTTCCGTCCCAAGATTCCCCCGGCGGCGTTCACATGCTCGGCGGACAATTTGAGGCTGTTGAGCTGGATGCGCCCGACCTCGGCGGCCGCCCCGGTCAGCGGCGAACAGACCCCGATCTTGATGGTGTCCTCGGCGCGCGCGCGCCCGGTGATGGCAAAGCTCGCGGCCGCGCATGCTAGCGCGGCCCGGCGTGTCAGCCTCATGGCGGTTTCCCTCCCCAGGGTATCGATGCTCTTGGTATGGCTGGTCTCGCCCGCGCATCGTTGGCGCGGTTGACATGAGGATGAACACAAGCGGGCGCGCCGGGCAAGCGATTGTGCGGAGGTCCAGCCCCATGCGACACGTCGTCCGAACGGGGGCAAACGGCCGGTCCCGGCCGCGTTGTCCCTTCACTGATCCAGACCCGGCAAGGATGACCTTCATGGCGCAAGAAACGATGCTGTCGCAAATGTCAGGCAAAGGCGGCTTCATCGCCGCCCTCGACCAGAGCGGCGGCTCCACCCCCGGCGCGCTGCGCCTCTACGGCATCCCTGACACGGCCTATTCCGGCGACGCCGAGATGTTCCGCCTGATGCACGAGATGCGCGTCCGCATCATGACGGCACCCGCCTTTACCGGCGACAAGGTGATCGGCGCCATCCTGTTCGAGGCCACCATGGACGGCACCGCGCAGGATATCCCGGTGCCGACCTTCCTATGGGAGCAGCGCGGCGTCGTGCCGTTCCTCAAGGTCGACAAGGGGCTGGAGGCGGAACACGACGGCGTCAGCCTGATGAAGCCGATCCCGGGGCTGGACGCGCTGCTGGAGCGGGCCGTCAAGCTCGGCGTGTTCGGCACCAAGATGCGCTCGGTGATCAACCTTGCCTCCCCCACCGGCATCGCCGCGATCGTCGCCCAGCAATTCGCGGTCGCCGGCCAGATCGCCGCGCATGGGCTGGTTCCGATCATCGAGCCCGAGGTGTCGATCAAGAGCCCCGACAAGGCGGGCGCGGAGGCGATCCTGCTGGCCGAACTGACCAAGGCGCTCGATGCCTGGACGCTGGGCGGCAAGGTGATGCTGAAGCTGACCATCCCCGACGTGGCGGACCTCTACGCGGGTCTTGCCGCGCACGCGAACGTTGCGAGAGTGGTCGCGCTCTCCGGCGGCTACACCCGCGCCGATGCGTGCAAGCGCCTGGCGGCCAACCACGGCATGATCGCGAGCTTCTCCCGCGCGCTCACCGAGGAACTGAAATACCAGATGACCGACGCGGAATTCGACGCCGCGCTCGGCAAATCCATCGACGAAATCTATCACGCCTCGACGGTGAAGGCGTAGCGGCTGGGCGGGGGCCGATTTCACCGCAAGCCCCCACTCCCGTTGGCGCGGCCACGCGTTCGTGCCACTGTAACCGCCCGTCACTGTGGTTCGGTGGGAGCGGGCGGTGGATGCCATGGATGGCCATGTCGAGGCCGGGGACGACAAGCTTGGCCATTTGATCGCGTCGTTCGACTGGTCGGCCACCTCTCTTGGGCCGATGGCGGATTGGCCGGCCTACGTGACATCCACGGTCAGGCTTCTGATCGATGCCACCCTGCCCATCGTCACGCTGTGGGGCCCCGATGGTGTGCTGATCTACAACGACGCCTATGCCGGGTTCGCCGGCGCCCGCCATCCGCGTCTGCTAGGCGCCAAGGTTCTCGACGGCTGGCCGGAGGTCTCGGAGCTCAATCGCCGCGTTCTCCTCGCTGGCCTCGCCGGCAAGACATCCACGTTCCGCGACGAGCGGATGGTGCTGCATCGACGCGGCTTTCCCGAAACGATCTGGCTCGATCTCGACTACAGCCCGATCCGTGACGACGAGGGCAACCCCGTCGGCGTGTTCGGCTTGGTGCGCGAGACCACCGAGCGCATCATGCTCGAACGCCAGCGCGAAGCCGATATGGCCCAGCTGCACGCGGCGGATATGCGCCACCGCTGTCTGGTCGAACTCGGCGACCGTCTGCGCGGCTGCGAGTCCGCGCGCGATATCTCCGCCGTGGTCTCGGAAATACTCGGCCGCATGCTTGGCTGCCGGCGCGCCGGCTATGCCGTCATCCAGGGCGAACACGCCCTGGTGGAGAGTGACTGGACGGATGGCACAGTCCCCTCGCTCACCGGTCGGCACGAATTCTCGTCCCTGGGGCCGCGCTACATCGGCCATATCAGCCGTGGTGATATACTGGCCGCGCCGGATGTGCGGACCCATCCCGCCACTGCTGCCACCGCCCATTGCTGGGACTATATCGATGTCCGCGCGGTGCTGAATGTCCCGCTCCTGGAGAACGGCGTGGTGGTGGGACTGCTCTACGCCCACGAGCCGATGCGGCGCGACTGGACCGATGACGAGATCGCGCTTGTTCGAGACGTGGCGGACCGTACGTGGGAGGCCATGGGTCGCGCCCGTGCCGTCGAGGCGTTGCGCGGGATCAACGATACGCTTGAGGCGCAAATCCGCGAACGAACCCTGCAGCGGGACCGTATGTGGACGCTCTCGACCGACATCATGATGATGACCAACCGGGAAAGCCGGATCATTTCGGTGAACCCGGCATGGACGCGCCTGCTCGGCTGGCGGGAGAGCGAGCTGATCGGTGCGTCGATCTACGATTTTGTCTACCCTGACGACGTGACCCTGACCCGTGTCGAACGGGGGAAACTCGAACAGGGGCAAATCATCGACAAGCTGGAGAACCGCTATCGCACGAAGGATGGCGGGTTTGTCTGGCTGTCGTGGAAAGCGGTGCCGGATGGCGACGTCATTCATTCGGTGGCGCGGGATGTGACGGCGGAGCGC
>Ga0116231_10013568_pt1 | contig 11365 bp, 11 predicted proteins | sample S1TSphgellanicum_2_FD_89695 | JGI IMG/M metagenome (GOLD analysis project Ga0116231, IMG submission 89695) | Host-associated microbial communities from peat moss isolated from Minnesota, USA - S1T2_Fd - Sphagnum magellanicum MG | ecosystem: Host-associated > Plants > Peat moss > Unclassified...
GAACAAGGCAGCGGCGCGATCGTGAACTGCTCTTCTCTCGGCGGTTTCATCGGCGGCAAACAGCGCGGCACCTACCACGCGGCGAAACACGGGGTCATCGGATTGACCAAGCGCGCGGCGCTCGAGTACGCGACGCGCGGCATTCGCGTGAATGACGTCTGCCCGGGAGTCATTCGCACGCCGATGAGCGAGCAGATGGAGGCCGAAGGGCAGGGTGATGCGCTCAAATCGATGGTAGAGCACTTCGTCCCCATGAAGCGCGAAGGGCGGCCCGAGGAGATCGCGAATACCGTCCTCTTCCTGTGCAGCGATGCGGCAAGCTACATCACCGGCCAGTCGATCTCGGTCGATGGCGGGTTCGTGATGCGCTAGGTTGTCCAATGTCGGGTTCTGACGCCTCCGTGGCGGTTCGGCTGGGCGACGGACGGGCGCTACGCATGCCGAGTATCCCGTGCAAGAGGCTGCATTTGGCGCTCGCCTATCGGGCCGGTGTCGAGGAGACTATGCGATGTCATCCACGCATTCAACGGCAATCATGCCTGACTCCGGACTCGGGCAATCCGCCCGATCAAGCCCGCAGAACGACAATGTCTACTCACAATCTTTTCTACCACGGGACCGACGGAACCGTGGAGCGCGCCACCAGCGCTCAGATCCTCACCGCCGCACGCGAGGTTCTCGCGCATCGAGTACGCCGCGGTGCGCTACTGCAGTCACCCAAGAAGGTCGGGGAGTACTTGTCGACCCGTCTCGGCCACTTGGACTATGAGATTTTCGGGCTGATCCTCGTCGATCAAAGGCATAGGGTCATCGAGTGCATCGATTTATTTCGCGGCACGCTGGATGGCGCCAGCGTTCACCCTCGCGAGGTGGTGACGATCGCTTTACTCAAGGGGGCGGCGGCCTGCCTCGCGTACCATAACCATCCGTCCGGGGTCCAAGATCAGAGCCAAGCAGACGAGATCATTACGCAGAGGCTGCGCTCGGCGCTCGCCTTGGTGGACGTGCGATTACTCGATCACGTGATCGTCACGGGAACCGGCATCTTGAGCTTCGCGGAACGTGGATTGCTCTGACCTGTCGGCGCAGCCTGTTCCTGCTTCGCTGCGAACAATGTGCAATGGCCAGCAGTCAGTTGATTAACCCAGGTACAATCCGCGGATAAAGGCAATCGCCCCGGAGTGCCTCGTGCATTTTCAAATCGTCCATCGCTTGTGATCTCGGGTCTTTAGTAGCGCGAAAGGACATCGCGATGAATAAGCTTTCTATTTTTGTTCTGCTGCTGGTCACGCCGCTTTCCATCTCGGTCGCGGCTGGGACGCCTGGATCGGCTAAACCGTTCGTGTCGGGCGCGAGACTTGATCATGTCGGCGTGGCGGTCCTGGACCTCAACCGAACTCGCGCGGATTACGAAACGCTCGGTTTCCAGGTTCTGCCAGGCGGGCATTTTCCGGGGGGCGCCTCGAACGCCATCATCGATCTCGCTGATCATTTCTATCTCGAACTCATCACAGCCCCGGAAGACGCGAAGGGTGACGATGCCACCATCATCCGGTTCGCGAAAGCACACGAAGGCGCAATGTATTTCGGCCTCAACGTTTCATCGGCAAGAGAGACAGCCGACGGGCTGAAGGCGCACAATTTCGACGTCCAAGGCCCCACGCCAGGCAGCGTCATGAGCGAGCACGACGCCACCCCGCCTTCACCACAATGGTACAGCGTTGATCCGGTGGATAAGCCTGCAGCGGACAAGCGCGCCATCGCGCTTCCGATGTTCTTCATCGAGTATGTGCCCGCGCTCAATGATCACCGAAAGCCCTCAGAGAAATCCCGTCAGCCCAATGATGTCGTCGGGGTGCGTGCGATCTGGGTCGGCGTGCACGACCTGGTCAGAGCGCTCGCGGCCATGCCCGAGCAAGGCTTTGGGACCCCGGGGCGCGCCGTTTCCTTCGACGGCTTAGAGGGGCGCGCTACTCGTGCCGGCACGGGTGATCTCGATTTGGTCAAGACAACGGGCGAGCCGGGCGATCCAAATGACTATCGTATCTTGGGTGTGACGCTCATCGTTTCCGATTTCGAGAAGACCCGCGCCGCCGTGGAGGCGTCTACGAAGATGCGACTACGGGTGTACCGCGGTGCCTATGGACGTAGCCTGAGCCTACCCGTCGCACTCACGCACGGGCTGCGGGTGGAATTAGTCGCGGAGCGCCATGTGACAGCTCATCAAGCTCAGCGACTCACGTCTTTTCGGCGCAGGTCGTAGAGGCGGGGTCATTAGAAACGCGCAACCCAGGTTGTGAAAAGCCGCCAACCGTGCCAAGCAGGTAACGTGAGAAAGCAAATCAATACCAGCAGCATCACAGCCAGGCCAAACCAAGTGGCGCGCTGAACTCGTCGCTGGGTGGCCAGGTCATAGGCGATTAGTAACAGCGGCTGGAGAATATAGAAGAACACCAGCGCGAATGGTGGTCCGTTTTGGATAAAATCAAAGGGCCAACGAGCAAGTGCGGGGCCGATGATTGCGGCGCTCGCAAGGGTCATCAGTCGTTTGTGCTCGGGCGCGTTCCTGCGTCGCGCGAGCCCCGCAGAAATCAAAATGGCGAAGGCTACGGTCTGCGCGAGGTCGCCGGCAAAGCCGCGGGCGCTAAGACCGCTGGGTTCTCTGCGTAAGGCCATGATCGCCGTCGCCGGACCTACCAGTACCATCGCAGCGGCCCACTAGCCCAGCAACATGCCAAGCTTGCGATGCGTCGCGACATGGCGGGTTTCAACCAGTGCAATCTGCGTGATGAAGAGGGCTATCCAGCCGACGTACAAGATGGAGTGAATATGCACCAGCGGACTGGGGAGCTTTGCAAAAACCAGGCCTGCGCCGATGTAGCTGGGCCAGAACCCAAGCAGCACATAGACCCCGAGCAGCAGCGCTATCAGTGGAAAAAACAACCGATCGGTACGTCGCGGCGACATGATGCTGGCCATTGGATTCCCGTTGCCGCCGCGAAGGCGACTATCTTTCCAAGGAAAAAACGATGAACCGCGTGAGACTACTCCGCGGTTTTACTCGAGGTCAATCGAATACCTCAGGGGACATGACCACCGCGATTGCGAGGGCGGCGCCCAAGTAAGAAACCCTGCTTTGATGGTTATCTGCGACTGCCATGCGCTGCCGCTCAGTGCGGCGGTCCGGCATAATTCCACAGTTGGTCAAATCCCCGCCGGAACTGCCATGCATTAGCCGCAAGCAAGATCAAATTCAGTGAGCCCCACAGGTAGCTTTGCGTTACAACCATGTGGAAACAAAAAATGATGATCACCAGCGGCGTCAATATGACGATCCCTAAGGGCGTTGTACGTCGAAATAGCATCGCACCGCCCCCAACGAGGCAGGCCAGGCACAGTAAAGGGTTCATGAACAAGCTTTCTGCCATTGCCTTCTCAAGGGGCGTCGCGGCCTTCGCCGCATCTTTTACCGAGTCATTCGTAATAAACCCGATGATGCCGACACCGAAGTACCACAACGCAAAAATCAGACGAACAGCAATGGATAGGTATTGTCGGAGCACGAGTTGTCTGCGTTCACGATCGGAGTGCTAACGAAAAGCGAGGTTACCGCAAAACCCCAACAGTTTGTTTTCCGCTAGTTCGGTCATTCTATTTTCTGTACACTGTACACTGTACATGTACAATATACAGAGGCAGTATGATCCTTCGTATCGACCTTCAGTCGACAACCCCCGTGTATCGCCAGATAGTCGATGGGCTGCGGGTCGCATTGGTCAACGGAGATCTGGCCCCCGGCGATCCCCTACCTGCCGTGCGCCGGCTGGCACTCGATATCGGGGTTCATTTCAATACGGTAGCGCAGGCATATCGAGAGCTCGCCCGGGAAGGATGGCTGATCATCAGTGCCCGTGGCGGCGCGCAAGTCAAAGAGCGCGCCGCCCCAAACGCTCCCAAACCGGAACCTTCCACGGTTCGACGCCGCATCGAGGAGCTCATCGCTCAGATTCAAGCGAGCGGCGCGGCCCCTTCATCGCTCGCGCGAGAGTTACGTCGTATCGCTAAGGGCTTAGAGGATTCGTAATCACATGGATATGCCAAACATCTCGATTTTGATTCTTATCCTGGTGATGGGCGTTTTCGCTCATGGGTTGCCGGAGGTCACACGACCCAGTGTTTTCTTCGGAGTCACGGTAGACCCTGGGTTTCGGACCAGCGATCTGGCGCGACTGATCCTGCGCCACTATCGGGTTGCTCTATGGGGTAGCGTTCTTGTCACGAGCGTCTTGGATCTCGTGCTACATCGCCCGTCGGTTGCGTTGGTCGTTCACGGCATCGTCATCTGCGGTGCGTTGGTGGCTTCGCATCGGAGCGCCCTGCCTCACGCGGCCTTGGGCACAAGCCAGATCGACGTGGATCTATCGGCCCCGCCTGAGCGGATTCCGGGGGGACTCACGACAGCACTCTTGCCATTCATCGTGTTGCTCGGTGTCGGCTCGTGGGCAGTCGCGCATTGGGACCAACTCCCCACCCGCCTGCCGGTGCATTGGGGTCTCAGCGGCCCTCATCGCTGGGTGGTGACGTCCGCGCGGGTGATCCTGCTGTTGTTGGCAGAGCATGCGCTCATTTGTCTGGTACTCCTTGCAGTGGCTCTGGGTGTGTTGCACTGGTCGCGACGGATTGCGACTTCCGGAGCCGCCGCAGCATCGGAGCGGCAGTTTCGCCGCCGCACAGTGTTGTTACTCCTCGTCGTTGAGTATTTCACGGTACTACCGGCGATTTTTAGCCTGTTACAAGCTCCTGCGCTTGCCATGCAGATCTGGAGCGTGACCATCATCGTCATCGTCGTTGCCTTCGTCTTGAGCATGATGCGGGCTGGCCAAGGCGGCGCGCTTCAGGTGGCGCCCGGCCCTAGCCCGATCGGCGATCGGACGACCGATGCGCGTTGGATCGGAGGGCTCCTCTACTTCAACCCGACGGACCCCGTCTTGTTCGTTGAGAAGCGCACGGGGATCGGTTGGACAGTCAATGTCGGCAACCCGTGGTCGTGGATGTCGGTGGTTGTCATCGCCGCCATCGTCCTCGTCGCGTCACTCACAGCACGCGGCGGCCGAGACACGGGCGCTAGCCCCGGAACCGAGGAGTCGCTACGCCGTTATATCCAGTCTTTGCAGCAAGGCCATCCCAATGATGACGAGATGGCACCCGAGCTCGCGGCCGCCGTCAAACAGCAATTACCTAGGATCGTGTCGACCATCAATGCATTGGGGGCTTTCGACTCTCTGACCTATGAAGGAACCGATACGAACGGGGCAGATGTTTTTATTGCGGCTTTTTCTCGAGGTCGCCTCGAGTGGCACGTCGGACCGCTCGTCGACGGTAAAGTCACTTCTAGGCAGTTTCACCCCTTACCGTGATGCCAGGTCGGGCAGGTTCGGCCGCCGCCCGAGCGGCGCGGTTACCGACCCGAACTGCCGAAGCCGCCGACGCCGCGCGTCGTCTCGGCGAAATCCGCGACGACCTCGAACTCGGCTTGGATCACGGGCACGATGACGAGCTGCGCGATGCGATCGCCCGGTGCGATTTCGAAGGGCGTCTCGCTGCGATTCCAGCAGGAGACCATGAGGGGACCCTGGTAATCGGAGTCGATGAGGCCAACGAGATTGCCGAGCACGATCCCGTGCTTATGCCCGAGCCCGGAGCGCGGCAACAGGAGTGCGGCCAACCCGGGATCCTCGATGAAAATCGATAGGCCCGTGGGAATGAGTTCTGCGCGACCGGGACCGAGCAGCAGCGGAGAGTCGAGGCAGGCGCGCAGGTCCATGCCCGCGGAGCCGTCGGTGGCATGTTGGGGCAGCGGGAATTCCGTGCCGATGCGCGGGTCCAGGATCCGGACCTTGATCTTGCGGTTGATTGGCGACCGGTCCAAAGCGGCTCAACGCCGGACGCGCCGGCTGCGCACCCGGCTGCGCGGAACCGTCGCCGCGGCGCGGCGCTGGCGGGCCCCGCGCCGCGGGCCGGACTCGGGCGGGGGCAGGCGCGCGGCGATCATCGCGATCAGCGCCCGGGCGACCTCGAGCTTGGGACCCCGGTCGATGTCGGCCTGGCCCCCCGGCCAGATCACGGTCAGCGCGTTGTCCTCGCAATCGAAGGCGATGCCGTCGCCGACGCGATTGGCGGCGATCATGTCCAACTTCTTGCGCTTGAGTTTGGCGCGGGCATTCGCCTCGACGTCGTTGGTCTCGGCGGCAAAGCCGACCACGAACGGGCGTTTGGCCATGTCCGCGACCGACTTGACGATGTCCGGTGCCGGTTCGAGATCGAGTTTGACGGTGAGGCCCTGTTTCTTGATCTTCTGCTTTGCGACCACGATGGGCTGAAAGTCGGCGACGGCGGCCGCGGCGATAAACACATCGGTCTCGGCAATGTGACGATGCACCGCCGCATACATGTCGCGGGCACTCTCCACGTCGATGCGTGTGATCCCGGTCGGGGCGGCGAGATGAACGGGCCCGGTCACGAGCGTGACGTGCGCGCCGGCTTCGCGCGCGGCCGCGGCAACGGCGAAGCCCATCTTGCCGGAGCTGCGGTTGGTCAGATATCGGACGGGGTCGAGACGCTCGCGCGTCGGGCCGGCCGTGATCAGTACGTTGAGTCCGGTCAGCAGTCCGGCGTTCGGCAGAGGTGCAAGCAGGTGTTCAGCGAGCTGCAGCGGCTCGAGCATACGGCCCGGACCGATTTCACCACAGGCCTGATTGCCGCTGCCGGGCCCCAGGATTCGCACGCCGCGGGAGATCAGCGTGCCGACATTGGCCTGGGTGGCCGCATTTGCCCACATCACGCGATTCATCGCGGGGGCCACGACGATCGGTGCCTCGCTCGCGAGGCACAGTGTCGCGAGCAGATCGTCGGCGCGGCCTGCGGCGAGTCTGGCGATGAAATCCGCGCTCGCCGGGGCGATCAGGATCAGCTCCGGCCAGCGCGCGAGTTCGATATGGCCCATGGCGGCCTCGGCCGCGCTGTCCCAAAGGTCGCTGCGGGTGGGGTGCCCGGACACGGCCTGGAAGCTCGTCGCGGAGACGAATTTCTGCGCGGCCTCGGTCATCACGACCTGAACGTCCGCGCCCCGCTCGATCAGGCGGCGGACGAGGTCCGGACTCTTGTAGGCAGCGATTCCACCCGTCACACCCAATAGGATGCGTTTCTTCGGCGTCAATGGATTCCCTTGAGCTGTTTGAAGCGGTCGATGTCGCTCTCGAATTGAGTTCGCATCGTATCTGCTTCGCTACGTTTCTCGCTCAAGTTTTGTTCTTGCGTGCGGATGTCGTTGCCCATGCGCACGAGGTCCTCGGCAACCTGGTCGGGCATGCGCACGGCACGGGGGTCGTCGCTGTACGGTTTGTAGCGCAGGCTGCTCTTCTCGAGCTTGCGCAGGCGGCCGTTCAGCACCTCGAGAAATTGCCCGGTCACCTTGATCTGGTCCGACACCAGGGCCAGGCGTTGGTCGCGCAGCCGCTCGATTTCCTGTACCGACACATAGGTGTTGAGCAGGTTCTGGTCGCGGGCGCGCATGGCTTCCGCCTCGGCTTTCTTCTGTTCCGCGGCGGCGACCTGTTCGGGGGACGGTTGTGCCTCCAAGCGATCGATTTCGACCCCTTGGGCATTGATGATGCTCTTTTCCTGGCCGGCGAACTCGGGCGGGATCTGATCACCGTAATGGGTCACGCCCTGTGCGTCGACCCACTTATAGAGCCGGCGGCCGTCGGCCGAGCACGGACCCGCACTCACCATCGCGGTGCAGCCCAGCACGGCGGCGAGCGCCCAGATTGGCCCGGCTCTCCTCAATTCAACAGCCCCCAACAAGATGTCAAACCGCATTTTGGGGGTCGTTAGCCCCTAATTCCAGGGAGTATTGCTCACTCTCGAAGCCCATAGCGGTCCCGGTAGGCCGCCATGGCGGCCAAATCCGCGGTCCGTCCGTGGGTCTTCAGGTGATCGAGCAGGTCGGCCAGCGTCAGGATGGGCACGACCGGAATCCCGAACTCTCGGCCGACTTCCTGGACCGCCGACAGCCGGCTGCCGGTGCCGCATTCCTGACGATCGAGCGCGAGCACGACGCCCGCAGGGCGGGCGGCGGCGGCCGCGATCACGTCGATCGATTCCCGGATGGCGGTTCCGGCGGTGATGACGTCGTCGACGATCAGGACGCTGCCCTTCAGCGGGCCGCCGACGATGCGCCCGCCCTCGCCGTGGTCCTTCGCTTCCTTGCGGTTGAAGGCGAAGGGGAGGCTACGCCCATGCCGTTCGGCCAGCGCGGCCGCCGTGATCGTCACGAGCGGTATGCCCTTGTATGCCGGTCCGAACAACATGTCGAAGCCGATGCCGCTCGCGGCCACCGCGGCCGCATAGGCACGTCCGACCGCAGCAATGGCTTCGCCGGTGCCGAACAAGCCGGCATTGAAGAAATAGGGACTCTCGCGTCCGGACTTCAGTGTGAAGCGGCCGAACTTCAGCACTCCCTGTCGCACGCAGAGGTCGATGAACTCGCTCTTGTAGTCGGGCGCGGGATCCATGGTCGTGCGAAGTGTCGCAAGCGGGGAGCCTCATCGCAAGCGCAGGGTCACATGCAGAGGGCCGCAAGCACCGCGCCGCACGCAGCGGGCCGCACGCAGCGGGCGGGTGGGGCTGGTATCATCGCGGCGCGGAAGCGGTAGGATCCATTCATGCGCATCATCACGTTGAACGCCAACGGAATTCGTTCCGCGGCCGCCAAGGGTCTTTACGAGTGGCTGCCGGATCAAGCTGCCGATGTCGTCTGTATCCAGGAGACCAAGGCGCAGGCGGAACAGTTGAGCGATCCGCGCTTTTGGCCTGAGGGATATCATTGTTACTACTTCGACGCGACGAAGAAAGGCTATGCGGGTACTGCCTTGTATGCGCGCAAGCGCCCGGCCACGGTCCAGCGCGGCTTCGGCGTCGATGAGTTCGATCAGGAGGGACGCTATCTCGAGGCCCAGTTCGGGCATCTCGCCGTCGTCTCGCTGTATCTGCCCTCCGGTTCTGCCGGACCGCTGCGCCAGGCCTCGAAGAACCGCTTTCTCGAGGCCTTCCTGCCGCACCTTCAAGATCTCACCCGGCGCGGCATACCGTACGTGCTGTGCGGTGACTGGAACATCGCGCACAAGGCCATCGACTTGAAGAACTGGAAGAGCAATCAGAAGAATTCCGGATTTCTGCCCGAAGAGCGAGCCTGGTTGGACGGTGTGTTCGGCAGCGGTCACTTTCTCGACGCGTTCCGCGAGACGAATACCGACGCCGATCAGTACACGTGGTGGTCGAATCGCGGCCAGGCCTACGCCAAGAACGTCGGTTGGCGCATCGACTATCACATCACGAGCGCGGCGCTGCGCGGCAAGGTCAAGCGCGCCCACATTTACAAGGAGCGCCGGTTTTCGGATCACGCGCCGCTCATCATCGATTATGACTTCGAGTTCTAGTCAGACAGGCCCCTCGAGTTGTTAGCGGCCCCGAAGCCGACGCTGCTCGAGGCCTTGGGCCAGCGGCGCATGGCGGCGATCCTGCTGCTCGGGTTCGCCTCGGGGCTGCCGTTGAACCTGACGGGATCGACACTGCAGCTGTGGCTCGCCGATTCCGGCGTCGACATCAAGACGATCGGGATGTTTTCGCTGGTCGGATTTCCGTACGCGTTCAAGTTCCTGTGGGCACCGTTCCTCGACCGTTACGTGCCGCCCTTCCTCGGCCGGCGCCGTGGCTGGATCGTGCTCTTCCAAATCGCGCTCGCCCTCGCGATCGGGGCGATGAGCTTGAGTTCGCCGGCAACGCTGCCCTCGGCGCTCGCCGCGATCGCGCTCATCGTCGCCTTCTTGTCCGCCTCCCAGGACATCGTCATCGATGCCTACCGCGTCGATGTGATCCCACCGGAGGAACGGGCGCTCGCGGCGGCCGCCACCGGCTTCGGTTGGCGCACCGCGGCCATGTTCGCGGGCGCCGTCATCGTGCTGATCGCGGCCCAGGTCGGCTGGCGCATCGCCTACGCGCTCGTCGCGGTCGTGATGGCCATGACGCTGCTCGCGACGCTCTACTCGCCGGAGCCCGTGACGCCGGGCCGGGCGCCGCGCACCCTCGCGATCGCCGTCATCGAGCCGTTCCGCGAACTGTTGGGCCGCCCGGGCGCGCTCGCTCTGATCGCGCTCGTGCTGCTCTACAAGGTCGGTGACGCCTTCGCGCTCAGCCTCTACAGCGCCTTCATGCGCAAGGGCGTCGGCTTTTCGCTCGACGAGATCAGCATTGCCGGCAAGGTCAACATGACGGTGTCGACCATGATCGGCACGGCGATCGGCGGCTGGATCTATCTGCGCTGGGGCATGTTTCGCTCGCTGCTCACGTTCGGCGTTGCCCAGGCGCTCACGAACCTTCTCTATATGTGGCTTGCGCTCGCCGGCAAGAAACTCTGGCTCATGATCCTCGCCACGAGCGTCGACAACCTGGCGGGCGGCATGGGTCAGGCGGCCTTCGTCGCCTTCCTGATGGCACAGTGCAGCGCGAATTTCAGCGCCACCCAATATGCGCTGCTGTCGGCGTTGGCATCGATTCCGCGCGTCGTCATGGGAGCGATCGCCGGCCAGGTGGTCGAGGCGCTCGGCTGGGCGAATTTCTTCGTCGTCACGTTCGCCACCGCGGTTCCGGGGCTCGTACTGCTCATCGGATTGCGGGGCCGGATTCGCGACATGGACGCCCGCCGCCGCCTCGACGCGTCATGACCCTGTGTCGCTCGGGCGCGGGGCCTCACGACTTCACGTAGGCTAAGTCCCAGACCCCATGGCCGAGCCTGAGGCCGCGGCGCTCGAAGCGGGTCTCGGGCCTGAACTCGGGCCGAGGCACGTAGCCGCCGTCGGCGCTCAAGGAACGCAGCGCGGGCTGCGCATTACAGACCGAGCGCATCTGTTCGGCATACTCCTGCCAATCGGTGGCGAGACGCAACACACCGCCCTTCTCGAGCTTGCCGGCCAGCGTTGCGATGAATTGCGGCTCGATCAGGCGGCGCTTGTGGTGCCGCTTCTTGTGCCAAGGATCCGGAAAGAAGATCAGCACGCCGGCGAGCGTGCCGTCAGGGACGCGGTCGCGCAAGGCGTCGACGGCGTCCTGGCACAGCACTCGGAGATTACGGAGGCCATCCCGTTCGGCCTGTAGCATGAGCCTGCCGACGCCGGCGCGATGCACCTCGATACCCAGGTAGTCGACCTGCGGATTGGCGGCCGCGAGCGCGCCGAGCACCTCGCCCGCACCGAACCCGATCTCGATCCAGCGGAGCGCGACGCGCCCGAACACCGCGAGCCAGTCGATC
>Ga0116231_10013570_pt1 | contig 11362 bp, 7 predicted proteins | sample S1TSphgellanicum_2_FD_89695 | JGI IMG/M metagenome (GOLD analysis project Ga0116231, IMG submission 89695) | Host-associated microbial communities from peat moss isolated from Minnesota, USA - S1T2_Fd - Sphagnum magellanicum MG | ecosystem: Host-associated > Plants > Peat moss > Unclassified...
CATAACATTCTTTACCCGCGAATGTTTACCAAATTACACTGGTTGATCTATAAAATTCTTTAAAATTCTTGCTTCTTTGGGCTTCCATAACATTCTCGCACCAAGAATGTCATAACTATGATTATGGGACACATAAAAGATTTACCAACAAATGATATGGTACCTAGTGCATCAATCCACTTTAAAGAATAAAGATTGGATGTGGTATATATGCACATTGACACAACAACTAGTTATAACAACAATATGTAACGCAACATCTGTTGGAAAAATGGCATCTAATTTGACATCTTTTACATCTAGATCTACTACAGACATGGACTATAGGACAAATTGTCTTGGAGAATTATGCCAAATCCAACTAGTTAGCCCATTCCTTTTGTTTCCCTATAATTTTTCAACAAGGAATTGGTTGAAATTGAACATGAATGCAAAGAGCATTGGAATCCACATAAACTACAACAAAGCAAAAGGTTCAAATGAATTGGCATCCACCTCTTTATCCTTCTACTTTCTTGAAATGAATTCCTATTTTGTGGGTGTTGTTGCCATACGTGCTATGAAATCATAATTGGGAGAAGGATACCATTGATGAATTCAAATTTAGATTTACACAATACAAGAAGCTTGAAGATAAAAAGTGAGGTTTGGGTTGAGGACATTTTCATGTCATCCTATGGGAATTGGGCATTCATAGAATCAATAATAAAATTTCATTTATGTTTTAGGTTTTTTCATGTAATAGTAAGCAATAATTTTGTAACTTTGTAACTTGACCTTTTGTTGTACATTGCATGTTGGTTTCAAAAATTGAAACCATGCAACGATAATACCAAGAATACCACCATTGTGTGCATTGAACAAGTCTACAACGTTGTCATGGTGGATGAAAAATTGCAAACCCTTGTTGAATATGATTGATATCAAGAGGAGATAGTTTTGAAGGAACTAGAGATGGCTAAGGAAGTTGCAGAGACAAAAAAGAAGGAAGGACTAAAACATCATCAAAAGATCATCACAAAGGTTAATGCAAAAATTGACTTTACAAATAGGGAAATCAAAGCACTCAGAAATTTTCTGAATAACATATCCTATATGAAGAATTGAAGGGAATGGAGCAAGTTCTGCAATAGGGAGAAGAGGAATTGAATACTCAACTAGTAGTTGTGGAAAATGTTCATGAAAATCATAACAAGGATCAGAAACTTCTGGTGGCAAAAGAAAAGAAATTATGGAAGGAGTTGCAAGTGGCACAAGGTAAAGTGGAATTACTTACCTTACAAACTACTAATAAGTGGGAAAGTGTGGCCACTGAAAACGAAACCAAAGCTACATTGTATGATGAACTCATTAAGCAACTTCCAATAAAGATGGGTGAGCTACTAAAAGAGGTTAAGGCAAAATTTAGGAAATGGCATTTCGAACAAACAAGGAAGTACACTAATGCCCTTAATGTTACATATGAATGTATTCAACAATTGGAAGAGAAGGACAAAGAAGAAGAAGACATAGAAAAGGTTGTTGGTCAAAAACAATTCAAGAAGAGGCAAAACATGTTTCCATATCAGAAGAGGATGAAAAACACCTATTAGGAATTGGATAAGGAAGCAAAAAGTAGTAATAGATATTACAAACAAAGGCAAAGCAAAATAACAGAAAGTGGAAAATAAGGATTGAGCTACCAACTTGGACAAAAAGTAAGTAAAGACTAGGATGAGGAAGATTTGATCTATGGAGCTATTGCTCCTAGGGTCAAGCATCCAACTTTAGTAGTAAAGGCAAGCGTCAAGCCATATTCTAAAAATGATATGGTGCATATGATGCTAGAGTTAGAGTATGTTTTACCATTGCTACCAAACCCAAAAACATATGCTACATTGTTTTCAGATTTGTTTGATGGTAGGAAAATCTTACAAGGCAACATTTAGACAACTAACGCAACTTTTTAATATAATTCACACAATGTGAATATTATACTTGTTCAATAGCCCATGCATATGGCAATAGCAATAATAGGAGGTGGTCCACTTGGTCAACCACTTGACCCAAATGACATTTCGAAAGGAAGGGGTTCTTGGTATCCACAATATAACGGACCAATAAATCCCATGTGGCCTAAATTTATGCAACCAAATAATTCGACTCAAAACTCATGGTTCCCCCTTATTAATTTCACTTCATCTTCTCTTCCAGTAGGGCATGATAATAACCACATACATGTAAGGCCTTATCACATCCAAAGGAGTTGGAACAAACATTTTGCAAATGTTACCATGTAAGGTGCAAAATGATGAGTAAGTTTAGATGAATTTGTGCATTATCAAACAAGGCCCTAATGAAGAAGTTGAGGAGTACTATGGGTGTATTTTCAAATTGGCCAATTGCCTTCAACAAAAAGTTCATAATAATTTTTTGACAATTATATTTAGGGTCAGATAAGAACCTTACCTATATATTGTTATTGGAGGCATGTAGAGGCATACTTTAATTAAACACAAAATTATTACTATGACTTGTGACAAGTTGGATGAGAAAGATGGCTACCGTGCCATGTCATGGAGGCACACAATGTTTCCAAAAAGAAAAAAGACGTTAAAAAAGGGGAGGAGATTTGTAGTTGCTACAAGAAACCAATCCACAATAAAAAGCATTGCCACATCAACCTTGAGAACCACAATAATAAGCTATAGGAATATGGTAAGACTACAACCAAAATCAATGAAGTTACAGTGCAAGCATCTAAACTAAACTAGTGGAAGAAGGATAAAGGCAGTAGTTAGGGTATAATCGCAACTCAAAGGCAAGGGTTTTTTTTACTTGCAAGTCATCTAATCATTATGCCTAGGGTGAAAGCACACTATGGTGGTACATTTTAGGCAAGAAAATGAACTCTTTTTTAGTACATTTTATATTATTTTGGGGGCAATTTTTTTTCATTTCATCTAACATTTTGAAAAACATTGAGAACGAATTTTTGACACAAATCCTCCTTCACAATTCTTGTTATTTTTCAAATGATAGTTATTTTTCAAAAAAAATTTATGTATTCACACACTTACGCTTGTTTGAATGCAAAACCTCATCCAAATGTTTTTTGTGAAATCACATGAATGGAACTTTTCACATAGAATTGAAAGGGGACAGTGAATTCATATGTAACATATGATTAAGTACTTCATCAAATTTGGTAATTGTTTGAATGGTTTTTAAAGTATATTTCCACTTTGCAATATATTGGTACAATTACAATTTTTTCAATAATATATTTTTCAATCAATTAATATCAATTTCAAAGTGGAATTTTTTGTGACAATTTTATTCTTTGGGTTTTGAACTACCTTATTCCAAATATTATTTGCAAAAAACTATTTCAATATTAGCTTGGTAAAAGTTCAAAAACATGTAGTTTCAAAAAATAATATTTGTGACAATAATCTTCAACCACCATAGTGTGCTTTCACCCCCCAAAGCTATCCATATCAAGAAAACTTTCAAACAATGTTAGCAAAACACACTACAATAGATCAATCCATTAAACTAATTGTGCCATAGCAAAAATAAAGTCAAGTTGTAGTTAATGTGTTATTGGTTTTTATTGTGATAAATGCGAACATCAAACACCACCTTCTAATAGATGAAATTCATCCATAATGTTCATCCATAACTCTTAACTAAGTCTTAATTAATTTTCATTTAAGTTCCAATAAACTCTCAAAGGCAAAAATAATAGAAAAAAGTGACGTTGTGACAAGATTTTGGTACACTTAAAAAAATTTGCACCCAATTGTTAGTCCCAAATTCAAAGCTCATAATAGCAAATTTGAACCCAAGTTTGTCACCTTATTACATTTTAAGCAAGACCTTGGCAAGTATAAATTCTGACTTGGGTAATGAATCAATTCTAAAACCTATAGCAAAAAATTCTACAACGCTTAGTGCACCATCTATGTCAACTAGAACTCAAGTTTCTAAGCATGTAGTGGTGTTTAAACCTCACAAGCAGAAAAATGCCACAAATCCCAATCTGGGAGTCATGCCTTGACTTACACGGGCTTCTAAACTTGCCCATAATTCGATACTAACACACAAGAAAGCTAGGATTTAGACTAGATGTAATTCTGTAATTAAGATGCATGTGATTTGTATTTGAACATCAAACCAGTATACATTAATATATATGGGATTTCAACTATTGTTTGCAATCATTGTTGTAACATGAACTATTGTTCATTTCTTTTGTGTACCACATTGTTTCATTTATGTATGAAAAAGAAATCAAATGTAGAAGATGGTTAATGGTAATCATAACAAATAATGTTGATGGTTTGATTTGTAAATTGCACCCAATACATATAATAAACCTCTACAACATGCCTTCCAACTCCAACTTGAGAAGCTTGAAAGATATGATGTAGCTATTAGGAGACATGAGATTCTTCTGGGGGAAAAAAAAAGAAGGTTTAGGTATTAGGGTTTAGATATTAGGTAGTGAGGTTTACATTCATCGTTGTTGTTGTCATTGTTGTTGGTGGGATTTTGGGGGAATTACTTTTGATCATGAGAAAAAAAAGAAACCAAAAAAAAAAGTTATGGTGAAAGCCTTTTGGATGGCAGTAGTTGTAATACCAAGACAAGCAATGGGACAAGGAGTTGTAACTTTGTTGGAACAACTGGACCACCATTACCTTGTACCTAATGGCACCCTTGCTACCAAATCCGCATATCTTGCATGACCTTGTTCAAGTGGTCACCTAAACCCATACCTTCCTACCCATCATCTTGCCACTTTTCTATTTTTATTTTGTGAAGGAATTAGATTGTGGGTTGGGTTAATCCAAGTGTTTTTTTTTTCTTCTTCCCTTATTTTTTTTGTTCTTATTGCGGACATTGAAGGTTTTGTGGGTGTTTTTTATTTTTTTGGGTGTAAAGCACGGGGAGAAATGGCTAAAGAAAGATTGTGGTATATGGAAGGTGTCAAATATGTTGATCGTATCACCACTAACATTAACTTAATTAAGCACCACCACTACTGCCCACACCACAACTACCAACATAACAAATGCCACTATTATTTTTGGGAATGGTACTCAGACTGAGGTTGTGAAGCTTAGTGTTGGAGGGGTGGTCAACTGGTTCTTGGGCAATTATCCTACATGGCTACAACAAACCCACTTGAGTTGTTTAGTTTTAGCATATGTAAGTTTTCAACATTTCATTCTTGTAATGCAAAAATCGCTACCAATGTATTATGTGTAAGAATCAAGTTGATTAACCTCGATCTAGGGCTTTTGTGTTTTTGCACAATTAGATGTCTCTAACCCTGAAAATAATGACCTACATATTTTTAAGTTCAATGGTTGTGGATTTGTTTTTAGCTCTATTGGTGCATCACAACTATGTGTTTAAACATTGTAACAAGATAACATGGGGTATCAAACAACCCTTTTACTAGAGATAGAAGGTCACTCGCACAACAAATGTGATAAACTTGCAATTGCCTTTGAACCCAATGATGCTAGTAAGTGAAGCAAAAATTTCAAGTTTCAACTAAACATGAATAGATTGAAAGATTGGTCATTTATTGTTATGTGTTGTGACTATATCATGCTTGAAGACTTTTTTGTGTATGTTGTAAGGTTTGCACATTGTTGGTCCACATCCATCCAACAATTTGCAGCTTCCAAAAAGGTTAATGAGAGAAGGTTTTCCCTATGTTGCCAATTCACTCTTGGACTACTTGTTTTCCAAGGATTTTTTTAGATGTGATGTTTTTTTTGAATGACATAGGGTTAAACTTACAGTTGAAGATGCAAAGGTGGAAGAAATAGCCCTTCTTGTGGATCTCTATGCAACAAATCATAAATTTTCTAAATATTACAATGTACTAAACCTTTCCCTCATTTCTTGTATTTGTGTTCTAGCTTTCAAGTTTCAACATATAGCTCTAGCTTATCAAAAGTATTGTAAGTATTGTTTTCCTAGGTGCTAATTTTGAACAAATTATTTCCTTATCTTCCATGTTCTTTTTTCCCTTGTTCAGTTACAACTTATTTCAAAGTGGGCTTAGTTGGTGCATGGAAAACTATTCTAGAACAAATCTTAAGGATTGTATTAAGGCTTATCAACGAGTTCAAGTTGCAACATTAACATGAATTTGTAGGTGTTGTTTTTAAATTCTTTCATGTATTAGCATGTAGATCTTGCACTAATAGAAATCAACCAAAATGTAACCATTCCATTTGCAACTACATGCAACTTGTAGTCGTTTCCGACTAGATTTGAGAGTATTTGAAACTATAAGACCAAATTTAAACATTTTGGTCATTTTCACAACTATGATGCAACTATTGGAAACATCATCCTATTGGTTGGATGGATTTTAAGTCTATTTTCATCCATTAATAATTTGATATGCCCCATTGGTTGCAATAGTCACCAAATTAGTCACATCCTAAAGGTATTATATGGTGACCTAGGGGTGTTTTCTTATATATGTATAAAATTATATATCTATTTGTGTGTACATTAAATTTCCATATGTATATATATTGTACATATAATGAAATTCAAAATTAATATTTAAACTCTGAAAATTGTTATATTTCAATTCTGACAATTCCTATTTTAATTCTTTAAGAAAATCATTTGAATCTGAAAATTGTTATTTCAATTATTTAAAAAAAAAATTGAAATTGAAAATTTTTATTTGAATATTAAACTTTCTATTTAAATTCAAATAGCTTACTTCAATTAACAATTGATGTTTGAATTCTAAATTATTATTTTCAAATCAAAAAAATTAGTATATCAATTCAGAGAATTATTAATTGATTATAAAAATCAACATTTTAATTTTGATTATTTTTTATTTGAATATGGAATTTTATATTTCAACTCTGAAAATTTTGCATTTAGATTTTAAGTAATCATTGGATTTGAACCTTGAAATTCCAATTCGAAATAAATATTTTGGGTTCTCAAAATTATTACTAAATTCTGAACATTATTAATTTCAGTCTAAAGAAGGACATTTGAATTTTCAATATTGTTACTTGAGTCTGAAAATTAAAATTTCAATTCTGAAATTTTTTATTTAAAATCAAAAAAGTTCATTTGATCTAAAAACTGATATTTGAATTTTAAATTAGTAGTTTTAAATCTAAAAATTATTATTTCAATTCAAATTTTTTTTAATTGAGTCTAAACATCGACATTTTGATTTTGAATATTTTTATTTGAAAATGAAAATTGATATCTCATTTAAAAAAGTTATTAATTGAGTCTAAAAATGGACATTTCAATTTTGAATCTTGTCATTTGAATTTGAAACTTTTCATTTGAATACTGAAATTTTATAGTTAAATTCAAAAAAATTATTTGATCTAAAAATTGATATTAGAATTCTGAATTACTATTTTGGAATCTTAAATTTGTATTTTAAGTCAGAAAATTATTGATTGAGTTTTAAAGGGGGTTTTCTACTAGTGTTATCCATAATAAATCATTTTATGCATAATTATAAATGATTATTTTGATCAACTATAATATGCTAAATAATAATTATTAGAACATAGATTTTTATATTATATAGTTTATATTCTTACAATAAAAAAAGTTAATTACTGTAATCAATGTTACACTACTTTAAAATCATTGTAATTACTTCTCATAAGAATTAATTAGTATATGCATAATTATTTTCTAATTGAACATAATTATTCACAATCTGTAATTTATAACTTTAAATCTGAATTAAAAATTTGGAAAAATTGTAATGTAGTTAAATTAACTATTTAATTATTTTAATTTCAGGAATTATTGTATAATATTTTTACTTTATTTTTAAGTTCTATAATTAATCATCTATTTTTAATATTTTTATGGTAATTTTATAGTAATTATGAAATTAATGTTATGTTTAGCAAATTATTACATTTGTAGCTAATAATTACTAATAGAATTACTTGACCTATAATTGTTTTTTAAAAAATAAATGTAATTATATAGTAATTATTATAATTATTATAATATATACATATTTAAAAATTCGTGTAAAATTTACTTTCTAATAGCAATTGTTAGTTCATTATTTATAATTTTAAAATAAAATTTTAAAATAGTTAGGTTTTTAATAATAGTAAGTAAGTTAATTTTACATTAATTATATTATCTATAATTAAATAAATTTTTTAATAGTAATAATTTTTTTGGAAATATTTTAGTTATTTATTTTTATTGATAATGAATATTTAATATTTTAAATATATATTTTATAGTTTAAATATATGTAAATTTAATCATTATTAATTAAATGATTATATAATTATCTCGTGAATCATGTACTTGAATTGTTTAAAAATGTAAAATCTGAAAAAAGTGGCATGAAAAAAGTTTTGGAGTTAAAATTTAATTTGTGAAGAAGTTGCAATGTCAAAACTTATCCCATATTGTTTATTTTTCATTCCTATTTTGAACATTATATAAACAAAGGGTCCAGTCATCTAATTTCACATTAAAAAATTTGCTCAGGTGGGATGAACCAATCACAAGGCTTAACCCAAAAAATAAAATAAAATTATGAATAATTTTAAAGTACTTACCTCCCTAACCTATTTATTTACCTAACTAAGTAGGTACCTAATTTGACCTACCCACCTAGGTCAACCATGTATCTACCTACTTAATTTTTACCTAAATAGGTATGTAAGTATGTAACATAGGTTTGAAGGCACTTATTTATGTACCTACCTAGGTATTTATCAACCTAACATTAATCATTTTTATTAAATCCATTTAAAAGTGTAACGTGGCATATTTACATTAGGCCACATGTCATAATATAAGATCATCCAAGCATTTGAATTAAACGTCTTATATTATTTCAAAATATAATAATATTTATACTTTAAATAATTAAATATTGGGACAAGTGGTAGTTCATCATTTGCCTTCAATTATGACCAAAATAGTTGCATTTTAGTTACATGTGATAGTACATATATAATGGAGTCAAAGGATGAACTTGTATTTGTTGATTTTTTTTTCATCCAATACCCTTTGTCATTTGCAACTAATATCACATGTGACTTGTTCAAAACGACTAAGGAGATTTTAATCGCAAATGTCGATTGCGACTAAAATTTAATCACAGAGACCAATTGAAAATACATGTTTTTCTTCAAGTGTTGGTTGAAGATGGTTGATATGTGTTCAATCTTATTGCAACCTAGAGAACAAATACAATCAATACATGTGAATTCATTCATAAAGTGAGATTGTATCTTGGAAGTGACAGGATGGTATGAAGAAAGAATGGCTATGCAAGCATTATTAAACAATGAACACCAAGTTTAAGTTAATGTTTTGTCTGTTGTGGGGTGCAATCACAATAAAAGGAGCTACTTGTAGCAAGATTTAAGTCCTTAATTTTCAAGGATTAAATTACACTTGTGGCCTTCTTGTATTGGTTAATAATGCATTTTAAAAAATAACTTTCAAGCTAGATAATGGCTAGATATCAAATTTAAGGCCAAATATGATCAAAAACATAATAAATAATTAATTTTTTTACATCATGCTCTACAATAAAATCAAATGTACAACTTTTCTTTCAGCCATGATGATAAATTATGAACTATTTTATTCATTAAACACATTTGAAACCATTTTAACCAATCATGTAAAAAGGTTTCAACACAAGCATGTAAAAATATTCTTGTATGATTGGACGCATGGCCCACTTCTTGTGAAGTATATTAGAGTTCATACAAATTTTGAAAGCATTTGGTGATGGTTTGAATAACAAAAGACACATTCATATTTAATGGTTTTTTTAGGAAATGTTTTGGTGCAATTGGAAACTAAGTGGATGGCGATTGTTTCATGACATACAAAAGACTACACCACCTATCTTTTAATTAAAAACCCTAATTCAACATAAGGAGAGTAGTAGTATTGTTAGGTATTCAAGTGTTACTATTTTTTTGAGAATTTCAGTAGTAATAAAATTGGTTAATTTGACAGTAATTTAATTGTTTTGAAAATGTCGAAATTTTCAGAAATTATCAATTTGAAATGTCCAAATTTAAGAAAATTACAAGGGAGGGAATTTTTATTTAATTATTTTGCTTTTGTGGAAACCTAGGAGTTTCTTACTTCAAGCCAGTGTACCATTGTAAAGTAAGTATTCAATAATTGATGACATTTCTTTGTCCTATAATTTGGTGGGACATTATTTCCTCCCCATTTTTGCAAAAAGAAGCAGTAAAAATTATTGTAAAAGGTCTCATATCATGTTAAAGGTTCGGAGTCTAGAGAATCTGCCAAAGAAGCTGCCTACATCTATTGCCAAAATTGTATAAATTATTATTTTTCCATTGTTGAAGTGAATTTTGAAAAAAAATAAAATTATTTCACACCCAAGTGCCAAACCTGAAGATGGGTACTATGGTGTAGGTACCAATCAACCAAAATTTGGGTAATTTGATGATTCTTTCCACTGAAAGATTATGAAAAATCAAGGAGTTTGAAACCGTTACCTGTGTAGTATGTAGTATGAAGTTGAAAACATAAACTTATTAAAGACCAACACTTGCTTTTAAGTATGGATGATTGCAATTCTTTTAATATTGCTTGCCCATACAAGGAGGATTGCAATGGTTGATGTAATTTGTGGATTTCTTTATTTAATTTTGACTGGATGAAAGATTGTTCAAGTTTTCAAAAGGTTTCAAAAGTTGGCACCCATGAATTCTTCCCATTCCAAAGTGGCTTTTAAGGGAAACTTGGGAGAACAGGTAGCTCTTATTTATACATCTATAGCCTTATAAACATATTGAGTACCTACATGCAACATGTAATAGGTTGAAAATGCTTTAAAGTATTTCCATTTGTGATAATAAGCCATCAATAAACAACTAAGTAAAATAAATTCAACCAAACATATTAGTTATGTAAATGTTTTGAACTTTATCCACTTGTGATAATAATTGACCTATAACACATATGTACGGAATTCAAATTCCCTAGTTATGGTTTTCTTCCCCAAAAGTTTTCAATATGCATATTACTTCAAGACTTCAAATGAAGGTCTAATTGGGAAATTCATTTCAAGTGGTAATTTTGTTCCATAATGCAAGGTTTAAAAAAATTTAAAAAAAAAATTGGCTAACTTTTTCCCCAAAAAAAGTAGAAAAAAACTGAATTTACATGAGGAAAAAAATTCCAAAATTTTCCCAACTGTTTTCTCAAAACAATGACAAAATTTGTCAAAAGAAAACACTAGTTCCATTGTATGCCATGTATAATGTCAAGATCATACATTCCATAGGTGTGATTAAGATCTTAATACATTTTTTTGAAG
>Ga0116231_10013572_pt1 | contig 11360 bp, 8 predicted proteins | sample S1TSphgellanicum_2_FD_89695 | JGI IMG/M metagenome (GOLD analysis project Ga0116231, IMG submission 89695) | Host-associated microbial communities from peat moss isolated from Minnesota, USA - S1T2_Fd - Sphagnum magellanicum MG | ecosystem: Host-associated > Plants > Peat moss > Unclassified...
ACGGTACCCCCACAGGCGAGAGGTTGGTCGTCTGTGACCTTGTGATCGGCGATGGCTTTACCAGCGAGCGCACGCCTGCCTGGGCCTTGCGCGACGCCGCGGGGACCCAGATCTTGCGGGTTGCCTTGGGTCGCGGCAGCGTCACGGTGATCGGTCCGTTCGGGATGTACTCGAACATCGGCCTGTTCTCGCATCAGCATGCCCGCGCATTCATCGCCGCCTCGGCGCTGTCGCGCGGCGATGATTTGTGGATTCTCGCGCCCAATCGTGCCGAACCCCTGCTTGGGCTGCTATGGCGGCTCGGCGCGCCGGCGATCGCCTGTTTGCTGCTCGCGATCGCCTGTAGTATTTGGCGCAGCTTGCCGCGCTTCGGGCCGCTGGCGCCGGAGCCGCTCCTCGTTCGGCGCTCACTTGCCGAGCAAATCCGCGCAGACGCGCGCTTCGCCTGGCGTAGCCGCAGTCTCGGTGCTCTCCATGCGGCTGCCTTGCGCGGCCTGGAGGAGCGAGCGCGTCGCGTGATCGAGTCCTATGAACTCCACGAGCCGGCGCAACGGCTCGATCTGATCGCCGCTCGCGCCCAAATCCCTGCTCAGCAACTCGACGCGGCGATGCGACCCGTGAGCGAGCGCGGCGGCAGCGAGGGACGCGCCGCGATCCTGTTGCTCGAGCAGACGCGACGCAGGCTCTAGTGCCAACTATTCCATCATCGAGGGACCTTGAATGAGCGAAGAATCGAATACGATCGTGCGGGCCGGCGAAATCCTCGAGAAGCTGCGCGCCGAGATCGGCAATGCCCTGGTCGGGCAGAAAGACGTCGTCGAGCAGACCTTGATCGCGCTCATGGTGTCGGGGCATGTGCTGATCGAGGGGGTGCCGGGGCTCGGCAAGACGCTGCTCGTGCGCGCGCTCGCGCAAGCGATTTCGCTCAAAGTCGCGCGTATTCAGTTCACGCCCGATCTGATGCCCTCGGACATCACCGGGCACGCGGTGCTCGATCCGCAGACGCGCGAACTGCGCATCGTCGAAGGTCCCGTGTTCACGAACGTGCTGCTCGCCGATGAGATCAATCGCGCACCGGCCAAGACGCAGAGCGCCTTGCTCGAGGTGATGCAGGAGTCCCAAGTCACGCTGGAGGGTGCCGCGCGTGCGCTGCCGCGTCCTTTCATCGTGCTCGCGACCCAGAATCCGCTGGAGACCGAGGGCACCTATCCGCTGCCCGAAGCGCAGCTCGATCGCTTCCTGCTCAAAATCGACATGCCCTATCCCAGTCAGAGCGAAGAGGTCGACATCGTGCTGCGCACGACCACCGACCAATCCGGCGACAAACTGCCGCTCTCGGACGTACGCCATGTCATCAACGAGCGTGCGGTGACTGCCCTGCAGACCTTGGCGGCGCGACAGCGCATCGATCCGGCGGTCGTCGATTATGCAGTGCGCATTGCGCGGGCGACGCGCGCCTGGACCGGGATCGCCATGGGCAGCGGTCCACGCGGTCCGATCGCGCTCGTGCGCGCGGCGAAGGCCGCTGCGCTGATGGCGGCGCGCTCGTTCGTGCTGCCGGATGATGTCAAGGCCGTGGCGCTCGCTGTGTTGCGACACCGCGTGGTTTTGTCGGCCGATGCGCAGTTGGATGGCCGGCGCGTCGATGATCTGTTGCTTGCGATCTTGGACGCCACGGCGGCGCCGCGCGTCTGAAACCGCACGAGGATGGTCATGCTGCCGCTGCCGTCGCGAAATTCGATCTTGCTCGTTTGGGGAGCGACGCTCGTGCTCGCGGCATTGGCTTTTGCGCCGCTCGCGACGCTGCCGCTGCGCTGGCTGGCGCTAGGTCTCGGCGGCATTGCGGCAGCCGCTGTCGTGCTCGATGCGGCCTTGAGCCGGCGTCGCTGGCAGCGCGGCCCGCTCGTGTACGAGCGGCAACTGCCCCAGGCGTTTGCGGTCGGCCAGCCCACCACGGTCCGGGTACGCTTGGACAATGCCGGGGACGCCCGGCTGACCGGCGAACTGTACGAGCATGCCGATGCCGGCGTACAACAACTCGGAATGCCCTTGCGCTTTTCCGTCGGTCCGCGGCAGCGACAAGTGCTGGAGTTCACCATTTTGCCAACCATGCGCGGCACGCGAGCGTTCGCGCCAGCGCAAATCCGACTGCGCTCCTGTCTCGGTTTGCTCGATATGAATCTGCGCATCGGCGAGTCGCAGGCGCGACGCGTGTTTCCGAACTTCGCGCAACAGGCGCGCTTTGCTCTGCTCGCGGGCGATCGTCGACTCAATACGCCTGGCCTGAAGAACGTGCAACGGCGCGGGTCCGGCACGGATTTCGATCAACTGATCGATTACAGCGCGGGCGATCCGATCCGGCACATCGACTGGAAGGCGACACGCCGACATGACCGGCCGATCGTGCGCAAGTTCCGGGACGACCGCGATCAGAGCGTGATGTTCCTGCTCGACTGCGGTCGCCGGATGCGCGCCGACGATACGCAGCAGGGGATCGGTGCGACACACTTCGATCAGTCTTTGAACGCGCTCATGCTGCTCGCATTCGTGGCCTTGAGCCAGGGCGACGCCGTGGGTGCAATGACCTTCGGAACTGCGCCGGGGGCGGCACGATGCTTTGCGCCGCGTAAGGGGCGACAGTCGCTGAATGCCCTGATGGCGGGACTCGCGGAGGTCGAACCCTCGCCGACCTTCTCGGACTATGCACAGGCGGCGTCCGATCTCTTGCACCGTCAGCGCAAGCGCGGCCTGTTGGTGCTGATCACCAATTGCCGTAACGAGGACGCCTCTGAGCTCGGCGCAGCCCTGCGCTTGCTGCGCACGCGGCACCTCGTCGTACTCGCCAATCTGCGCGAACAGGTGGTCGCGCAGATCGAGGCGCAACCGCTCCTCACGGCAGACCATGCGCTCGAGGTGGCTGCGGCGCTTCAATACAGCCAAAGCCGCAAAGATTTCCTGAATCGCCTCGCTCAGGGCGGTGTTCTTCTGATCGACTGTGAACCCAAGCAACTCGGTGTCGAACTCGTCAATCGTTACCGGATCCTGAAGAGCACCGGCTCGATCTGAGGCACGCCTCGCGGTCGTTTCCGTTATTCTTGCTGGATGCACCGTACCCGAGGTCTCCAGCCACTGTCGATTTCCCTATTCATCTGCGCGATGGCGGCTGCCGGTTGCTCGGTCTCCCAGCCGATGAGGGCATCGACTGCAGCGCCGGTCCTGCCGGTGACTGCGACGATCCAAGACCTCATGGAGGGACAGATCGATCCCGCTGCGGATGCGCTTTGGGACTCGGTCGCGTACATAGCCACGCAGTCCGGAACGGAGGACCGGCGTCCGCGCTCCGATGCCGATTGGGCTGCCGTACGCCGCGAAGCGCTCATTCTGATCGAGGCGACCAATTTATTGATCCTGCCGGGCCGCGAGGTTCGCTCCGACTCGGCGGCTGTGGGCCTCGGCGAACTGACACCGGCCGAGATCCGGTCACTGATCGCGGCGAGTCGTCCGGGGTTCGTGCAACTCGCGGGCGGCTTGCGTCGCGCCGGACTCGAGGCACTGGCCGCGATCGATGCCAAAGATCCGGAGCGACTGATCGACGCCGGCAGCACGATCGATGCGGCCTGCGAAGCCTGTCACATCGTGTATTGGTACCCGAACCAACAGCGGCCGGGACGTTGATCATGAATCTGCATGGCTTGGTTGGTTTCTGCGATTGGTTGGCGGCAAGCTCGCCGAGCCAGACGATCCAGACGGTCAGCTGGATCATTCCGGCCGTTCAGACGGTCCACATCTTATGCGTCGCCGCAGTCATGTCGTCCGTGCTGATCGTCGCGGAGCGGCAGCGGGCGCTCGAGAATCCCGTGTACGCCGGCAACCGATATTTGCAAGTGAAGATCGCCCTGATTGAGGTAAATCGTGCGTAGCAAACCGTTGGTTCTTTTCCTCGCGCTGTGCCTGCCAATGGTCGCCTTCGGCGCCGCTGATCCGGAACTCAACCTGGCACCTGCCGCCAAGGACTGGGCAAAGCTTGCGAGCCTTCCGGATTGGAGCGGCGTTTGGACACCGAACATTTCGGACCAGGAAGCGCGGATCAAAAAGGATCCAGTGCCCTGGACCGCGCAGGCCGCCACGCAGATCGCCGCGCTCGAAGCTGCCGAGAAGGCCGGTAAGCCGAAGGGGCTGTTCATCAATTGCCTGCCCGAGGGGATGCCGACCTGGATGCTGATCACGCATAACGCCATGGAATTCCTGTTTACACCGGGACGTGTGACGATCCTCGGCGAGATGGATGGCAATCGGCTGCGCCGTATCTACACGGACGGACGCCCGCATCCCGCGGATCCCGATCCGACGTTCCATGGTCACTCGATCGGTCACTGGGAGGGGGACACCCTGGTCGTCGATACGGTCGGGGTGCTGCCGGAGGCCTATCTCGCGGTCAGTGAAGCCGTCGGCTTGCCCAATGACGGCGACCTGCACATCATCGAACACATCCACCTGGTCGCACCCGACATCTTGCGCGACGACTTGGAGATCATTGCGCCGCATTTGCTCAAAGCGCCGTGGAAGACACAGAGACTGTATTTCCGACAACGCGCGCGCAAGTACGACATCGTCGAGGGCGTCTGCCTTCAGGGGAATTTTTCGGAAGGGCAGGATGCGGCCGGCAATGCCGTCTTCGTGCCTGCGCCGCAGACCGACGATGGGAACCTCACGCCGACTGATCAATGAGACTGGAGATGCAAATGACAAGCAAGATCCCGAGAAGCTCCGTCGCGATGTTCTGTGCCGTCGCGATCGGCTCGCTGGCGCCGGCGTTGCCCGCGCTTGCGCATCATTCGTTCGCGATGTTCGATTTCACCAAGACCGTGACCCTGCAAGGCGTCGTCAAGGAGTTCCGCTGGACCAACCCGCACGTCGTACTGATCGTCACGGCGCCGCCGAGCGCCACCGAGCCGGAGCAGGATTGGACCATGGAGCTCACGAGCCCGGGGAATCTCACGCGCATGGGCTGGTCGCGGCACTCCTTCAACCCCGGTGAGCGGATCGAGCTCACGTTCAATCCGCTGCGCGACGGCAAACATGGCGGCGCCTTCGATCAGGCGAAGGTTTTGGACACGGGCAAAGTCTGGACTACGGACCTGCGCGAAGCGGAGAAGCCTGGCCTGAAGTGAGCGGACCGTGCGCGGCTCACGCGGTGCCGGCCGCTGCTATTGAACCTGTACGACAGCAGGCCCAAAAGTTTGCTGCGCGTAATTGGAGTCCTGGTAGCTGGCATGGTAGTTGTGAACACCACTGCTGCTGGGGACCGTGATCGGTAAAGAGGCGATCGTCCCGTTGTTGCCAGGCGTGTTCAGCGCAGCCGTGCCGAGCAGTTGCTGACCATCGTAGAATTGCACGGCGCCTGTCAACGCGGGCGAGCCCACGGCAACCAGGCCGGGGTTCTTACCATAGTCGCCCGGGGCAAATAAGGTCAGTTGCGACATCGCCGGAGCGATCATGGCGTTTAGAACGATCTGGGCGCCGGCGGCCACCGTCGCCTGCTGCAGATTGTTCTGCGAGCCTGTGCTCACATACAGATCGCCCACCAAATACGGGAAAATATCGGCCGGACAGGCATAGGCGCCGGCGGCACTCGACGATGCTTGGCCAGAGACACTGACGTTCGTGAGTGCGAGAGCCGTGCCCTGATAGTTCGTCGATGTCCCGCCGAGTTGCCCGAACACCGCGGGCCAGATCGTACCCGACAGGGAGAGATCCATATTCTGAGCACTGATATTGCTGATGGCCGCAGGCGTCGCGGAACTCGGATCCACCACCACATTGTTGAATGCCAGCTGCATGGCAGATCCGTTCACGAACTGATCGAATTGAAACTCTTGCGGCGGCGTGTTCGGTGCCGGAACGCTCGAGGCGAGCACATGGATGTTCTCATAGAGTACGCCCGTAATCGCGGTAGGCGCCGGGTTGGTCGTGACGCCGATATATGGCGCAATCGTGATCGGATAATTGAGTCCCTTCAGGCAAATATTCTGGAACGTGATGTTCGATAGGACGCCGGTGGGCGGGGCCAGCTTGATATTCAAGCCGCGGATTGCACCTGCCTTGCTCGGGAGTGCATAGGAGATGTCGGGAATCGAGATGCCCTGCGCGAGCAGCGATTGCACCGTTGCGCCATTCACGGAACTGGTCGTGACCGAGAGCGGATCCGCGCTGAGATTGGTGTTTTCAACCGTCACGTTGCTAACGCCCTTCGCGGTATGGCTGCCGATCGAGACGCCGTTGCGATTGTAGATGGTGACGCCGTCGACGATGACATTGCTGACCGGGTAGTTCTCCGAATCGATCGCGATGTCGTCATCGCCTTCCGAGAACGTCGAATTCACGATGACGCCGTTGCCGTCGTAGACGTCGATGCCGTCGGTGTTGGCAATCACCCAAGGCGACTGCACTTTGAGACCCCAGACGATCAAGCCGCCTTGGCCCTCGCCGTCCCAGCGCACATGCCAGAACGCGGCGTTCCTGAGCGTGATCTTATAGAGGGTAAACGGCGTTCCCGAGGTGCTGTTGCCGCTCGCATGAATCAGATAGGGATTGTTCTCATGGGTCGCGGACGTTGAATTCAAGATGTTGGACCACCAGGTTTGGCCCGCGTTCGGACCCCCGGTCATCGTCGCATAACCGCGTCCGTCGACGACTCCATAGCCATACAGCCCACTATTGGTGCCAAAGCTCAGCAGTGCCAGGCAGCCGCCATCCGTCGTCGCGACCGAACCGCAGGCGACGCTCGATGTGCTCTGATATTTCGTCGGATTGCGCGATGCAAACACCGTGACGCCACCGTCGACCAGCAGGGAAACGCCGTTCGGAATCGTGACCGGCTCGAGCAGGAAGGCGCTGTTGTTCCCGGAGAGCGTCAGCTCGACCGCCTGTCCGCCTGGGCAGGCGGCAAGCGCCGTGCGCAGCGTTGCAGTCTCCTGATCGGCGTTGCTATCGGTGTCATCCGCAGCGTTCAGATCGCCGGTGGCAAGGTTGATCGGTAAGGGGGCGGGCAAACTCGTGCAAATCGCAGGAAAGCTGGGCTCGGCGACGCCGCCAATCAGAGTACCGAGAGTTACCGGCGAGGAGGTGATGCCGCTCAGTGAGGCAGTGACTGCCGTGCGCCCCGGCGCGAGGCTGGTCGCGAGTCCGGCGGAAGCGGCGGTGTTGCTGATACTGGCCACCGCGGTATTCGCCGAACTCCAGCTGACCGAGCTCGTCAGGTCCTTGGTCGACTGGTCCGAATAGCGACCCGTGGCTGTGAATTGCTGAGTCGCACCGACAGCAATGCTGGGCGACCCGGGCGTAACGACCAGTGACACGAGCGTTGCCGGCGTGACCGTCAAGTTCACGGCGGCCGAGCTGATCCCATTGAGCGCGGCGGTCACGGTGGCGCTACCGGAGCCTAAGGCCGTAGCGAGACCGTTGGAGCCGGCCGCATTACTGATCGACGCCACGGCGGGGTTCCCCGATGTCCATGTCACGCTTGCCGAGAGATTCTGCGTCGAGTGGTCCGTGTAGACCCCCGTCGCGGTGTACTGCTGGGTCGTGCCCGCGACCAGACTCGCGGTCGCGGGCGTCACGCTGATCGAGACGAGCGTCGCCGCCGTGACCGTCAGCGGCGCACTGCCTGAGATACCCGACTCGCTGGCGCTGATGGTCGTCGAACCTGCAAGCAGCGTACTCGCCAAGCCAGACGCATTAACCGTCGCCACCTGGGTGTTCGAAGAACTCCAGCTCGCGCTCGTGGAAACATCTTGTTTCGAGCCGTCGCTATATTGCGCGGTCGCGATGAACTGCGTGGTGCCGCCGGCGGCCACGCTCGTCGCGGCCGGCGTGACCGCGATTGAACTCAGCGTCGGCTTGGTCGCGCTCGTACCCCCGGAGCTGCCGGAGCCGCCACAGGCCGCGAGCATTGTCAGGCTGACCGTGGCAGCTCCGACGGCGACGATGCGTTGCAGCCGATCGAATCTGCGGTTGCGCCGGATAGACTGCAATGGCTTTATGGCGGATCGCTCGTGCATACCGGGATCTTAAGCGGACGATTTGACAGAACCAGTGTTGTGGTTCTCAGATCTCCCCCTTCGCCGGCGGCAGCGGTGCGAGGTAGCCGAGGACGAGCATCATAAGACCGACGCCGAGGAAGGACACTATGCGCTCGATCGAGCCCACGCTCGAGAGGTCGACCAGGAACAGCTTGGCGATCACGACGCCGAGCAGCGTCGCGCCCACGAGCCAGGGGATCCGACGGCGCAGGCGTGCCGCGCTCACCATGATCACGAATGCGAGTAGGGTCCAGAAAATCGACAGCGACGTCTGAACCAAAGTCGACTCCATCAAGCTATCCCAGGCGAAGCTGACGCCAAACCATTGGTGCAAGGTCCGAAGCAACATTGCGTTCAACCAAAGGAAGGCGAGTGCGGCGAGGGTCGGAACCGGCAGGCGCGCATCGATGCGCGGAAATCCGGAGGAGGACACTGCGCGCACTGTTCGCCAGTGGCGCCACAGCACCAGTAACACGAGGGCTTGTGTCAGATCGAGCGGATTGAACAGCGGACAATAGGGCAGCGGCGCGAAGTTGCCATCCGAGCCGAGATTCGCGAGCAGGCTCCAGCCGACGAGAAAAATCGCGACCCCCATGGCGATCGGGAACAGATACACGTCCCGGTTTTTCCCGAACGGCCAGCTGATGCGCGCGAGGCTTTGCGGCAGCAGCGCGAGGAACACGAGCGGCAGCACAACCCAAGCCGTCGTCGGCCAGACATCGCTGCCGGCGACCGCACGATTGATCTGGAACGCCGCCTCCCAGCTGCCCAGGGCCAGGAACAGCCAGGTCGCGCCGGCATTGAGACCGTTCGCCAAGGGACCGCGCGCGACACCTTCGAGCTGCGCCATCAGGTAATAGAGTCCAATAAAGGCAAGCGGCCAGGCCAGGTAACCCGCCGCGGCGCCCGGATGCGCGAGACTGCCGAGCGCAAAGACCGCAGCCGCGATCATCAGCGGCAATTGCAGCAGGGCCGCAATTCTCGCGACCGGAATATCTGCAAAACGATAGGTCCGCTCGCACAGCAGCGTCGTCAACGTTAGCAGAAGCAAGGTTCCCGCCAACGCCTGTGTCGGCCAGTACTGCGCGATCTCGCTCACGGAGCCCGCCGACCACCACCACAAGCCCCAACAAAACAGAACGGTCGAGATCGGCTGCTCGAAGGGCAGCAATTGACTGCGATGCCGGTGCAGGGTGCACGCGCCGAGCAACGCGGCCACGCTCAGCAGCACGATGCCGGCATAGTCCACGAGCGCGAGCCCGGTATGCGCCGGCGAGAGGTCGAACTGGGCTGCAGCGACCAGCCCGCAAGCGAGAAGCAGCAGGATACCCATCGAGCGCGCCAGCACGCGGCCTTGGCGGCAGCCAATCCAAGTCAGCGCCGCGCCCTCGAGTGACCATGCCGCCACATTCCAATTCGCGTTCAGTGCCAAGGGCACGGCGAGGGTCACCAGGACGACGCCGATTGCGAGAAATGCTTCCACCAGCATCGCCTGTTGCTCCGCGCGGCGCCGCTTCAGCGCCCATGCGAGGCCGAGATAGACTGCGCTCATCACGAGCGCGCTATATGCCAAGGGCAACAACCGCGATCCCAGCAACGCGGACTGTAGCGCAAATACCGCGATCGGCGTCACGAACACCAGGGTGCCGTCGACATAGCCCGTCAGTTGCACCGGCTGACGCCATGTAAACAGCACGGCGATTGCCAGATAGAACAAAAAGTACAGCACGAGAAACGGTTCCGTACTGGCGAAGAGTTCAGGGCGATATCGCAGGACACCCCAGACGGTGGCTATGCCGAACGTGAAGACGAACCCGACAATATTGAGCGGCCGCCAGGCCTTGAACCAAGCCACGCCCAAGATGCCCGCGTTTAGCAGCGCGTAGTAGCTGAATAGCGCTACGTGACTTCCTTGTCCGGTCGATGCGAGCACGGGCGCGAGGAATCCGCCGACGACGCCGAGGATCGCCAGGGATAGCGAATTCTGCAGCACGGCGAGCACGCCCAGCAGAGTAGCCACCGCCGCCAGCAGCGGAAACGCAATTGCGCCGGGCAATAAGGCGTATAAGCGCAGCGCCGCGAACACGGTCAGATACAAGACGCCAACACCGGCGCCTTGCAGCGCCAGTGCATAACCGGTGCGCGACACGCGCAGGCGCCAACCAACGACGAGCAGCGCGACGCCGCCCAGCATGATGCCGGCAAGCCGCCACTCGATCGGCACGCGTGTGTGTTCCGCCAAGTAGCGCAGCAAGAACGCGACGCCAAAGAATAGAATCAGGCTGCCGATGCGAACGACGGCATTGCCGCCCAAGAGGAATTCGCGCACCCAGCGAATCGGCGCCAACTCATTGGATGCGGGGTCGTAGGACGGTTCCGAAATACGCTGCGGCGACTCTGGCGGTAAGGACACAGTAAGCGGCGACTGGGCCGGTGAGGACGCGGGCAGCGGCGGCGCGCTCGGGCGCGCGGGCTCGAACTCTCTCCAGGGAGGCGTTTCGGTTGGTGGGTCTTTGGGCGGCGGGGCGGGCTCCTGACACGTTGGCGCGTCCCGACGCAGGCGTCCGACTTCCTCCCGCAGTGACTTCAGCTGCAGGCGCAGCGATTGGAGTTCCAATGCGCCGAGCACGATCAGGCCCCCGAGCAAGGCACCCGCGACTTGATTGGTAGGACCCAGAAGCAGAGCACCGAACACGGCTCCGACGGCGCCCAGCGCGATTCGTGACCCGGAGATCATGACTGGGACCTCTCGGACTGAGCCGCGATGGCGCAGCGTGCCCTGCGATGCACGAACCACAGCGCGGCGATCGACACCGTAAGGCATGCGCCAAATCCGATCGCGGTCGCATCGACCGAGACACCCGCGCGGCTGGTCAGGGTATAGAGTCCCACCATCAGCAGCATCAGCGTATTTTCCGATAGGTTCTGAATCGCAATGGCGTTGCCCGCGCCGACGCTGTGCGACCCCTGATCTTGCAGCAGCGCGTTGAGCGGAACCACAAAGAACCCGCCACATGCACCGACGATCGCCATGAGCACGAACGCGGTGGTCAGCGAACTCACATGCGCGAGCAAACAGACGGCCACGCCTAACAGGATACCCGCCGGCAAGGCGCGCGAGGCCTTCTCGAGCGTGATGAATCGCGCAGCGAGACCGGCGCCAACGACGATACCGACGGCGACCATGGCATTCAGATAAGCGGGCATGCGGTTGCTGCCGATCCCGAGTGCGATCGGCACCCAGGCGACCAGCAAGAAGCGCATGGTCGAGCCCGCACC
>Ga0116231_10013573_pt1 | contig 11359 bp, 8 predicted proteins | sample S1TSphgellanicum_2_FD_89695 | JGI IMG/M metagenome (GOLD analysis project Ga0116231, IMG submission 89695) | Host-associated microbial communities from peat moss isolated from Minnesota, USA - S1T2_Fd - Sphagnum magellanicum MG | ecosystem: Host-associated > Plants > Peat moss > Unclassified...
TGCCACAACTTCCCTTAAACCTACTTATAATTGGTTTTTACGACAATGGGGGCATTGTTTTTTCTCTTCTTTTTAAAGGATGTCATAACTTCCCTCATATTTAACTAATGTTATTGATGGCAATGGGTTTTGGATGCCTTAGTTATTTTTAAACTACCTAATGTCATTGATGACAATGAATTTTTGAAATAAAATAATATTCAGATTTATGTGCATCATATTTCCTCAAATAACCTAGAATTGTACACATGACAATGGGGTTTTTTTTAAATAATTATTTATTTTCAAGGTGCCCTAGTCTTTCACAAACTAAATATAAAGTGTCATTGACAACAATGAAGTTTTTTTTTTAACACCCATCCCATGATGGCATTTTCTTAAATTTCATAAATTGTTAGTGAAGATGATTAAAAATAAAATAAAAACTTTATTTTAGTCCCATCATCATTTTTTCCCCTAATATCACAATTTCATTATCCATCATTATTAAATGGTATTTACGTTTGCAGTATCAATACTTGGACAACAAATTGGGATGCATGTAAATCAATTTGAATTTATTTTTCTTTCAATCATGGATGAATTTCATCCAATAATTTATTTATTTGATCCAAATCAATGAAATTCATCCATGCAAAAATGTCATTCATCCATGGACATATTCGTCCATGTAGGTGGATTAAAATCACATTGAACTTTAAACTCATGTTTTAGGCTCCAATCTTAGGCTCCAAGCTCAAGCATGAAGCCATCCTCCTTGTGTTATGCTCATTTAGAACTTGTGTTTAAGAGAATTTGATTTTGTTATGCAAAACCTTAAACCTTGAGGTGTTGGACTTGGTGAAAAACTAAATGTGCATATATATGCATGTTGTGAAAGAAACGTTGATTGATATGAAAGAAGAAATGAATCATGTGCATATTTTGTTGTAATTAACAAATTTTTTCTCAAAGTTCACTTGTGCTACAAATTCAAGTTCTCAAATGGAAAATGTGGTGCAAATCCATGGTGTTAGTACAAAGGCCATTTGGGAACAATTGTTGGGCCATCCTCTAAAGTTGATGAACACATTGTTTGGCAATTTCTACGTGGAAGAAGTGGGTGTGATATTATGCTTTTCATGTTAATTAAGTCAACAAACTTATAATAGTGACATCACAATGGTTAGAGTCATGGATCGAATGTCCAATTTGGTTAACCTAACCTCCTTTGGCGTCTATATTAACTTGGAAAAAGGTTGCAATGATTTTTACAAGTTCAATAGTAGTGGGTGTCAAACATATTATAGGTGGTTTACACAACACATGAATTAGGTCAAAATTCCAAAATAAAGTTTACACTTCAGTTTTCTAGAATAGGCTTTGACTATTTTCAGAATAATGAACCTTTAGGCTTGAATGTTGGTGCCCCAAGGAAAAACCTCACAAGGCACGTACCTTCCAAAACTATTTGGAACTATTCATGATCCATAACTCTTGATCAATTTTTCATATATGTTTTTTAGATGGGTGAGTACATGTTTCATTCAGATCATGGCACAATAACTCACCAAAAATCGATACATAAAATGCACGATCATTTAAAGAGATATGATTTTGCATCTAGTTTTGGTGATGGTAAATTGAGCTTGGTTTTGTATATTTTGTTTATACTTTCATGTTGGTTTTGGATGTAGTGAATTGTTCTTTGTAATGGCGTTTGAATTGCATCAAATTTCAAAAACTTGGCAGAAATGTTAAATTGTCAATTATGAATACAATGTGCTATGAAGGTTTTGTTTTTGAAGATTTTTCATGTGCCTAATAAATAATGAACTATCTTTCCATTGCTAACTAATTATTGTTTTGGACTCTTTTTGTTTGGGTAATCTCTAAGAGAGCTTAAACTAGGTGGTACTTGATAGCTTGTGAAGGATCCCACACCAAGAAGTGCAACAAAGTACTTGATTTTGCAAGGTTATGTAATGTGGTGTTTATTAGACTGAATTCTCTTTTCAATAACAAAAGTGATTTCATTGAAGGATGTGCACTATATGATGTACCATGTTCTAGTTTTCCAGAACATATTTTCTATAGCATATTATTAGTACGTTAGGGGTTAGAATAATACTTTCATGTTAATGAAAGGTAATATAGAGATTGTACTAGCTTTTGGGGCGAACATACATGTACTTGTGTTTACATCCACATGCAATAACTTATTTTCTACAAGATTTATATACTTAATACATACCTTTGATTTTGTAACATAGTTGAATATGCGCAATTCAAGGCATGGTATAAGGGTTGTACAAATGGGTAATTTGATGAATAAAAAAACAACCTATACTAAAAGGGAGGCACAAAGGTTGGAGAGAAAAACAACATGAGAAGTTGCTTAAGAAATCATAATGGAATGGTAAAGTTTTCATTTCAACATCATGTCATATTTGTGGGCCTCAATTATAAATGAATTATTAGAACTTACATATTGGTGGCATTTAATTTTCACATGTTGAAAATTCAAGCTCAATTAATTAGGTTTCATTAGTTACTGGAATAGGAAAGTAATTAAGTTACTTTCACAAGGTTGAATTGTTTTCTTTACTTATATTAGTTTGGTTATTTGTGGTTTGGTCTTTTAATTAAATACCTTCGTGTTGATGGTTTGATTTTATTTTCTTCATTGCACAAATTTGTGTATTTCATGTGACAAAAACCTTGAGGAGTTTTTGATGTTATGTTCCATGTTGTGAGCATCATGTTTTAGTTTCCTATCAATAAATATTTATGTTTGCACTTGACTAGATATTTTATTTGTCAACATGGTATTAGAGCTTAGGTTGTTTGATGAAAAAGTTGAAAGAGGTTTAAAGTTAGAAAGTCTTTAAAATTAGAGCTTGAAAGTCTTTAATAATATCATAGGAATTTGTTAAGTGCAAAAGAGAAAAGAGGAAAGGAAAGAATGTGAAGAGAAATAAAAGAAAAGAAAAGAGGTGAAAGGAGATCAACACATCAAAGGTTGTGGAAGTTAGATCTTTAAATCTAAATCTAGATCTATTGTGAAATGATCTTGAAGTGAAACTTAAGGGGATTATAGAAGACTATAAAACGCTTCTATTATCAAAATTCCAAAAGAAAAGGATATGTTTTGTGAGAGTTATGAGCTTTTGAAAACTTTGTATCAGATTTGGTTTTTTGGTCATATCTCTTTTGTTTGAATTTTTTTGGATTTGCAGCTTTGGGTTTACAAATCATAGAAGACTATATATACGTGAAAGAAATTTCATGTCATTTGGATATGTATTGAGAGAGATCCAAATATCTAAAGTTTTAGCTTCAGTTTTGAAATCAATTTATTTTGAAGGTGATAACTTTTTGTGATAATCATTATTAGAGCTGAAATTTTGGGTAGACATGGAAGACATATATTTAATGTGTCTCCCAAAATTTCAAGGAGTTTGGAGTTGTCGAGAATGAGTTGTAAGTCATTTTGTGTTCAAGTCTCAGTTTGACGTGATTTCAAAGAAGTAGCAAGATCTTTCATTTTATGAAATCAAATGAGCTGAAAACTTGAAGGAAATTTTTTGAAGATTATGGAGCACAAATGCATTATTAAGACCTTCATACAAAATTTTGGTATGTAATCATGTATTTAATACCATACAAAATATTATGCAAGATACGTACACATACGTAAAACCTATGTATAATATAAAATTTCATATAATACTCAAGACATACATACATATGCAAGGTCCATCTTGTTCAACCCTAACCCTAATCCTAAAAACCTAAAAAATGAAAACCTTAATTTTAACCCTAGAAACCCAATGAAGGAAATAAAATCATTTCTTGAAACAAATCATTTGTGAAAGCCCAAGAAGACATTGAGTGTTGCTTTGAGAGATGGGGGACAGTCTTTCTCAAGTTGCAATTAAGAAATTAAACAAAAACAATTTCCAAGTGTGAAAATTTAGGATTATGAATTTTTTAATGGGGAAAGGTTATTGGGAATTCATAACTGGTGATGAGAAAGAACCTCCTCTCCTAGAAAACCCCACATAACAACAAATTCAAGCTAATAAAATTTGGCATGAAAAAGCTAGGAAAAAATTATATTGACTTTCTATGAGTGTGTCTGATTCCATGATTGTGCATATTCAAGATGCAAAATCATCCAAACAAGTTTGGGATACATTGGTGAAGATGTATAACACCAATACACAAGCCCACAAAATGCAGCTTAAGCAAAAGTTACATAATCTACATAAAAAACAAGATGAACATCAACGACTATTCTATAAAAGTGAAAAACCTTGTAGATGTTATTACATTTATAAGAACCCTTGTAAATGATGAAGATTTAATGGTCGTGACCTTTAATGGACTTGGAAAATATTATAGTTAGTTTCGTACTTCGATTGCAGTTTTTAAAACATTTTTCGATTTGTAAAAATTGTTAACCCTACTTATAAGTGAAGAGATGAAAATTGTTGGTACTTCATCCAATGGAGGATCACAAGAAAATGCTTTCTATTCTAATACTAATAGAAATAGAGGTGGAGGTGGAAAAACCTCATCTCAAGGTCAACACGGAAACTCGCATGGGGGACATCATTAACATGAAGGTCAACTTCATGGAGGTGGAAAAGAAAATTTTAGAAGAAGAGGAAGTTGTGGAGGCCGTGGTGGAAGTCATTGAAGTCAATAACCAAATAGCGATTCAAACTACTACTACTGTAAGAAACCTGGGCACATGGCAAATAACTGTTATCAAAAGGAGCATGATGCATGGAATGGAAAGTTATAACAAGGTAATTATGCATCAACTAGCAATCAAGGTGATGAGCAATTGTTTGTGAACAAACACATGGAAAATTCAATGATAGGAGTGTATTAAATAACAATGTTTAATATGTGGATTTTGGAGCTTCAAACCACATGATTAATAATGGAAAGTGGTTTAGAGACATAAAGGATTTGAAAACACCAGGGTTTGTGGAAACTGTTGATGATATTACACATCCCATCACACAAATTGGCAAGGTGCCATTGTCCATGCAAGATGGGCAAAGGAAGTATTCAAATGATGTACTTTATGTTCCAAACATAATAAAAAGATTAGTCTCGGTAGGCCAGATGGTGAAACAAGGTTTACATGTGACATTCAACCCTATGGATGCTTTGTGGAGGACATGAAAAACCAAGGCAAATTGATTGCAAAAAGGAAAAAGAATGGACAAATGTTCACCTTGGATGTGAACATGCCTAAAGTGAATTCCATGTTATTCACTTATGGAAAAGGAACTGAAGACATTGGAATTTGGCTCAAATGGGTTGGTCATGTTAATCCCCAACATTTGAAGTTGATGGATAAACAAAATTTTGTTGGAGGTCTTCCCAAATTTGGAACAGAAGAGGTGATGTCAAAAGTTTATGAAACATGCAAATTGGAGAAGCAAGTTAGGCATCCATTCCCAATTCAAACAACTCGTGTAAGTTTTAAACCTTTGGAAATGATCCATTCAAATGTGTGGACCACGAAAACATAATCCATTGGAGGATGCAAGTATTATGTGAATTTCATTGATGACCACACAAGGAAGGCGTGGGTCTACTTCATGAAACACAAAGGTGAAATCTTTCAAAAAAATTTGAATTTCAAGGCAATGGTGGAGAAGGAAAAAGTTGTGAACATCAAATGCTTAAGGTCTAATGGAGGGGGAGAGTATTTTTCAAATGAATTTTGTGAATATTTGAAGGAACATGGAATTCAAAGGAAATACCCATATAGTTATTCCCCACAGTAGAATGAAATTGTTGAAAGGAAGAATAAGCACATTGTAGAAATAACATGTGCCATGTTGAATGAGAAGAATTTGACAGATTATTTTTGGGTTGAAATAGTAGCAACTACAATCTATATCATGAATCAAACATTCATGAAGGCAATTCATTGGCATGACACCAAAAGTGAAACCCAAAATTAACTGCAACATGTTTTGCAAAAATATACATTACATACATGTTGTCAAAGTGCCCAAAGTGTTCCCCCCCCCCAAGTGTGTTTTCACCCTTCATAATATATTAATATTGTTACACAAGTTGATCTAGAATTTCGAACATCAACTTAAGTAACCACTTACCAACAATGAAATTAAGTTGTTATTACCAATGTTGTGTGGTTTTTCATTTTAAAGAAAACCTCTTATCCTAGTTTTGACATTTTAATTTCTTAAAAACATCATTTGGGTGTGGGTCTGAAATTTAAGTTCAATTCAAAATTTGGGTTCAATTCCATTTACACATTACACATCACTAATGTTAAAGATTGTGTCTAGGTACAAAGTTTTACAACAAATCAAAACATGGGTATGTATAGGCCTGAAGTTCAACAACTAATTGAAAACGGTGCTTAACCATAATGTTCAATCTACTTGTCAAATCTTTAATAAAAATCAAAAACATGAACTTGTGTTCAAAAATGTTTTCTTTATGGTCATGGTTTCACTTCTAAGTCTAGCAAAAGTTCCATGGTTTATTTTTTGTGTTGGTTCCAACAAAAGCATGTTAGTTCAAGTCCAAGTTGCAAAAACTTGAACATGAACCATCATATTTAACACTACAACCCAAATACCTTCGCAACAGTGGTGGTTACATATCACAGTGATTCCATACACCCTATTTGAATTCAATGTAAACATCAAAGTTTTTTCAAAACTTGGAATATCAAATAACTGATTTTTCTTAAAATAAATATATTGGGTGCATTTATGGCAATATAAAAATTAAAGCATGAAGCATATGGCTAAATGAAGTATGAAAGAGTTAGAACCCCTTATGTACCACATGACATTCATTAAAAGTTGCTGAAAGATCCATGTTTACTTTAACAATAGTTGGCATCAATTACATAATGAAAATCCAAAGCATGGTGATGTCCATCATGTGTATACAAGAACATTTCTTCATGATGCACAATACTTTATGACACATTTGTCTTTTAAACATATTGAAGTTGAAATATCCTTTATAAAGGAAAAACCAATGAAGCTTGAAAAAATATACATGTTTAACATTGTCACAAACAAAGGATGATAGATTGAATCAAGGTTCAAAGCTAATTGAACATGCAAAATCAGTAGACCCCAAAAATTAAATTAAACAAGTAAAATGGCAAGAAATTGAAACACAAAAGTAAGAAATATAAAGACCATTAGAAACAATAAACATGTGAAGAATAAAATGACAAAGGAATCAAGAATTAAAACAACAAATATGACAAGAATAACTACTAGCAAGCAACTTTATGAAAGAACCATGTTCAACTTGCAACCAAGTCCTACTTAATTTTAGTTTTTGGTTATTATATCAGCATTGAAACAAGGAATATGAAATAGAACTCCACACTAAACCTTTAATTTCCTAGACTTCACATTCATCATTTTTGTGTGTGTTCAATTTGGGCCCTATAATAAAGTCTTTGATGTTGTTGCACAACACACAATGAATTACACATTGTGAACCTTGTTGTCATTCCTTTGTAGCATTTTGGCATCAAGAAATGTTACATTGCCCAAGGGTCTTGGAACTTTTTTTAAGGTTCATAATTCTTGTTACCATTTTTTTTGGAAGTTTTTATTTTTGTTAAACACATAAATGATATCAAGCACAAAAGGTGTAGGCCATCATCAAACGTCAATAACCCATTGTCAATGACCCACCAAGTCAAATAAAATATGATTATTGCATTCTTGCATCTTTATGGTGATAAGAAGTTTCCTTGAATTTCAAAAAAGATTGTTTATGATGGTTGCCCTAGTGATTGAGTTTGAATCTAAAGGGAAATGAACAAAATGTTCACATCAACAACATTTCAATTCAATTGAAAGTGACAATCCAATAACATAACTTTTGTTGGTATATCCATTGCAAATCAAACATGTAATATAAATCAAATCCCCCCCCGCCCCCCCCTAAAACAAACAATAACCATCAAAAGAAATGATTGAACCCAACCCGTGAACCCAAAATCAAGATGCATTCAAATAACAAAAAGATAATGCGTGCTCCTTTAATTAAGTCCCTTCCTCCAAAGACAAATAGAAGTTTTCCAAATAAATGATTAAGCCCAAGTTATGAGTCCAAGTCAAATTCACAGGCAATTGCGAGTAGATGTGAAATGCACATTCTTTCGATCAAGTTCCTTTCCCTATAATGAAAATGGAAAACAAATGATAAAGGCCAATTGATTGCATTACACAAATGGAAGATAATAGATAAATACACATTTAAATGTAAGCAAACAAAAAGAAAAACTTTAATGCATACAAAACATACGTGTTACTATCCAATTACATAGGTTTTAAAGGGAAAGAAACCACATCGCTTGCAAGATGAAAATTTACAATCTATAATTCATTGCACTCGCCAATGTACAACGTCATCTTATAATAATAAACACAAGTGGAATGTCCACTATGAAATGGAAATGTGAATTTTTCTCCAAACCTTAAGACCTCAATCATAATTCAAACTCAACCACATTTAACTTTGTCAAAATGTAACAATTAACATTAGTCAATAGTGCAACACATTGTGAAATTGCATACCTATGAGGATAATTTAAACATGGTGTTAAAACAAAAAAGTAATAAAACATTGTGATCAAACAAAAGGTTTTAGCGATGGATACAAAAATATGAAACATTATGTAAACAATGAAAACTTCTACACAATCGAACATAGTTGCAATGAAACACAAGAAAAGAGAGATTTACCCTAGCGAATGGAGCAACAAGATGGACATTGAACCTTTTTGATTAGCCCATAACTTCACAACAAAACTTGGGAAGCTCCCCAAAATATATGTTTTAATGTGAAGTTGTGTGCCTCCCCTTTGGCCCACCTATATAAGTGAAAATGGGAAAACTTTGGGCAAGCCATATGGAATAGATTTATGGTGTTATTGGGAACACATTTGGGAACATGGTGGGCATACAATTATTTTTTTTTAATGTCCACCCCAAGGGGAAAAAGATGAACCTTCTTGGAATCGACCGTTTCATTGGTTACATGCAAATTCTATTCAACATTTAGTGGTTGTCACCATTTTTGGCTTGCACCCCTTCCTAAGAACGTGGGTACTCATTGTTATTGTTTCACATGCAATTACAAATTGGTTATCATACATATCCTATCTTGTAATTAATGTTGTCAAATGGTATTACATCTCTATTCATATTGATGCACTTTTGGAACCCCACATGTATATGTAAAAAATGTCCTTGAATATGTATACTTGAAAACTAGAATAATTAGTTAGTGCCACATGGCCAAATTGCAACCATAATTATGATAATTTAAACATAATTTCTTCCAACATATTAGGAAATACCATGTGTATACACATGATCTACATCATTTGATGGATGTTGTATGATCCAACATGACCAAGAAAAAATAAATGCCACATGAAAATGTTATATAATTTATTGTAACCAAAACATGGCATCATATGACTATGCATGTATCTATAATTGCAAAATTGCAACTTATTGCACCATGTAGGCATGATTTGCAACTATTGTTTCAATTAGATGTCATGTTTTTTCGTTTACAAATAATATGCCCATGTGACATGTTTGTTCCAATTATTAAGATCTTAGTCATGTGTGTTCAAGTACAATTGAAATCAATTGAAAATGTAATGGAAATTTTTTAAAAATAATCAAGTGTTTCATTTGCTATGCTCATGAGCTCCATATTAATACTCATCGCCAACAACAACATGCTCTAATATTATGAAAAGAAAAAAGCCATGAAAGAAAAGCATACACATGCTAAATGGAATTGCACAATAGAATGTGAGGAGACCGTCTTGTAATAGTTTATTATATATTCATTATGCTTGAAATATAAGAACCCACTATCATCCTTGTTTAACACTCACACACCCAACCATTGCCACCAATTATAATTTAATCCAAGCAAACCTTATTACCAAAAGATTGCAAAAATATAATAAAAATAGGTTATCATGTGGTCCAAGTGTGAACCCCATATAAAATGAAACATGTGGTAAAACTAACACAAGAAAAAACATACACTAAAACATAAATCATACAATTGTTGTTCACAAATGCAATAACAATTGTATCTAATGAGTTGATTCACACCAATGTTGTTAATTATGCGATGGAAAAGTCATTCATACATTTTGCGAGTGAAATTTTAAATTTCAACACACTAGAGTCAAAATCAGAATCAATTTATTACTCTAGTTCTTGTTTACATGAGGTTTAGTTCTTTTGATAATCAATAAATTGCCATTTTTATGAAAATGTAACAAGCAAGATGTGCCTTTTGGTTTTTTTTGGGACAAGTTTAGATTGGGAGTCACTAGGACATAATCTATGATAGGAAGGTGTGTAGAGTAGATAGAACTAACTAAACTAAGTTTGAAATTCTTTTAAAAAAACAACAAAACCAACAATTCAATAACTTTTAATGTCTCATAATTACATTGAAATTTCCATCACATTAAAAAAAAATCAAAATTAAAACAAAAAATTTCCTTTTAAATTTACAAAACTAGTTCACATATCATAACTTGACATTGAATGCAAGAAACTATGTACAATTCATTAATATTCATTATATTGTACATTCATTCATAGTTGTTTGTTGATGATGGCACAAATGTATTGTCCACCTCCATTGACTCATGTTAGTATGTATTTCACAAGCATAATTTAAAGCGATGTTTTTGTTGTTTGTTCTTGTGAATATCGTTTGTTCATTCATTGGTATAACAATTGATGACCATTGAAAATGTGTGGTTCACATAGTTGTTTGCTAGTGAACATTCACTTTAGGTTGCAACTACACTAGCTCAAGGATATATTCATCAACAAGCATATGCCAACAAACATTCATTTTGTGTTCCAATTTCATCATATCCTTTCATAGTTCATAATTATTGTCTTTTTCTCTTTTTCTAATTTTATTTATGATTAATTTTCTTAATTAATGTTTTCAAACTAAAACATGTCAAATTTTGTTGTAAGACAATATTTCAAGCAATGTATCAAGCAGTTATTTTTTAAAATAATAAGTTATTAAAATTTTATTTGCAAAAAAAACCTCTAATGGTCCAAAAGAAGTCAACGACATACATTTATCCAAAAAACTAGGTGAAAATTTTTGGCATGTTAAATTGACAAAATAAGTATAGACAATTTTTACTTTAAGGTTAGTGAAACACACCATGCACAATCAATTAGTTATTTGGGGGGGGGGGGGGCGGGGGGGAAAAAAAAATAACCGAGAAAGAGAATTGTAACAATGGTTTTTACTCCCATGCGAGGAGTACAAA
>Ga0116231_10013575_pt1 | contig 11358 bp, 11 predicted proteins | sample S1TSphgellanicum_2_FD_89695 | JGI IMG/M metagenome (GOLD analysis project Ga0116231, IMG submission 89695) | Host-associated microbial communities from peat moss isolated from Minnesota, USA - S1T2_Fd - Sphagnum magellanicum MG | ecosystem: Host-associated > Plants > Peat moss > Unclassified...
CTCGTTGCGGCGGATCTCGCGGACCAGGAAGATGGTGTTCAGGATGACTCCCGCGATCAATAGCGCGAAGAACGGGATTCCGAGCACGAGAGGAACCAGGCGGCGCCAGTTGAGGATGATCCAGCCGAACTGCAGCGTGGCCGCGACCGCGACCATGCACACGCCGAGCGTGATGAACAAGGCGATCGCGCGGCGGCGGCGGATGTTGCGCATGGAGGAGATTCCCGTCAACGTCCAGTATATCGGGGCCGCTTGCGCTGATCGCGCTTGTACCCTCTTGTGCGGCGTTGGGGGCCGTTCGTCGCCTTCAAGCCGACAGCTGGCCGGAATGGGACGCCCGCCCGAGGTACTCTTCCAGCGCCTGCTGGACGACGGTGTTCAGCTTGGTCTTCCGGGCCTCGGCGAGCAGGGCGGCGCGGCGGTGCAGGTCGGGGCCGACGCGGACGTTGAAGGTTCCCTTGAACGGGACGTCGGGGGTTTTGCCAGTCTCCTCGCAGAAGGCGAGGTATTCGTCGACGGCGGCGTGGAAGTTGGCTTCGAGGTCTTCGAGGCCGGTGCCACCATAGCTGACCATGTCGCGGATGTCGAGGATTCGGCCGTGCAACATGCGGTCTTCTGCGCTGTAGAGGACTGAGCCGTTATAGCCCCGGTATTGCAATGTTTGACTCATGGGATTTTGTTCTCCTGTCTCAGGAAATCGACCGCGTCATTCACCTGATAGAGCTTCAATACTTTGGCCGGGTGCGGTTCGTGAATGAAGAGTGCTCCATTGGTCTCAGGATTGACGAACTTTCGTCCCGATCCGCCAGAGGTTTGCAGCCGATAGCCGAGAGATTCCATGAGCGAGCGAAGCTCGTTCCACTCGAAATCCAGTGGCTTCGCCAACAAACGTTCCAAGACTTTCTGGCGTTTGCTCATGGCTATTAAGCGGCCCACTCTATGCAACTATTTTCAGTTGCAGCATGAGCGATTGTCAAGTTCAAGGTCTCGATGTGCTTGCAGCTTACTATAGGATGTTGTGCTATTCGTCTAGCGCTCACGGCGCTTCCGAAGCCACTTCAGGACTCCCAAAAGCGACAGCAAAAACCCGAACGGCAGGCACATCATGGTGACGATGAGGGCCATCCAGCCGCCGTTGGTGTGCGGGCCTTGGTCGCCGATTCCGCCGAGGGCGAACTTGGTGAGCAGGGCGAAGAAGACTCCGGCGCCGAGCGTCCAGCCGCCCGATTTCAGCAGCTGGTTGGTGCCGTCGTCTTGCGCCGTCGGCCGGGCCGGGCCGTTCGGCTGGGCGGGCGGCCGTTGGGAGGGCGCGGGTTGGGTTGCTGGGGCCACGGTCTTCTTTCCGAACCTCTTGCACTCTAGCTGAATCTGTTCCTCCCACCCAAGCCAACAGCAGGCTTGGATGGGGCACCCGCGATTTCTTGCTTCCCACCCGCGATTTCTTGCTTCCGTTGTTACTTCGCCGCGACGAGCATGATGCGGACGACGACTCCGGTGACGGAGACGTAGAGCCAGAGCGGGAAGGTGATCCTCGCCAGGCGGCGGTGGGCGGGAATCCGGCCGCTGAGCGAGAGGTAGAAGGTGATGAGCACCACCGGCAGCGCGACAATGGCCAGGATGATGTGGCTGACTAGCAGCGGAATGTAGATCCGATAGACGAAATCGTGGACGGGGTATTTCTGGTCGCCGTGCAGGGCGTGGTTGGCGATGTAGGAGACGAGAAACAGCGAGGAGAAGACGAACGCCGTCATCATGCTGGCGCGGTGGGCGGCGATGCGCCGCTGTTTGACGAAATAGAAGCCGATCAGCAACGCCAGGGCGCTCAGTCCGTTGAGCAGCGCGTTGAGGTTGGGCAGGAAGGTGTAATGGGTCGCGCCGGCGTCCGCCGCCGGATGGACGTAGATCAGCCAGAAGAGGAAGAGCGTGGCGGCGGCGCTGACGGCGATGATTCCGGCCACGGGCGCGGCGGTGGTCGTCGGAGATTTCGCTGGGGCGGTTGGCATGTCTCTCGATGCTCCTCAGGCGGCGGGTTTACTAGGCGGCAGGTTTATTGGTGCGGCGGTTGACGATGGCCCACGATGCGGCGAAGGTCAGGGCGCAGAAGGCGGCGGTGATCGCTAGGTTTGTCGTCAAGGCGAAGTCGGTCGCAACCGCGGGGAAGAGCGTGTTGCGGAGCGCGTCTACGCCGTAGCTGAGCGGGTTGAGGCGCATGAAGAAGCGCAGCCACCCCGAAGCGCCGCTAGCCGGGAATAGCGCGCCGGAGAGCATCCAGAGCGGCAGCAGGATGATATTGACGATGGCGTGGAAGGCTTGGGTCGAGTCCATCGGCCAGGCGATGGCGAAGCCGAGCGCGGTGAGCTCGAAGCTGATGAGGACGACGACCAGGGAACTCAAAAGGACGGTCGCGAACGTGAGGTGGACTCCGACCAACGGCGCGAAGACCAGGAAGACGATGCCTTGGATCGCGGCCAGCGTCGCGCCGCCGAGCACCTTGCCCAGCACGATGGCCGAGCGGCTCACGGGCGCGGCGAGCACCGAGAGCAGGAAGCCCTCGTTGCGGTCCTGGATCAGCGACATCATGCTGAAGATGGCGGTGAAGAGCACGATCATGGCGATCGAGCCGGGAAAGAAGTAGCCGAGATAATGGCCGCTGCCCGCGCCGCTTCCGGACGACTGGAAGCTGTGCGCGAAGCCCGAACCCAAGACCAGCCAGAAGATCAGCGGCGAGGCAATCACTCCGGCGACGCGGGCCTTCTGGCGGTAGAAGCGGACGATCTCCCGCTGCCAGAGCGAGAGGGCGGGCAGCCAGATTCCGGGCTTGGCGACGGCGCTCAGGCGCGGAGCTGAGGTGACGGGATTTGCGGTGAGGGTCGCCATGGCTAGTGTCCTCCCCGAGAAACCCACGTCTCAAAAGCGAGACGTGGGGCACCCGTATCCGTGTTGAAGTTGGAGAATCGCTTGCGAAGGGTCACGAGTGTGCCTTCCTTTCGCGGGATTTCTTGCCGGGACTCGCGGCGGCTTCCGCCGGGACTTCGGTCCAGAAGCGATGGCCGGTGCGGCGGATGAAGACGTCTTCGAGGCTGGGCTTGGCGACCGAGACCGCCTCGACGATTCCGGGGAAGGCCTCGACCACCGTGGCGACGAAGCGATGTCCCTGGTTGTGTTCGAGGCGGACGGAGTTGCCGAGCACCGCCGCCTCGACGGCGAAGCGCTGGGCCAGCCGAATAGAGAGCGTCTGGGCGGCCTCGGGGGTTTGGGTCTCGAAGAGCACCACGTCGCCGCCTATCTGCGACTTGAGCTCGAAGGGCGAGCCGAGGGCGACGAGCTTGCCTTCGTTCAAGATGGCGAGCCGGTCGCAGTGCTCGGCCTCCTCCATCAAGTGCGTGGTGACGAGGATGGCGACGTTCTCCTCGTCGCGCAGGGTTTCGAGATACTGCCACAGGTCGCGTCGCGCGCCGGGGTCGAGTCCGGTCGAGGGCTCGTCGAGCAGCAGCACCGAGGGCGAATGAATCAGCCCCTTGGCCAGCTCGACGCGGCGCTGCATTCCTCCCGACAGCGTCTCGACGAAGTCGGCCTTGCGGTCGAGCAGGCCTACGCGGCCGAGAACTTCGTCGATGCGCGTGTTGAGGCGCTTGCCGCTCAGTCCGTAGAGATTGCCCTGGTGCTTGAGGTTCTCTTGGACGGTCAGCTTCAGATCGACGCTGCGCGCTTGGAAGACGATGCCGATCTGCTGGCGCACCTTGTTCGGCTCGCGCGCGACGTCGAAGCCTTGGATGCTGGCGCGGCCTCCGGTCGGGGTCATCAGCGTCGAGAGGATGCGGAAGAGCGTGGTCTTGCCGCTGCCGTTGGGGCCGAGCAGCCCGAAGATCTCCCCGGCGCGAACCTCGAAGCCGAGATGGTCGAGGGCGAGGCGTTCGCCGTAATTGTGCGTGAGGCCGTCGAGCACGATGGGCGCGAAGGCGGTCCGGCGGGCGGGCTGCGCGGGGGGGCTGGGCGGAATTTGACTGAGCGTGGCCATCAACGGGTTCCTTGTCCCTAGCGGGTCTTGCCTGTTGCGTTGAGCATCATCGCGGTCAGCAGCAGCGGGAGATAGATCACGCTGACCTTGAGCAGATCGCGAGCGTACCTTCTGGATTCGATCGCCGTCTTCGCCTTGACGATGCGCGCGAAGCGGACGGTGTAGACGAGATAAAAAATTCCCAGCAGCAATGCGGCTGCGCCGTAATAGTTCCCGGCGATATGCAGGTAGACGGGCAGCAGGCTGACCGGGATCATGAGCGCGGCGTAGACCAGCGCCTCGATCACCGTAGACCATCCGTCCGGCTGCACGACCGGCAACATGCGGATTCCGGCGCGGCCATAGTCCTCGCGGTAGAGCCACGCGATGGCCATGAAGTGGGGGAACTGCCAGACGAAGAGGATGGCGAAGAGCGCGACGGCCGGCCACTCGATCACTCCCCGGGCGGCGACCCAGCCGATGAGCGGAGGCATGGCCCCGGGAAAGGCGCCGATGAACGTCGCCTGCGGGGTGTAGCGCTTGAGCGGGGTGTAGATCGCGACATAGCTGAAGGCGGTGAGCAGGGTGAGCGTTCCGGTGAGCAGGTTGGCCCGGAGCGCGAGCCAGACCGAGCCGACCGCGATGGCCAGCAGGCCGAGCAGGATTCCGTGGGCCAGGCCGATGCGGCCCGAGGGCAGCGGCCGGTCGGCGGTTCGGAGCATCTTCGCGTCCGACTTGCGTTCGAGGGCCTGGTTGAGCGCGCTCGATCCGGCCGAGACCAGGCCGATGCCGACCAGCGTCTCCAGCAGCCCGGTCTGCATGCTGCTGATGCCCGATTTCATCGAGCCGAGATAGAACCCGGCCCAGGCGGTGATGACGACCATGGTCGTCACGCGCATCTTGAAGAGTTCGCGGTAGTCGGCGACGCGGGTGGCGATGTCGGGGGAGTCTTTGGCGGCGTCTCGGGCGGCGTCCGGCATGGCGACAGTCGGCGGCGGGGAGGCGAGTGCGTCTCCGGTCGCGGCGGGAACTGCATGGGGCGCGGCCTGCAAGGTCGGGGTCACTGGGCACGCTTCCCGGCTGCGCCGTGCGCACATTGGGTCAGTCGACGGAATGGGCGACGGGCTGGGAGATGCGGCATCACTTTCTCTGATGATAGCAACGATGGCGGCAACATGGCGGCGCGGTCGGACGGGCCGACCGCGCGGTGAGCGGCCGATTTGCGTGGGGCGCACAGACGGCGCGGCGGAATTCCCGGCGGAGGGCTGCCCGGAGCGACGGCGCGTAGGTTTCCTGCACCGATTTTCCCCGATGGTATGCTTGGCTCAATTCCCTTCGGAGTTCCCGCTTGCGCCCATCCTGTTTGCCTCTCTATCGCCGCCTCGCCTTCGCCGCCGCCTGTATCCTCCTGCCGAACTGCCGCGCTCAGGCGCAATCCGCCTCGAAGCCATTCGCCGTCCACGCCGGCCGGCTCATCGATGTCCGCAGCGGCCAGGTCACCAAGGACGCCTACATCCTCGTCTCCGGAGAGCGCATCCTGTCGATCGCCGCCGCCGCGCCCTCCGGCGTGAGCGTCGTGGAGATGGGCAAGTTCACCATCGTTCCCGGCCTGATCGACGCCCACGGCCACAGCCTCGAGGATCCGACCACGCAATCCTCCGGGGCGTTTCTGATGACCTCCGCGCCCGAGGCGACGGTGCGCGGCGTCAACAATCTGCAGGTCTGGCTGGCGCATGGATTCACCGCCGTTCGCGACGCCTGCGAGCCGTATCCTTCCTATCCGCAGTTCGCCTTGCGCGATGGAGTCGCGAAAGGCCTCATCGCCGGGCCGCGCATGGTCGCGGCCGGCAGCTGCGTCTCGCTCACCGGAGGCCATGGGGACTCCGACTACCTCTCGGCCGACAAAGCGCCGCTATATTCTCCCAACCTCGCCGACACCCCGGACGACATCAACCGCGTCGTCCGGCGCGACATCAAGTACGGCGCGGACTGGATCAAGCTCATGGCCACCGGCGGCGTCATGGATCCCATCAGCGACTACCGTGTGCAGGAGCTGAGCGAGGAGCAGATGGCCCGCGCCGTCGAGGTCGCCCACCGCGCCGGCAAGAAGGTCATGGCCCACGCCGAAGGCACCGAGGGCATCAAGGCCGCCGTCCGCGCCGGGGTTGATTCGATCGAGCACGGCACCATGCTCGACGAGGAAGGCGCGGCGCTGATGGAGCGGAAGGGAACCTGGCTGGTTCCCACGCTCTACTGCTTCCAGCACGATCTCGTCACCGGAACCTCGCGCGGCCGCGACCCCCGCAGCATGGCCAAAGGCATCGCCATCGTCGCCGCCCAGGGGCCGGCCTTCGCCCTGGCGCTGAAGCACCACCTCAAGATCGCCTACGGCGTCGACGACATGGATCCCGAGGTGCTGTCGAAAGAGTTCGGCGCGCTGGTTCGCGGCGGGATGACGCCGTTGCAGGCGCTGCAGGCCGCGACGATCAACGGCGCAACGCTGCTCTCGCTCGACAAGGACATGGGCGCGATCGAGCCGGGAAAGTACGCCGACCTGGTAGCGGTTGAGGGAGACCCGCTCTCGGACATCACCGCCATGGAGCATGTCGCCTGGGTGATGAAAGCGGGAGTTGCGGTCAAGGCCGCCCTTGCCTCGCCGCCCGGCAAATAGCGAACGCAAATTGGCAAAGAATTGACAGTCCGGGCGGCGGATGGCATAGTTAATGGAGTTTCACCGCATCGAATCGTGTTCTTCCCCTTTTAACCATCCACGCGGGCAATAGAGCCTCCGGCCCGCGAATTCCTTGTCCGTCGAGCGCTTCGCTCGCCGGGAACTCTCCACTCCACCGCTCCCGATCCGCAGCCAGCCGCCTGCCCTGGCATCAGGCGATTCGCCGCATCCCACCCATGAAATTCTCCAAGGAGTTCGAGCGCACCTATGAAGTTCCAAACACGTTTTGAGAAGCTTGCCGCCGCCGCGTCGTTGGCATTGGCCGCGGTCTCCGGCCATGTCCTGCACGCGCAGTCCCTCATTGAAGTGCCCCACTCCGTCGAGCGTTCGGTGGATCGCGGCGCGGTTCCAGCCGAGCAAGAGGCGAGCATCACCGTGCATCTGAAGCTGCACAACGAGGCCGCCTTCCACCAGGCCGTCCAGGATCTCTACGACCCCTCGTCGCCCAGCTACCACCACTGGATGACCGCGGCGGATTTCGCCAAGTACGCTCCCACCGCCGCCGAGGTGAAGTCGGTCGAGAACGAGCTCCGCTCCCACGGCCTCGCCATCCTCGCCGCCGACCCGAACAACTTCACGGTCCGCGCCCACGGCACCGCCCTGAACCTGGAGCGCGCCTTCCAGACCCAATTGCATGTGGTCGAGTACAAGGGCGAGACCATGCGCGCCAACATCTCTCCGGCGCGGCTGACCGGCGCGGCCGGCGACTTGGTCGATAGCGTCACCGGGCTGGCCGGCTACTCGCTCAAGCCGCAGTTCCGCCTGCCCACCAATCCCAAAACCGGCAAGGTGATGGCCCGCTTCCCGCTCGACATCAAGAAGGGGAAGGCGCTCATCAACCTCGCCGACTATTACACCAACAACTGCTTCGGCGCCCCCGAGACCGAAACCCTCACCAGCGACGGCGATCCGCTTCCCGTGGCGGTGTACACCGGCAACTCCTACCTTCCCGGCAGCAGCCTGGCCTGCGCCTGGAGGCCCTCCCAAATACAGGGCTATTACCAGCTCACCCCGTCCTATCAGAAGGGAATCAACGGGGCCGGGCAGTCGATCGTGATCATCGACGGGCCGACGAACTCCGACTACCTCGCCGACTTCACCGCCTACTCGACGGTCACCGGACTGCCGGCCGTCACCTCGGCCAACTACGTCCAGACCTATCCCGACGGCGCGCCGAGCCAGACGGAGTACGAGCTTGGCGACGCGACCGGCGAGACCCAGCTGGACATCGAGATGGCGCACACCATCGCCCCGCAGGCCAAGATCCAGCTGCTCATCACCCCCACCTTCGACTGGGACGAGTTCGAGTACGCGATTCAGTACGCGGTGGCCAACAAGCTGGGCAACGTTATCTCGCTGAGCTACGGCTACCCCGAAGTGCTCTTCGGCGCGTACACCGTGAAGGGCTTCGAGCAGACTTTGGAAGTGGCCGCCGCCTCCGGCGTCGCGGTCAACATCTCCAGCGGCGATGGCGGAGACGAGGGCCTGGGCTCTCCCACCGCCGGGGGCGACTCCTATCCCGCCGCCTCGGCCTTCGCCACCTCGATCGGGGGCACCACCATCGGATTTCCGGGAACCAACGTCCGTTCGGTCGAAATCGGCTGGGGCAACAACCTGACGTTCCTCTCCTACTACCAGGATCTGCTGCTCGATCCGCCTCAAGTCGGCGGCTTCTTTGGCGGTTCCGGCGGCGGCGAGAGCGGCTTTATCGCCAAACCCTCCTGGCAGAGCAAGCTGCCCGGCACCGGGCGCCAGCAGCCCGACATCTCGGCCGTCGCCGACCCCTACACCGGAGTGGTCGTCTTCGCCGGCGGCTACGTCGAAGCCGTGGGCGGAACCAGCGCCGCTGCGCCGATCGTCTCCGGCATGTGGGCGCTGGCGGATCAGCTGGCCGGCAAGTCGCTCGGCCAGGCTGCGCCGCTGCTGCCGAAACTGCTGAGCGCGATTCTTGACGTGGTTCCCCAGCAATCCCCCAACAACGTGACGGGAGTCATCACCGATTCCGACGGAGCGCACAAGTACTCCGCTGTGGATCTGTCGACTCCGGCCACATCGAGCCCCTTCGTCAGCGTCCTGTTCGACAGCAGCTTCTCCGGCGGCGGCAACTTCGAGAACCTTTCCTTCGGCACCGACAGTTCGCTGACGGTCGGCTATGGTTGGGACAACGTCACCGGCTACGGAGTGCCCAAAGGCTCCACTTTCGTCCAGGCCGCCGCGGCGCTCAAGTAAAACGGCGCTCGGCTCTCGGCCAGAATTCCCGGTTCCGAATCTCGGGGCCGGGGATTCTCGGAAGTTGAGAGAAAATACCCGGTTTCCAATCCGTCCGAATGGCCGCGGCCCAGTTTTGAGGGCCTCGGCCATTCGTATTTGCGCGCGAGTTCCAGCCGGAAGCAGAAAATCCGCCCAGTTTTCCGCTGGGGCGGGGAAATTCACGATACCCTAACAGCAATGCCGCCGCTCGGTGCTAGGCGCTGGCGGTTTCTTGAGGAGAACCCCTCTCTGCAATGATTCAAGATTCGTCCAAGTTGTCCGGTCAGGCCCAGGCGATCTTGGCCACTCCCTTTCCCGCCGACTTCGCGGCCGGCGCGCGGAGCGCGGTCGCGACTTGCCTGCGCATCCAGCCGGAGGAGAAGGTGACCCTCATCACGGATCAGGCGACCGCGCCGATCGCCGGCTCGCTGGCGGCGGAGCTGGCGGCCGCCGGCTGCCGATGGGACGGATTCATCCTCGAAGACCTCGCGCCGCGCCCCCTCGTGGACATGCCGGAGGCGGTCTTGCGAGACATGGAGACCTCGGACATCAGCATCTTCGCCGTCATGGTGCAGCGCAACGAGCTGCGCTCCCGGATGCAGATGACCAGCGTGGTCAACCGCCGCCGGATGCGCCACGCGCACATGGTCAACATCACCCCGCAGATCATGCGCGAGGGGATGCGGGCGGACTTCCACCTGGTGGACCGGCTGAGCCAGAAGATCATCGAGAAGGTGCGGCCGGCGAGCTATATTCGCGCCACGACGGCGGCCGGGACGGCGATTCGCGCCGAGCTGAATCCCGACTACAAGTGGCTGAAGACCTCGGGCATCATCTCGCGGGACAAGTGGGGCAACCTGCCGGGCGGGGAGATTTTCACCTCCCCGGGCGAGGTGAACGGGACGTTTGTCGTCGACGGGGTGGTCGGCGACTATCTCTGCGCGCGCTACGGGCTGCTGGACGCGACTCCGCTGACAATCGAGATCGCGGGCAATCGGATCGCGAGCTGTAGTTCGGAGAACAAGGCCCTGGAGGAGGAGTTCTGGGCCTACACGCACACGGACGAGAATTCCGACCGGGTGGGCGAGTTCGCCATCGGAACCAACCTGGGCGTGGACCGGGTGATCGGCAATATCCTCCAGGACGAGAAGTTTCCCGGCATCCATATCGCGTTCGGGAATCCGTATGGCGAGCACACCGGCGCGCCGTGGACCTCCTCGACGCATATCGACGTGGTCGGCCTGCGCTTCAATATATGGGTCGGCGGCGCGGGGGGCGAGGAGCAGATCATGGACGACGGGCGGTTTTTGATCGAGCCGTAACCCTGGAAGCCAGCCGATTCACGCCGGATCCGAGATTCTTTGAGATACTCGATCATGTCGTTCGAGACGATTCCTTCGCTGAAGGCGCTTTCCCTATGAAGACGATTTCCAGCCGCGTGGTCTACAAGAACCGCTGGATGACGGTGCGCGAAGACGAGATCGAGCGCGCCGACGGCTCTCCGGGGATTTACTCGGTGGTCGACAAGCCGTCGGCCGCCATGATTATCCCGTTGGAGGGCACGCCCGACGAAGGCCATCTCTACCTGATCGAGCAATTCCGCTATCCGGTGGCGAAGCGGTTCCTGGAGTTTCCCGGCGGCGCGTGGGAGGACGAGCCGCGCGCCGACCCGGTCGAGCTGGCGCGGGGCGAGCTGCGCGAGGAGACGGGGCTGATTCCGGGACGGATCGACTATGTGGGCTTCCTTTACTTCGCCTACGGAATGAGCAGCCAGGGCTTCCATCTGTTTTGCGCGACCGAGCTGGCGCAGGGCGAGGCGACTCCGGAGCACACCGAGCAGGATTTGGTGACCAAGCGGATGAGCGTGCGGGAGTTCGAGGCGCTGTGCCGGGAGAATGTGATTCGGGACTCGGCCACGATCGCCGCCTGGGCTCTGCTGAAGGCGCGCTGGCCGCTGGGGTAAGGCGAATCTAGATGGAATCTTCGGCCAAAGTGTAATCTGGTGGTGCTAGTCGGGTCTCTAGGAGCGGCTTGGGGGTCTGGATGATTCTCGTCCGCACTGAGATATTCGATCAATGGCTGAGCAGTCTCAGGGATGGAAGAGCTCGGGCGAGAATCGGTACGCGGCTGGAGCGGCTTTATCGAGGCAATCCGGGACAGTCGAGAAGCGTCGGAGGCGGCGTCTTTGAGTTGAAGATAGACTATGGACCCGGCTATAGGGTCTATTATGTCCAGCGGGGCGTGGTTTTGATCGTGTTGCTGTGCGGCGGCGACAAAACCACCCAAAGTAGCGACATCCAGAGGGCAAAGGCCATAGCCTCTGCGCCGCTCGACTTCGAGGAGCAGTTGGAGGATTAGGCGATGAGCATCAAGACAGCCC
>Ga0116231_10013576_pt1 | contig 11358 bp, 9 predicted proteins | sample S1TSphgellanicum_2_FD_89695 | JGI IMG/M metagenome (GOLD analysis project Ga0116231, IMG submission 89695) | Host-associated microbial communities from peat moss isolated from Minnesota, USA - S1T2_Fd - Sphagnum magellanicum MG | ecosystem: Host-associated > Plants > Peat moss > Unclassified...
CTAATAGATTAAATCGGTCGAAATTTATAAAGGTAAGAAAAAGGATTAAAACGGGTGTTTTGTCAAATTAAAAAAAAAAAAAAAAAAAAAACCGCTAGGTAGGTTTTTATCTTTTTTTAAAATTTATTTTAGGGACCACACAATTTATCAATATCAAAAAGAAATTTGAGTGCCAAGTAGGTTATCTGAAAATTTTGGGCAATAACCATTGATTATGCATAAGGGTAAGTTGTTACTAACTTGCTAAGAAAAGCTGGTCAGTTATACACCAGTTATAGGTTGTTTTTTAAAAAATAAAATTTAAATATTTTAGATAAATTTCGTTTAAGTTTTTTAAAATTAAATTTTAAATAAATTTTAAATGTTAATTTTTTGTTAAAAATTTGTGTTAGTATTTAAAGATTGACAACCTACTTGGATGATAATTGGGTCATCCAGGTAGGTTATTAGGTTTTGAAACTTCAATACCAAGAGGTTATCAATTGAACCACTTATCCCAAAAAAAAATCAGGAACCAGTTGGTAAGTCCCTAATAACCAGGCTGATAACCGGATTGATAACTAGCTCAGAACTCAATAAGTGGTCAAGAGTGGTTAGTATGGTATTGATGGATGTTAGATTTTCAAAATTCGATACCAAGAGGTTATCAATTTAACCAGTTATAAAAAAATAAAATCAAGAACCAGTTGGTAAGCTCCTAATAACCAGGATGATAACCGGATTGATAACCAGCTCAAAACTCAATGAGTGGTCAACCCTGGTTAGTATGGTACTTTGATGGATATACTGAATGTTCCATATGGAAAAAATTGAAAGTTAATTAACCATATATATATATATATATATATATGGCTATTAAAATTTATACACATGGCTATACTTGGGATGGTGGGCACCATTTGGAGATGGCACAATTTTTGGTGTAGAGTTTGACATACACATGTTCCCAAATTGTTGAACTTCGCCTTTTTAGAACAACTGACACTATTGCCTTCAAAAACATGGAAAAAACATGACCATGTGAGATAATGTTCACATGCAACAACCAAAAAAAAAACAAAAAAACAATGTCAACCTTTCGAGAAGTACCTAGCTCAATTGATGTCCCAAATTCAAAAGCAAACAACTAACTCCATGTCAAATACCAACATGGCCTAAAACAAAGCCAAAAGAAGAAGAAGAAGAAGAAACATAGGTGAATAAGATGCCAATACCATGTGTAGTATGTACTTATATACCATTGCATGCAATCCCAACAATAGAATCCATGTGGGCCAAAGTGTCAATCCAATTTTTACAAATTCCAACAACATCACATTTCCTTCTCTAGGCTATTATTTCATATAGGCTAGTGTCAAAAGTTTTTCAATCTTTTGAAAAAAAAAAAGACTTTAAGCATGACATAAATTTTAGTAGTTTCAATATAAAATTTAGATCCAAAAATGCTCTGAGATACCCATATAGGGACGTGGTGGGTATCACAAGAAAAAGGGGTTTTTAATTTTATAATCAACATAAATCTATTCATTTTTTATGTTGTGAAATGCCCTTGGGTGAGGTGTTCCAAAATTATGGGCCCTCGTCCTTTGGCCTTGGGCCCATTATTTCAAGAGTGCATGAACCCAAGCAAGCAAAAAAATGATGGCCAAGTTTTGATGGGTCCATGACCCCTTGGGTGTTACTCTACACATACTTAAAACATTTCATGGTTTAACCTTTAGTGGTTTGGTTGCCTCTTGTTTTGTCTATTGGAACCATTTGAAACATTATTGTTATTGGGAATGAGTGTCAACCAAAAATAATAAACATTGCAACACATCTTTATTGGTTACATAGTTCTAGTGTTCCTACAATTTCATATAACATTTCATTTCTCCACAACTCCCCAATCTCACACATCTCTACATCTCCACCATTGCGGACATCTTCATAACACACATCTTTATTGCCTTCGTTGATCATTTGCACCACACCATCGTCACATGCATTGCCCATTGGAAGTTGCCTACATGATTGGATGAGCTCTATTTGTCATTTTAGTTTGTTTGATCTTGTTTGTTTGTCATACTCATTTGTCTTGGCCATTGTAATGGTCTTGTTCATCACGATAATCTTGTTTGTCATGTCTTTTAAAACGTAGAATTATTATTTTTCTATTTGTTGGGAAAAGATTACCCCTTAATTGCACTTGTTCTATTTTACTTAACTTAGTATATAATTGAGGTTTACCCTTACCTTGGGGAAGTAAGGTAATTCATTTGAAGAGATAAATGAAAGATATATGCCAAAAATCATTATATAATATATATATGCATTTCTATATTTTGCAACGCATGTGATTTCATGAATTTGTTCAAATTATGGTGACTAACAATTTGAATGTAAATTTTCTTTTAGCATTTTTGTGTTTATTCTTCACATCAATTGCCATGGAAAGCATGTTAACCATATGTTTTGGAACCCCTTTAAATTTTACTAAGATTTTTCATTATAAAAATAAATACTTTGAATATAATTTTGACACTATTGGTTCGTTTGATTATACTTTGTTTATTTTGAACCCAAAAAAAAAAAAAAAGGATGTTGCAAATTTCATTGTGTTCATTGCAAAGTCTTTCTTTTATTTTAAACTATGCCATATACTTGTGTAAATTTCTTTTTGCCTTTCATTTACTCACTTCTATATTCACATGGTGGTATTATCGGATAAATGAGGAAATAATTTACCCCTATTTTTACTGGGAAAATAGGGTAAATATTCACCATTTTACATTTACCCTTACCCATATAGATAAAATTTGCAAGACTTTTATACCCTTACTTAGTTTGGAATTTAAAAAAAAAAAAACCTTTTTACCTTTACCCAATTGATTTTTATTTTTATTTTTTGAAAATTTGTATTTAGCCTTATTCGAAACGTTCTTTTGGTCAGCCCTCGTTTTGTTTTTTGGGGGGCAGCCCAATTAATCTCTCTCCTCCGGGCAGGGTTTAGGGTTCGAAGAATCGTCAGGTGCAACGGTCATTAGAAGAAACTCACGGAAACTCAGGAGCCCTGGCAGACGAAACAAACATGTGGCGAAAGCGCGCAACCAATCTTGACCGAAATTCACACAAAACGTGCAGGAATTGTCTGGAGAGAAATTGTCGAAAAACGCGCAAGACTCGCGACGAGAAATCCACAAACCAAAACCCAAAAAAAAAAAGAGAGAAATGCGCACCAATTTCATGACATCATCAGCGACTTTTTACCGTTTTTCTCTCAGTCAATGATCACGAGCTCCGACGATGATCACGAGCTCCGATGGAGGAGCTTCACGAAGTAGTTCTCTGTCAATGATCGCGAGCTCCGATGATGATCGCGAGCAATGGGGGGGGAGCTTCACGAAGTTCTCTGGGGAGCTTAACGAAGTTCGCCGGCCAAAAGCTTGCAAAGTGGGATCCATTGAAGGCAGCTTTTTGTTCTTTTGTTTTTGGCTGGGTTCATATAGCCAAAAAGCTATTAATCAAGTGCTTTTTTGAAATTTTCAATAGCCAAAATCCATCAAAATTTAAGAAAATTTTCCATATTTCTCTACACATAATTCAGGTAGCCAAATCTAGAAGGATTTGTGTAAAAAATTTTACTTTCATATTTAGCTTATAGCCAAATTTGGCTAAATCTTCTTGTGGATCATCACCATTTTGGTTCCGTCACAAAATTGACCCCAAAAAAAAACACTAATTGTGAGTACCCCTGGAGTAGGTTGAGGTACATGGGTACCCCACATTTGTAATATATGTATGGCGAGAATCCAAAGGAGTCACGAGGGGGGGGGGGGTCACAAGGGGGGCCCATTGATGTTTTTTTTGGTCAATTTTGTGATGTAGCCAAAATGGTGGTCATCCACAAGAAGATTTAGCCAAATTTTGGCTAAAGAATAAATATAAACAGTTAAAAAAAGATTAAACAACCTTCTTTATATATATATATTTTTTGGCTACCTACTTGAACCATGTTATATAATAGAGATTTGGCCATTTTTCTTAAATTTTGGTGGGAATTCTGAATATTGGAGGCACATTAGGGGGAGTGTGTGGATGGAACCGAGTAAGGGTGGGAAGGAGAATGAGCAAGGATGGGGAAGCGTCATCCAGTGGATGGATGGATGGATGCCGTAGACAATAGTACTCAACGGGATGGGTTTGTCTGGAAGTAAGTCATGGAAATAAATAAATAAATAAATAAATAAGGGAAAAACACCTGGCAAGGGAACAAGAGAAGAAAAAAGAAAAGGACGGAAGTCGAAACAAAATTGTCTTTATACGAAAGAAGAAGAAGAAGAGTAGTTGCCGGGTGGGTAAAGCCTTGCAACCCGTGGGCTTTAGGGGAAGAAGGACTTGTACGAGGTAGAGCCGAGGGTGGGCTCAATTTCAAAAAAAAGCCCACATGGAGGTCTTTACCATCCATAAAGAAGTTGGTTTTTTTTTTCTTTAAATTTTTTTAAATAAAATTAATTTTTAATTATAATTAATTAATTAATTAATGGTGTGGTACCAATAGAGTATCATGGGAGGAAGAAAACCTGTGGATGGTTGCCAGTGTAGCCAAAAACCAAAAAAACATGATTTCCAGGATTCGCCAAAAACCAAAACAGTGCACGGCTCCTTCCTTCAAGACCTAACGAGCTTGTAAAGCTACCACCATTTGGTTTGCTAGAGCTCCATTGCAATGCTCTTGAGAGCTCCATTGCAATTCTCTTGAGAGAATTTCTATAAAACTAATCTTCTTCTTCTTCTTCTTCGTCTAAAGAAATTCCTGTTGAAGATCTGTTGAAGATTTTCAACTTGAAGGTCTGTTGAAGATCTTCAACTTGAAGGTCTGTTGAAGATCTGTAATTATCCTCCAGAAGAGTAACAACCATGACGACGGTGGCCGGGTCGGCCATAGCCATCACTGTAAGGCCACAACAAACATCATCCCTCTTCCACCCCTCTCGATTCATCCCATTAGCCCCTGCAGCAGCAGCAGCATTCAAGGCACAACACCATAGCAGCAGCAGCAGCAGCAGCAGTGTAGCGGTGGTGGTCCGGGAACAGATTAGTCGCTCATCTTTGCAAGTTCGATCGGGCCGCGTGTACAGTTGCTGCAGCAAAAAAAACTTCCTCTTCTTCCCCAGCCTCCCAGATGCTTTCAGAGGTGCAACACGACAACGTCTGAGAGCAGCAGCAAGACCTAATTCAGAAGCAATCAGGGCAGTTGGAGATTCTTCAGGTCTCTCAAGATCTCACTCACATTATTAGCCTGATCCTCCTCCTCCTCCTCCTCCTCCTCCTCCTAGTCAACAAAAGGTGATTGTTTGCGTGTTTGTTTGGTTTTTAGCTGGAACACCACGTGTGTCGTTTAGTCGCAAGAAGAAGACGAAGAAGAACCCCCGGGGGGCGAAAAAAGAGTCAACACGACTTCTAGTTGAGGTTCCGACTCTCACGCGCTTCTGCAGGGGAAGATGTGATCGAGGCATCGTTCAAAGATTTATATATCCCGCTTATGTGAAATCTTGTGATCATCTTCGAGTTTTGTTTAGTTTTGGGTTTGCGCTCGTTCGTAATTTTCTTCAGCGAGTCCTCACTGTTTTGGTTTCGAGTTCAGGGATGGAAGCGGATCAGGAGCAGGAGGCCCAGCAGCAGCAGGAGAAATGGACTGGCGGAGTAGAATTAATACTATCATGTCCAGTGGAGAGTGCGTGGGCAGTGCAATCAGATTTCTTGGGTCTACAGAAGTGGGCACCCAACATCCTCTTATGTGAGCTTGTGGAAGGGGAAAACAAGAAGGTCGGATGCTTGAGGCACTGCGTCGGCACAGGAACCACATGGGTGCACGAGAGGTTGCTGCAATTCGACGACGACAACATGTACATGTCTTATAGGATGGAGCAAAACCACTTCATCTTTCCAAAGGGCTTCCAGGGCTACCATTCCACAGTCCAGGTACACAACAGCTGCTCTCCGCATCCTCCTCCTCCTCCTTTCTTCATCTTAGATCTCCAATTTCTAAGGTTCTTCAGCTTTCTTCCGACTTCCAAGCCTCTTCAGTTTTTTCCCAAACTTCCAGGTCTCTTCAGCTTTCTCCAACTTCCCAATTTTCTTCAGCTTTCTCAACTTCCAAGTTTCTTCAGCTTTCTCAAACTTCTGTCTTCATCTTTCTCCTCGTTTTTATTTTTACTTCTTCAGATTTCCAGAAGTTTAAGGACTGAATTGGTAAGCAAGTGTGGAACCAAGTTTACACCATAGCTCGAAGTGTGCAATTACACAAAGCTGGTATGCAAATACCCAAGTGTGTCTGTCTTTAGCTTTTCCCAATACCCAAAACGCTAAATGACCATCAATTTTTTTCTAGCAAACTCTCTGGACAGTCCTTGCACTGCTTAATCATGTCAAGAGGGGGTTTTCTGTTTTCTGAATGCAATTGAAGATCAGAAATTAGTGCATAATCCACAAGTGGTTTCACACACACGAAGCCTCCATTTCTGTTTCCTGGATGTAAGCGAGGATCAGAAACTAGTGCATAATTCACAAGTGGAATTGGTGCACATGTTCAAGTCTGCATAATTTCTGTTTCTTGGATGCAATTGAGGATCACAAACAAGCGCATAATTATCCATGACTGGATTGGCATATGTGAATCTCCATTTTTGTTTTCTGGATGCAAGTGAGGATCAGAAAGAAACTAGAGCATAATCCATGAGTGGATTGGCACACATGAAGTCTTCATTTCTGCTTCCTGAATGCAAGTGAGGATCAGAAACTAGAGTATAATCCACAAGTGGATTGGCACACACAAAGGCTCCATTTTGAAGCACTGGAGTGCAATACACTGGAATGTGAAGCTTCCCCCACAAGCATGTTTGGTTAATCCATGAGCATAGTAGCACCTAGTGGCTTCAGAACACACAAATCATTTGCAAGGGGGGTTCCAGATGTGACTGCACAGTGCTGGTAAATTACATGTGGTTGATGATACTGTGTACCTACAATAATGTGTTGGGAATTTCGTTACATATGTTTTTGCAGCTGCGAGATGGCGGTGAAGGCAAGACTAAGATATCTTGGACATACAGTGTTGATCCGGTATTCAGCCAGACTAAAGAAGAGCTCACCACATTCATGACTGGTTTCTATACCTCATATCTCAAGTCCCTTGAAATTGCAGCTAATTCCAACCTCATCACTAGTAGCAACACAACGCCAACACAGGATAATGCTGCAATTGGAGCTTCAAATTCTGTACCAGAGAATGCTACAACTGCACAAGCTACTTAGTTGCATGAGAAATTTTCTGTAGACTGTGCAAGAGAAGGACTCTTTTCAAGATTGTTTTCAGCTTGAGGTGCTTTCATCTTTGTGATTGGAGTTCATGGGAGGATATATGCAGGGATGCTGAGCGGTTTGATCTGAACTAAGTTTGTCCCAAAAATGGGACTATGGCATCTTTTTTGGGGATGCCTACAAACAGAAACAAACACATCTGTACCTTCAAACATCCACATACAAACATGTTCAAAGTATATACATTTATTGTTTCATAAGTTAATGAAACAAAAAAAGTGTTATGAAAAAACGAAGTGCTTGACTCTCAAGTACCCACATGGTTTTGTTTGTCAAAACTGTAGCAGCAATTGCACCATTGCCCAACTGTCTTCCAAGGTTGCTTCCCAAGAATGTACACATGGTTTTTTTTGTACTCTTTCCAAGGTTTGATTTCCCATCTCGGCTCCACACATGATCTTTTGCTCTTCCAAGGTTTGACCCTTCATACCCAGATGATATTGTGGTCTAGAATCTAAATTCTACTTCAGTCTGCCTATGTGAATTGCAGATTCATCACGAAACCAGGAGCATGTAAGTAATTTTGGACTCAATTTAACCATTGAGAACCAACACCTCCACTGGTACCAGCATAAGATTTTTTATTAAAAAACTTCAGTGCATGGCTCTGAAAAAAACAAGTCAACCTCTGCAACCTACATATTCAAGACATGCTCATCCCTGTGAAGCTGTTGCCATCTTTCATCATGGGCTGTTACCAGTGTGTATATTCACTCAAGTGTTTTAAGCTTTATACTTGGGCTTGGACTTTAACCCACTTCTAGCATCTTTTTGGACCGAGTTGAAGCTCTTAATAAATATTTTTATTTTAGTGATTCAAATAGTGTGAAATCAATTAACCCGTGAAGGCACCCTTTTGATCATGAACAAGATGTCAGGAGCGTAGGAGTGTTAGTTTAGTTATTCGGTTAAGTTATAATTAGTTTAATGTTAAGTTGGGTTATCGTAAATAATTGTGTTTTAGTTTAAAACCCACTATTTGAGTTATTTGGTGTTTGGGATATAATCTTGAGGTGTGGATTTTCAAATCACTTTTGCTGATTTAAGATTTCAAAATGTAGTGTGTTTTTCTTCGTAAGTTTTCATGTGTTTTTATGTAAGTTTCTTTGACACATGGTTTGTGCATTGTGTTGTCATTTTATGTTTTGGGTTTGGATTCTTGCTTATTGCAAGTGAGTTTTATTTTAATTTAGGTATGATGCACTAGTTAAGGTGTTTTTATGTTATTTTGTGTGGTGTGTGGATAATGATAGGTGTAAGCATCAATATGGTAGTGCACAACAAAAATGTTAAGACTTCGAAACTTTGTTTGTTTCTTCCCCATGTTCATGTACATCCATCTCATATGTATGATAAAGTAGGTGAAAGAGATGCATAAGCTCCTTGGCTATGGCAACAATGGCTATTATGTGGATGTTAAAAGAGTTTGGCATAGTGTCATCGTGCTTCTATTGCAATTGTCCATCTTGAATCAACTTGGGATCTCAAACTAAAGAGGAGAAGCCCTTAGACTCAAAGAAAAATATAATATGCATGACAATAAGTGATCAAAATTCCACTCCTACATTTCAAAAACACAACATTTGAAAATGGTGTGTTTTTTTTTTTTTTTCATTATCATCTTCTTCTTCTTTTTTCTATGTTTATTTGTTGCACATATTTCCTAGTAGCATTTCTTTTTTCATAGATGCGGTGCACAAAAGTTCCAAGAATGGAACTCTTGCATATGCAACATCATTGCTGTAAAACCCTCAAAACAAGCTTATTGGCTTCAATTTTTTATTTATTTTTATTTTTTTGTTGTGGTTGCCTTCTTGCAACCATTTTTTTCATGTCCTTGATGCATGTAGACATGATCCAATTTTCATTTAGGGGAGAAATTTTTCCACATCCTCTTCCTTCTCCTGAGTTTGATCACTTTTGACAATTTAAATAATGAATTCAATCTTGGACTTTTTCTTCGTAATGCCTTGAAAGGGATGAAAGGTCAAATTGGGTTAATAAGAGCCACCTCAAGCTTAACCAATTGTTTTTCGACATGTTTATAAGTTTCACAAATTAAAATAATGTTTAAAATGTGTGTTGTAGTTGTAGAATGCACATTTTAATATATCAATTTAATATTTGAATAAATTTGAAAATAATCCAATAAATATAAAAAAACCTTTTAGCACGTTTTTAAGCCTACAACCAATGTTCTTTAACATAGTGAAAGAATGTAATATTAATATTTAAATAATGTCTTAAGATTTTTTCACCAATTTCTACTACCATGTGAACATGTCATGACTAGTCACAACTTATTTGAGAAGTGTCAATAACTCCTATTACCCCAATTATACCCTAAAGGGAATTGAAAGTTTGGGAGAAGGAAGGAATTTTTATTTTTCCATATCTAAAAAATCTCCATACCCAAACATTGAACTAGGAATGCATTGATTGTTTTGTATGTGAAATAATATCAAAAATTCAAAGCCCTTCATTAAATGATTATTTTCCTATAGTATGTTGTTTCAATTTTTATTGGACCTTCTTTAAAATTGTGTTTTATTGTAAATCGGTTGTCATCTTCTTGCTGTGAATTTGAAGTGGTCCTAATGTTACAAAGTAATGGATAGTTTATCTTTTTTGTTGACATTCTCATATGAATTCTTGTGGGTAAATTTGTTTTCAATGTTTTATGTGGTTTTTCTTTCATGGTTTTTTAAAATCATGGGTTCCTTGAGTTTTCAATTCTTTTTTGTCCTTCAATGTAGTTGATAATGGGTCAAAAACTTAGATCAATTTGCCATGCTTTTATGCAAGGTCCACAATTGTATTGATTTTCTTTTGAGAGTTTTCTCATAAAATAATTTGTTCAAATGTAACCTACATGATGGTGCCATTTCAATTTTGCGAAGTTTGTTTTGTTTCTTTCAAATTGAATTTTCATGTTTTCTTTGTTAGCAAATTTGGATTCTTGTTAGCAAATTATTATTTTTTGGTTTAGTATTATGATGATGTTATCCACAAGTTTTCATTGATGGTCTAAGCATCTGCAAAGATTTTTGAAAAGACTCTAAAATTTCCACAATACTTATAAAACTTACCTTTGTTGATTGAATGCCTCTATGTAGATGATAGACAAGCATGGCAATTCACAAAATTTGAAGTAATTGACAAGGGCCCCAAAGGTTTGTAATGGATTAAACATGAATAACCTTGGTTGTTGCAAAAAGGAGATTGAAAAAAACATTGGATGGAACTACATGAGGCATTAATATGGCATTTGATGTTAAATGGGTCACAATTTTTCAATATTGCAAACAATTTCAAGTGGACCAAAATGCAAACCATGCAAACAATGGCATAACATGTACAAAAACTATAAGAAAATCAAGAATCGTGAAAACTTATGTGGAGTTAGTCCTATTAGACCATAAGTGCAAAACTTTGATGGGGGGCACAAATTGGCAACAAGTTGTGTGCATGACATTTTTGAAAGACTTGAAATGTATTATAGGAGAATGATTGTCATTGCACCAAAAGTTGACTTTGATAATCTTCCATCAAGCTAGACAAAAAATTAGTTGAAACTTTAGTGCATTCTTATGTTGTTTTATAAACTAAATTTGTTATAAACACATTTTTCTTCACATTGTGATTTTTGCAAGTAGAAAAATGGATAGATGAAATAAGGGGGAACGTGGTTTTTTTTTTTTTTTTTTGTGGGTGTTGGGTGGGTTGTGATAAAAATGAACTTTAATCCCCAAAAAAACTAATAAAATATAATAAGGGTATTTTTCTTTATTTTTAATGTTTTATTATCTCTTCACCCTTAAGTTTATGAACTAGCATATGAATAAATAAAAATAATTTATTTGAGTTGTTTCATTAGGTTTGGGTGAAACCCCCCATGGTTCCAAGGTGAGAAAAAATTGGATTTTTAACTCCTGGTGCTGTTGTGATTATTGATTTGACAAAGTAAAAATGGGCTACTCCAAAATAAACCAAGTC
>Ga0116231_10013578_pt1 | contig 11356 bp, 5 predicted proteins | sample S1TSphgellanicum_2_FD_89695 | JGI IMG/M metagenome (GOLD analysis project Ga0116231, IMG submission 89695) | Host-associated microbial communities from peat moss isolated from Minnesota, USA - S1T2_Fd - Sphagnum magellanicum MG | ecosystem: Host-associated > Plants > Peat moss > Unclassified...
TGTGACTGGAGTAGATTCTAAGTAGATTCTGTACATCTTGGGGCATGTCCAGTGACCCTTGGTAGAGGTGGGCAGGGTACTATCATTGGTACCTTGGGCAAGTATTCACCAGGGCTCCAATGTCAATCGCCTCATCACATATGTGTGGGTGCAATTGTGCAGGCCCTTGTTTTGAACATATCCTTCTGCAAACAGGAGGAAGACTGTTGAAGCTTCAACATTTGAAATTCTCTTTCAATATGAGGTGTGTTTAGCAGCTAACCAGGAACCTACTTATTCATCAAGGGTTTCTTTGCAGGCATGGCCATGAGACATTGACATGGAGACACATGAGTAGGGTGCAAGTGCAATTCAACTTCCTCTGCATCCAATACAGGTACATGACTTGGTGGAGCCACTACACTATGCTTGTGGGTCTGGGAATTTCATCATGGGGTGTGGGTGACGCAACATTGAACCCACAGATCTGATAGTGCTCTTCTTGGCATCCATTACCCCCATGATAATGTGAGGACTTGGTGCTCTGCACAGTTTGTTTACTGGTTTTCAAGTTACACCATTATCTGACCTAATGATATCCTTGAATTATGAAATTCATGCTCCAGTTGATACAAGGCTACTCAATTTCAAGATACCAAGGATTTATTTCAAGCCAAGTTATCTGTGAACAGGAGGCTGCCGTTGCTCCATGGAAGAAATTTGGTAAAGTGCTGCAACTTCAGCTGCTTTCTTTGCAAGCACACAGGCCATTGATCTAGCAGCAATGTTCCAATCTCTGTTGGCATCCTTGTGGTCTCCATTGCAGCATTTTTTGGGTGATTGTGTTGAGACCTGACCGGGCACACTGGTTGACATCTTGATAGACATCCACTTGAAACAGCAACTTCACAGCAATATGAAATCCCACCCTCAGACTCTAGGGTGTGTTAAAGGCCTTTGATGTCAGGATTAATACAAGTTTTTATTTTGCTACTTAGCCATTGAGTTGTACTATATTGATTGTTGCAACATTGCTATGCTCATGGATCAACTGAGGTTAGAATGGTTCAAGATGAGGAATCATGGTGGATTAACTGATCTCCATTGTTCAAGTGGTTGGTGCCGCTTGTGGCAAAGCATATCTTGCAATGATGTTCCAAAACATCAAATCAGAGATCAGTTGTCTTGTTCATCAGGCACACCCAAAGCTGCAGAGCTGGTGGAAAATAGCAAGTTCTGAAATTCACAATGAAATTGAGTGCAACCTTGTTATTCCAACACAAGTGGCTCAAGCACGTGCTTGTGTTACTCTTAGCAATTTACATTCTCTCTAGGCTACTAGATCCATTTTGACCATACCAGGGACAGGAGATGAGAGAGTGATCATTATGCACATTCAGGTAGAAGCATTTGCATTTGGCCTCTGGCTCAACACAAATATCTCTGGGACAACAGTTTGGATGTGCAAGGAGAAATCATGAACTGTGAGTGTATTTCAATTTTGTGGGAGCTTTACTGACAAAGTGGGAAGTTCACCAACAGATCTGCATTGTTTTTCAATCTCCATCAAGAGTCAAGAGTAGACTGATTAGTATATCTCTCACAAGAAAAGGATTGGACATTAAAGACAATGAATTTGACAGTTCCTGGTTTATGCACACATCCCAATATTTTCGTGACTAGGAACAACTTGAACCATGTTAGTGGCAGGGACAGCCTCTGATACATGACATCCAATTTGTGTGATCTTCTCATGGACAAAGACCCAATAACCCAAGACGAGATGAATTTCTTTGATGTCTGTGTTTCTCTTGGAAATGAAAGAGATATTGTTCTTGTGAAAGAGAAGTTTAGGGTTGCTAGTTGCTACCCCTTTGAATAGGAGAAGGGTAGGGCCAGAAATCCTTCCTTGTTTTGAGGTGCCTGGGCAAAAGGGTGATAGTCCAAGAGATGGGCACTGTAAAAACAAGGGAGGGCCGAAGGCTTTACCCTTCTCTTGTGTAAAAGCCTGCCCTAATTTTCAGAGGACATACACTTCCACTACAAAAGATTTCTTCCATTTTGTAAGGTCCTGGAAGATAGTGGGTCAGTTCTTGCACCTGACAATGGTTCTCTATATATACTACAAAAATTAGGGCAGTTTTTTACACACATTGTAACTAGCCTGTAATGAGAAAACAAGCATATTTCCTACATAGAAATGTGCAGTAGCGCCTTTTGACACATAATGTTGACCATGTAAATTTTGTAATCAAATTTTGTTTTAAATTCTATACAAAAATTGGTATTAAGTGCATTTCCCCATGTGCAATTCCTCTCTTGGAAATCCTTTTAGAATCTAAATTTTTTAGTATATCTTGTGCTGTTGGCCCAAGTGTGAACAAACTATGTAACTACTCCAAGTGTGAATAGGACCTTGACAATCAAGCGAATTCAACTAATTTTTCTTTTTAGTCAGAAATTTGCCAAAAAAAATCATTACAAATTGAAAAGAAACCCAATGCCCAATTGTGAAAAGACAACCCTTAAGAAAACATTGAGAGAAAGTCGAAGTCGATCAACTTCTCATTGCTAGAATCACAATATTAATGATGGAGTACAATAAGCTGGTCCCAAACTTGTACTGATATATATTCAAGGAATGATTTCTCTTCTTGAATAATGCTGCTTCGAAGTAAATATTGTGTCAACTATCTTATTAAATAATACTACCTAAATGTTACCCGCTTCGGGTGGCTCTATAGAGAGTTAGGGCTATTATCATATTGAGCTCAGTGCTTGTCAATAGGGAGACCATTTCTAGGTTGAGTGTTTTTTGTGAGTATTTTTTTGTGACCTGTTGGGGGAGATCAGTGTTGGCTGGATATCACTTTCTTCCAATATTTGAGGGCCAGGGTATTTTGCAAATTGAAAATCTCATTAACACATATTGTATCACATAGTTTTTTTGGTAACTTTCAGGACATGTTTATTATATTTTGTTTATCTCAACAAAACCCACCAGTTATCAATTTTCCCAGGTATGGTTCATGCAATATCCACCTGTTGTGCATAATGGTCAAATTTTGGAATACCCTTCTCGATACCCACCTAAACCCATTTCATATTTGTCAAGGCCAGTTCATGTCGAGCATTTTATGTCAGAATTTTTGCCCCTATTGATTCTATGTTCATTTGTCACATTTTTTACATTTAACTTCCAAGCATCAAACAGGAACTTGATCAATTGTTTTATTGCACACATTGCACAATGTTGCACACAATGAAAAATATTCCCAAAACTCAAATGAAGCTTATTAATAAATGAAATAAAAAATGCATAATGTATCCTTGAAGTCAACAACTTAAACCTTAAACGACATTAATTTGAATTCATTGCCTCACAACTAGATGCCAAGAAGCGCCATCAAATGGCTAAATCCTATGCATCATACTTACAATGTTAGAAATAATTGCATTAAACATCTACTGAATAGTTATATAGTTGGCAAAATTAAAAATAAAAAACCACAAGCTTTTATCAAGAAAATAGAATGTTCTAGTGTGGTTTCAATTATATTTGTTTTGCCCCAAGCTTGTTGTTCAATTAATCCTTGTTTCATATGTTCACCATACATTCAAGCTGTGCAAACACACAAAAGTTCAACAACATTGTTAGATGTTAGATCCATCAAACAAATCCTCGAATTTGAATTGTGATTCTACAATTCTAGCACCTCCCAATATTTTGTCATTTGAATGACAATTTCTTCATCAAATCTTATAGCATGTGCCTTAATTCATAAAGTCATTATCTACAATGCTTCTTTGTGACACTAACCAATTTTTATAAAGCACTTTAAAAAGACAAAAATAATTATAAATTCACATGAAAAACTAAATTCTCAAAATATTGCACCCAACCTAACACACCAAACAACATATATTTTCAAAGCCCTTTCAAAGCTGCAATTCTCATGCACACACATTTCACCCTTCATTGATGAAGAAAAGTCTCACAAACCCTAAATAAGAATTTTTAGTCCTTGCATTTCTTGCATTATATTCAACTTGGATAGGTTAGAAAGGAAGAGACATGAGACACAAATTGTAAACCTATGATCATTATGACCTTTCCTACTAAATGCTTATCTACATTCATATTGCACTAGTTTTTTTTAACATTATAGTACATATATAAATGAAGGCTACTAGATTGCTTTGAGAAGTAATAATTTGGATAGGGCAAAAAAGATAAGGAATACCCCAAATATCACTACTACAAAAGTATGGTTTTTTTGCTACTAACATTGTGATTAAAATGACTATACAATCATGATATAAATAGAGTGCTGGTATGAAGTGACTAAGGGTGTCCATTATGACTAACATGAAAAGTAGCAATGCATTTTGACTACAAAAACTAACATTGTAGTCAAATCGAACAACATGTTTCACATGTGGCAAAGATGGCACCAACACGGTGTTGTCTATGTTGATTGATATGACTAACGTGCTTAAAATTAATCATCAAACTATGACTAATGTGATTGTAATGTCATTTATAATATGATGTGGCAATATTAAAGTAAAAAATATTATTATTTGTGTTAATCACAAAAGTTTGCAAACATAGTCAAGTTCACATGTTTATCAATTGTTATTAATAATTATTTCACATCAAATAAAAAAATATAATAAGGAACAACAATTTGAAATTAAAAAAATTGAAATGAGAAAATGGAGTATGTAATATATTTAATCTGAATTTTTGTATATTTATTTATTTTTTTATTTTTATTTTTTAAAATTTTTTTTCACAAAATATATTATAATTATCAACTATATATCTATATGTCAATTTTGAAGTATTCAAATACCATTATTTAGTTAAAATTTCTAATGCATAAAGTGGACACATCATGCCTAGTTCAAAATTAAATTAATATTGAACCACACACCAATGACCGTCTATGTGATGATCTTTACATCACTTAACCTTAAAGGCCCAAACTTTTGGATTTATGGTTCAACACTACTATAGAAATTTTGAACACGGAGTCCACATTATGGATATTTCAAATGACACAAAAAGGCTTTCAAGTCAAGTAGATGATTTACAAGATTACAGAAACACATGTACATCGTTTTGAACATTGTTTTGAGCCTTCATCTCAATTTGAAACTAAAACCATTGTAGTAAATTAACGTTATGTTAACCGTCATTGTCAAAGTTGTATGGCCCATCAAACTCATCCCCATTTTATAGATTTTGTTATAGTTGGTTCCAACTTAATAACAAAATCTCAATAAATTACCTTTCATTTGGTTTCCATGGCCATAGATGAAATTGTAATGCTTGTAATTATAAAAGTATTTTTACAATACCACAACACCACCCAATTTGAACATACCTTTTTATATTCCTTGCAAACAAAATATGTGTTTTATCAACTTGTTTTAAATAACATTATGTGATGAAACGATTGGCTGCAAGTACATAGATAGGAGTTAATGAGATTACTTTACAAAAGGACTATGAATCCTTTTTAGTCATTTTTCACTTTTTCATATTAAAGAATTTTTGAATGAAATCTTTTGCAACTTGTTATTCAAAATACATGTAGTTGCCCCAATAGATCACATGTCTTGTGTTAATCATTGTGTAATAAATATGAATTTTTCAATGTGTGTAAATTTTGCCAAATTCTACATTTCATCTTGAAAATTTATCATAATTTTGAATCATACCAAAATATGTTAATTACTTTAGTTTTTTGTTTTTTTATATCATAAAGTATAACTTTGTTTTGTATGTCATGCACATTACACCTCATTTATATGTGATAAAGGGTTCTTGAAATTTTAAAATTTTGAAAATACTTTGAATTTTTAAAATTTTAAAATTTCATGTCTTTTAAATTGTGAATGATTTTTGAACTTAAGTAGTAGGTTGTTGTCATCTAAATTTTTTTCACCATCAAAATTATGATATTACAATAGTCCTTTACTTAGTTGTTTGTAAAATTAACCACATCTGATGCAACACCTATTCAAGTTCAAACATCATTTTAAAAAACCAAAATCCAAAATCTAATTTAATGAATTTTAAATTTGAATTCTTTAGTTTTTATATTAGTCATTTAGCACAACTTAGAATGATTAACATTATTTTAAAATGTCAAGACAAAAACATATGTAAAAATGTTCATAATTTTCACCACTATTTGACATGGTTTTTGGTTCTTATCTCCGTACTTGCACCGAATTGATCATGCCATAGATCCAAAATAGGCTTTTATCAAGTAACAATGTTGAGTGTAATCAAGCAGTAATATGAGCCACAACAAATGTAATCCATGTTTGGTTTTTCATGTTTAATGTACATGAAAATGTTTTAAATATGTTATGGGAACATGTGGAACAACTTGGTACTTGAAAAGGTTTGCTTTTAAACCCTTCTAGGAATTTTGGCCCCTTCATTTAGCCTATTAGTCTCATGATGGAAGGTTTAATTTTCAAAAATATATAAAAGCAAACCTTTCACTTACTTAGAATATTGAAGCAGAATTTTTTTTTTAATTTCCTTTTGGTTATATATATACTAAATAATTTTTGCCTTGAACCAATGGAACATGAGAGCTTTTAATTAAAGGCTGTGTAGATTCAAAGAAAAAAAAAATTCTTCATGTTTTTGTTGATTAATGGTATGATAATCTTAAGCACTTCACCATGGACATGTAAAAAATCTCCATGTTGCGATTATGTGCTTGCTTTTTCAATAAATGAATCATTTACACCAAAATGGTATTGACATTTGTATTTGATTCCATTTAATATGACTTCCATTATACAAAAATATATTTAAATTTGGAACCACACCATTAAAATGGAGTTTTTAATGTAAGTGGTGTATTGATTGGATGTGGTGTTTGGGTTTTTAAGCACACCAAGGTTATTCAATGACCACATATCATAAAAGCCTTCAACAAACAAGGTATATCATATGGGTGTTTATTTATAATTGAATAATGGTATAGTTTTTCCTAAACTTTGGGGTAAGACAATCTTATAGGTAAAACATACTTATTTTCTCATAAATCTTAAATGAGTTTAAAATTTTTTTGACCATATCCAAAATAATTTAACTTTTATAACTATTATGTCCATAATGTATCATATTTATTATTGACATTTGATAGTTTTTTGCCAAAATATCTATGTATTTCAGTGACAATCCTAGATTTGATATTTAAAATTTTTGATAGTTGAAGAAAAATTACACAAAATGCACTTTATAGTTAGTATTTGTAACAATATAATAGTGGTTGGAACAATTGACAACCTACCACAAGTTGGGACCATTTGTGATTTTCAAAAACTTTAAAACTAATAAAAGTTCCTCCTTTGTTTGGATAAACCTTTTGTGAATTATTTTGTGTCAAACATGAATTGCAATTACGATATACACATAGGTATTATTAGTCAATCAACTTAGCACATCATTTTCTTGGCATATGTAAAAAAAATGTTTCATTAGTTGTTTGTCCAACCAACATTGGAAACCATCTTAATTGTTCTATAGAAATATATCTATTGAGAGATTGCAATGAACCTCTTAATATAAAAAATATCATGAAAAGTTGCATGTAGGTTTTAATATTTAGGTATGCATGCCATTGTTGTTAATGCATGACCTTTGAACAAACATCTTTAATTATCCAACACTTAAGGTTTTGGAGAGTTCTAAATTTTAGGATGGGCTTTTGCATTTATCCTTTGGACATCACCATTGTGAATTTGTTGTGTTCTTTAGGTGAGCAAGACAAAAACAACCCCCTCTTGTGGCTTGTAGAGATTTTTTGTTTTCTTCGCTAGTATTTGTGTGCATTGTGGATTGTGGTTGACACTTTTCATTATGTTTTGCTCCCACTCCTCATCTTCTTATGTGCAAGGAGTAGCCGTTGAGCTTCACAGTCATGGTCATAAGTTGCAAGGTAATTGCCTTCTTCTTCTCATTAAGTGAATTTGCATTGATGGAAAAGAAAACAAAGGAGAAGAAGGGGGTCATTAGATATAACAAATTATATGGGTCCATGGTTTATGAATCAGCACACTAATGTTACACATTTGAAGTTTTTATCTACATCCCTTTTGGAACTTGTTACTACTATTCATGGTATTTTGGGAATGAATGATGAGGGTCATTAGCTATGCATCAAGCCAAGGAACACCCTAAAGTAGTACCAAGTGCAATTTATTTTTTCTTTGGACCACAAAACTCCTTACAAGAAACAAGATGAGGCTCATGTAATGGATCTTTGGAGGACCTAGTGTTGTTCGTGGTTAAAGGGTTTTCTCTATAAGCACTCGTGAGAATGTATGGATGCGTATGTTGGTTTTGAGGCTTGATTGGGCAAATTTGTTTTCCTTTTTCAAAGGACATTGTTCACAAAATCCTTTTAACCATGGTTGCTCATAATCATATTTGCATATGTAACCTCATCTTGATGCCACATTTACGAACACAATTACATTTGATTTATGGATGAGTAGGGGGTGGTAAGATATCTTTGCTTTTGTCATTAACTTTCTATTGGTAGATTGGAAGCCTCATCATGTTACAATAGGTTTTTTTTAAGCCAATGATATTATTGGGGATGGGTTGGTAAGGCAATTGAAGGTCATACTTGAAAAGTTTGGTTTCATTTCCAAAATCTTGTGTTATGTGAAAATGAAGGCACCAATTTGGGGAGCTTGACCATGGCCCTAAAGTTGGTAATTCCATATGAGGCATTAAATTTGTAGACTCCATTTTATGGTGCATGTTTTGAACATGTTACGAGTAAGGCAACTCAATATGCAACCAATCACGACAATATTTTCAAGGACCTTGACCTAATTAATATGAAATCTATCCAAGCATCCCTCCAAGCTTCCATCACATCGCCAAAAAAATCAAATATATTGGCAATTGTGATTTTTTGCAATGCAAGCATTTATAGGTTGTGAAATGTATAATAAAATTGATCCTTCATTTTCATTGTGCATTATAGATAATGGGGCAAAAAAATGGAGGTGAATATTTGATGATTATAGTTTGTTTGAGTGCAAATTGACAATTTTGATTAAGACATGTTTTGCATCCAAGGTTGTCATGTTTGAGTAGTGCTTAGCCTATGAAGTTGTAATTTTTAATTGATTATAGTTGTTGGAGAAATGCATTAACTAACTTAATTCCTTCAACACATGTTTATGCCATTGCTAAGGTAATTGTGATATACTTTCTCTTGTTGTAACTACATGTGTAGTTGACCAATTTCATGAGTATTGGCTATTGTATGATGTTCTTGCCTCAACAATCAAGTTGTATGTGCAACTTTCTAAGAATAGATTAGAGTTGTGGGCAAAGGTCAATGTTGTCAAGGACATGGATATGTGCACCAAGATGAAACAACTTAGTGTCAAGATGCAAAAGCAAATAGTTAGTATTTTGAGACTCTTTCATGATTTTATCACAAATTTCATGTTTAAAAAAAAAACACATGTTTAAAAAAAAATTCATTAAAAATCACCACTATTACATACATGTGAAAATGTGAAAAGGTGCTTGACAGAGTCTTCTTGCATATTTTGAATATCACCAAATTTGGTTAAATATATTTATGGGTAATTACCATAACATCACAAAATTGAAAACAAAATAAAACATGGGTTCTAAAAAGGATTCACTCCTAACAATAAATTATTCATAATAACTTTTGTAAAACACACAAGAAGTTACGATGATGGTCGCTTGTGATTGCATTGTGAAATTTGCAATTTGCCACGCATCCTTAGAATTTTCAAAATAATGTTGCAAATTTGTAGCATTCCTATAATTCAATGTTAAATTTTTTCAAAATTTATAAGATTCATACATAAAATGTTAAGCTAACAACCCATAAAAGGGCTCTTTAACTCAATGTTAACATTTTGTATTAAAAATTTCAAGGTAACTCCATAAACAAATTTTGGAAATACCATTCAAGCGATGTGTGTGTGTGTGTGTGAGAGAGAGAGAGAGAGAGAGAGAGAGAGAGAGAGAGATGTGTGATGAAAATTGAATTGAAATGTGATTCTTGCAAGACTTGCTCATTATTGAAGACATTGAATGTCGAGAATTGGAGAAATTTGATGATTTAAAAGAAAACACATTAAAAAAAAATAATTTTCATTAAAAATCACCAATATTACCTACAATGTGAAAAGGTGCTTGAGAGAGTCTTCTTGCATATTTAAAATATCACCAAATTTGGTTAAATATATTTATGGATGATTGCCACAACATCACAAAATTGAAAATAAAATAAAATATGGGTTCTAAAAAGGATTCACTCCTGACAATAATTTATTTATAATAACATTTGTAAAACACAAGAAGTTACAATGATGGTTGTTTGTGATTGGATTGTGAAATTTGCAATTTGTCACACATCCTTAGAATTTTCAAAATAATGTTGCAAATTTGTAGCATTCCTATAGCTCAATGTTAATTTTTTTTCAAAATTTGTAAGATTCACACATAAAATGTTAAGCTAACATAAAATATGATTTGACTACTTATGTGACAATTGGTGTTTAAAGAATGTAAAAAAATTGTTGGAAGCATGGTAACTTTACACCAAATCTTTAAAAAAAAAGATTTCTAATTAAAATGGTCATATTAGCTAACAACCCATAAAAGGGCTCTTTAACTGAATGTTAACGTTTTGTATTAAAAATTTCAAGGTAACTCCATAATCAAATGTTGGAAATTACATATAGTAAAGGAAGAATGAAGCTTCCCCTGAATCCGGACGGACAGTAGCTACGGACAGTAGCTAAATATAGCGAGGACGTCGTAAAGCTTCCCCTTAATCCGGACGGACAGTAGCTAAATATAGCAAGACTTGCACATGCTAGCAGTTTAGCTTCTTGGGGAGGGAGGAAAAGGTGTAGCAAAAGAGCAGGCGCACTCTTGAAGGGAATGGAGCAGCAGTTGTATGGCAGTAAAGGTGAAGCGCCCGGGCTTATAATATTTGCAGCCCCAACCACCCAGGCCCTGTGTTTCTGCGGGCGTCAGAACGAGGATGGTATGGGATTAAAGTGAGATGCTATGGAGAATATGTTGGGGAATACATTGGAAACTTGGGCAACATATTGGGAACCCATTGAGAACTTAAAGGGAACACATTGAAAACGAGAGAAAAATGAAAAAAAAAATCCTTCTAGCTCCCAGCAAAGCCTTGGGTGAGCACCTAATAGCAATTTAATTCAGTCTCCATGGCCACAAGGCATTTCACTCCTTCAAAATGGTCCATTCTGTGAAGCAGAAGGCCCCATGCCAGATTTTGCTGGACTCCACAGAGGGGTGTAA
>Ga0116231_10013579_pt1 | contig 11356 bp, 8 predicted proteins | sample S1TSphgellanicum_2_FD_89695 | JGI IMG/M metagenome (GOLD analysis project Ga0116231, IMG submission 89695) | Host-associated microbial communities from peat moss isolated from Minnesota, USA - S1T2_Fd - Sphagnum magellanicum MG | ecosystem: Host-associated > Plants > Peat moss > Unclassified...
TGCGAAGAAATCGTCGATGGCGGCGGTGGTGAAGTAATCGGGCGCACCGTGCGGGCCGTAGAGGACGGAGATGTTCCACTCGCTTGGGTAGGTCGGGATTAGCTCGGTAGGGTAAGGCTGCGGTGCTTGGGTAGGAGCTGGTGTGGTGCTTGCGGTGAGGGACGTGTCGTTGATGTGGAGCATGTCGCCGGGACGGAGTGTGCGGCCGGCGTGGCCACCGAAGGCACCGAGGACAAAGGTGGACTTGCTGCCGAGGTAGATAGGCACGTCGAAGCCGAAGCGCACAGCGAGATAGCTGCGACAACCACTGGAAGCTTGGCCTACGGCAAGCACCTGGCCTGCCTTGACGCTCACGGGTGTCCACATGGCGATGCACGCGCCGTCAACTGTGGCCGGCGTTACAGCGCCTGTTATTGCGATGATCGCGTCCGCGTGGAAGCGGAGAGTAGGCCCGATGAGCGTGCATTCAAGCGCTGCGGCCTGCGGTACGTTGCCGACAATGCGGTTGGCGATGCGGAATGCCTCGTCATCCATGGGGCCGGAGGGTGGAACGCCGATGTCCCAGTAGCCGGTGCGGCCCGGGTAGTCCTGCACGGTGGTGTAGGTGCCTGGTTCAAGCACTTCGATGGCTTTGGGTTGATAGTCGAAGCTATCGAGGAAGCGCGTTGAGGAGGTGCCAGTGGCGAACGTGTCGGTGGCGATGACCTTGCGGAGGAAGTCGAGGTTGGTCTGGATGCCGTGGAGCCGTGTAGCGTCGAGCGCGAGCGCGAGCTTGGTGCGCGCTTCTTCACGCGTAGCTCCATAGGCGATGAGCTTGGCGAGCATTGGATCGAAGTTAGCGGAGACTTCGGTGCCGGTCTCGACCCATCCGTCGACGCGGATGCCGGCGGGGAAGTGGACCTCGGTGAGCGCGCCGGGCGAAGGCTGAAAGTTCTTCGCGGGGTCTTCGGCGTAGACGCGGACCTCGATGGCCGCGCCTTGTGGGCTGCGTGTGAGCGCGTCCCAATCGAGCGGCTCGCGGGCACCGACGCGGAGCATGCATTCGACGAGATCGAGGCCGGTGACCATCTCAGTGACGGGGTGCTCGACCTGGAGGCGCGTGTTGACTTCGAGGAAGTAGAACTGGTTGTCGGAGGTGTCGTAGATGAACTCAACGGTGCCTGCGGAGCGGTAGTTTACCGACTCACCGAGCTTGACGGCGGCGGTGAGCAACGCCTTGCGCGTGGCTGCGTCAAGGTGAGGTGCGGGCGTCTCTTCAACGACTTTTTGATTGCGCCGCTGGATGGAGCAGTCGCGCTCTCCGAGAGCGACGACGCGGCCTTCGCCGTCACCGAGGATCTGGACTTCGATGTGGCGGGCTCGGTCGACGTAGCGCTCGAGGAAGATGCCGGCATCGCGGAAGAACTGCTGGCCAAGGCGCTGCACGCTCTCAAACGCCGCGGTGAGTTCCTGCGGCGAGGCGCAGCGCGAGAGGCCGATGCCGCCGCCGCCTGCGGTGCTCTTGAGCATGACGGGATAGCGCAGGCGCTCGGCTTGCTCAAGGGCTTCTTCGAGGCTGGTGAGCAGACCGGTGCCGGGCGTGAGCGGCACGCCTGCTTCGGCAGCCAACTCACGCGAGCGATGCTTGAGGCCGAACTCGCGGATCTGGAGCGGCGTTGGACCGAGGAAGGCAAGGCCAGCCGCTTCGCAGGCTTCGGCGAACTCAGCGCTTTCGGAGAGGAAGCCATAGCCGGGAAAGACAGCCTGCGCGCCGGACTCGCGGCAGGCGTCGATGAGCTTGTCGATGCGCAGATAGCTGTCGGCGGGGCGCGTGCCACCGAGCGCTATGGCATGGTCGGCTTCGCGGACGTGTGCGGAGTTGCGGTCAGATTCGGCATAGACAGCGATGCTGCGTATGCCGAGCCGACGCAGCGTTCGGATAGCTCGTAAGGCAATTTCGCCGCGGTTGGCGATCAATACAGAAGTGAACATGCCGACTCCCTGTCAGTATTTCTGTTTACAGACTAGCCAAGTACGCGGCCCAACCACCAAAGGAGGTAATGTCCTCGGCGCCGGTGAGGCCAAAGGACTCACAGATAAAGCCCTTCACGGTACGGCCATCGAGCAGGGTCAGATTGCCGATGCCCAATGGCGACGGAACCTCCGCTGTGAACGATCCAAAGTTGCCGACGGGGATGTCCCATAGCTCGACTGCTATGGAGCTGCCGTGTTCGCCGGGTGCAATGCGCACAAGCCCGGGTTTGCGTGGTGTGCTGTTGGCGAGGGCATATAGACGATATTCGCTAGCTGTTGAGGTCGCCTCGACAAAGGCCGCGCCGCGAGAGGTCAACTGATGGTTCAGCGGCATACCGCGTAGGTGTGCGCCGACTACCGCTATGCGGACGGTGTTATTGGCCGCAGGAGGAATACTCTCCGAAGGCGGAACGTAAATGGCATCTGTAGCGCCGAGTTTGCCGTAGCCTGCCTTCTGGCTGACGAAAGCTTGCCAACGTGTGCCAAACTTTGCGAGAGCCCTGTCATGCCAGGCACGAGCCAACAAGGTAATGCCCGCAGGAAGGCCATCGCCGCGCATGCCAGCCGGAAGAGCCAATGCGCACATGTCCGCAAAGTTGGCGAAATTGGTGTGGATGCCAAGGCGTGAGTTGAGAACGAGCGGATCGGCGAGTACCTGCTCGATGGTGAAGATGGTTGGGGACGTGGGCACGAAGAGGGCATCGACATTGGCCATCACGGCATCGACCAACATGCTGAGTTCGGCGCGGCGGTACTCGGCGTTGAAGGTGTCCATAGCAGAGAAGCCGGTGGCGCGCTCTACGATGCCTCGCACGACGGGATGAATTGCATCAGGATTGCGCTCCCAGAGCGATTGAACTGCAGAGAACCTCTCGGCTACCCAGGGGCCTTCATAGAGCAACGAAGCGAGTTCTGAGAAGAGCGCGAAGTCGAGTGGAACAATCTCTGCGCCCATCTCCTGCGCGATGGCGATGGCCCTGGCATAGGAACTAGCTGCTTCCGCATCCCCGAAGAACTCCGGTGACTGTGGAATTCCAAGGCGTGGCTTTTCAGGAAAGCCGACAGGAGCATATTTGGATTGAACTCTGGAGTAAGCATCGAGGCTGTCGAAGCCTCCAGCTATGTCGGCGATGAACTCGGCATCATGAACAGTGAGCGCGAAGATGGAGACGCAATCGAGTGTTCGACAGGCAGGCACGACGCCTGTGGTGGGCAGCCAACCGCGTGTGGGCTTGAGGCCAACGATGTTGTTCATGCCAGCGGGGACGCGGCCGGAGCCGGCGGTGTCGGTGCCCAAGGCGAAGGGCACGATGCCGCGTGCTACGACAGAGGCTGAACCAGAGCTGGATCCACCGCTGATGTATTCGGCGCGGAAGGTGTTGGGTACAGCGCCGTAAGGAGAGCGCGTGCCAACTAGACCGGTTGCAAATTGGTCGAGGTTGGTCTTGCCAACGACGATCGCACCGGCATCTCTGAGACGCTTGACCGTCGTCGCGTCGGTCTGAGCGATGTAAGCGAACTCAGGACAGCCTGCAGTTGTGGGCCAGCCTGCAACATCAATGTTGTCCTTGACGGCGAAGGGTATGCCATAGAGCGGCAGACGCGCGATGTCCCCATCGGCCTTCTCCAGGAGAAGAGCCAGATGGTCGAGTTGTGCCTGTAGACGTTCAGGGTCGAGCCGTGTAATCCATGCAGGATCGTCGCTATGCAAAGCGAGAGCTTGCAGGAGGTACGAGGGAGCTGCCTCTCCGGAGCGAACGGCATTTTGCCATTCAGTCAAAGTCTTCGCGAAATTTATTTTTATATTCATCTTGCGTTCTTGCATCCTGTCATGTATACAAGATTTCAGGTTTTCCATTCTTTTGCAAATCTGCGTCCTGCCCATTACGCCAGGACATTTTCTGAAGAGGAGTCTCTCCAAGCACATGCATCTGTGTGCTCTGGACAAGGCTTTTCCATGCATTGCCGCAACTGTTTTTATTTTGAAGGATGACGACAAGAAGGGTTGTACCAAAGGTCCATAAGGGTTCTGTAGTACCGGCAAGACATATTTCACTTCACACTCATGGAGGCAAAACAGTGACAAAACGACGCATCGATTCTCCGGGAACTATCTCTTCCGCAAGTGGAAGGATGATCCTGGTTGCCGCATTTTCCTTTGGCCTCGGCGTTCTGCCGATGGCAGCTCAGACAGTCTTCCCCGCCGCCGCAATGACAGGAAAGAGTTCGCTGTTCTCATCCTCACAGCCGCTAGTCGCGGAGGCCACAACCCCCACAGCCCCAGGAACGCTGGCTGCTACCGATGCTCCCGCTACGGAGACGCAGGACACGGCACCCGCGGCCACGAAGCAAGTGTTGCCTGCGGACATTTACAACGGCGGCTTCTTCGTAGAGTCCAAGGACAAGAGTTTTTCGCTGTATGCGAATGGTCTGTTTCAGGTACGCTACACGGGCTTTGTGCCGCACCATGATGTGCTTGCCTTCGGTGAACCGACGACAGGGGTCAGCGGCTTCGATGTGTATCTGGCGCGAGTGGCTCTGTCTGGTTCTGTGTTCCAGCCCAGTCTGAAATACTTCCTACAGGTGCAGGGCAACACTGCGGGCGACAGCAATGGACTCAGCTTTATCGACTGGTTTGTATCAAACACGTATTCCAAGGCGTTCACCCTGCAAGTAGGCCGTTCGTACACGCCGTATAGCTACGAGTACTACTGCAGCCCGGCAAACTATCTCTTCGCTGACCTTTCCACGGCGGAGATTGCGTTCACGCTACCGCGTGCTATCGGTGTTGAGGCCTATGGTCAGGCAGGCAGGCTTTCGTATGCCGGTTTTATCGCTAACAGCATTCGTGCACTCGACGCTGGCGGCCAAGAGAACTTCAACAGCAAGCTCGCCTACATCGGCCATGCACAGCTTGATATCCTTGCACCGTATGGATATGTGGAGACAGACCCGAGCGGCAAAGCACCGAAGCAGGAGCTTACCCTTTGGGGATCGGCTGCATACAACCCCATTGCCACCAGCTCGCAGTATGAAAACGTAACGGCTGGTGACACCACGGTGAATGCGAACAGCACGGTCGCATATCGTGCCGGATACTTCTCACTACAGACCACCGGCTACTGGCGCAAGACGACCCCCATTACTACAGGTCAGCTCACAAAGAACTCCTGGGGCTACGGCGAGCAGGCTGGTATCTACCTGAAGCCGAAGAAGCTGGAACTGGCTGAGCGCATCTCGGGTGTGAACTGGGGGGCGCCAGACAACCTGACCGCCTCGACCGCAGTGGAAAACACTTGGTTCGTTGGACCTGCTTTTCCTTATCACCGCATTGCCGAGGACTCCATTGGCCTGAACTACTACATGTACGGACACCATGCCAAGATCCAAGCTGATTACAGCTACCTGCATGGCAACACCTTTACTGACAAAGACATTATTGCCAGCCGTATCCGTATTCAAACGCAGCTGCAGTTCTAGGAAGCATTCTCGCCAACCGTTTCCACAGGGCTTACCGAAGCGAAATTTAACCTTTACTTACCTAAGGAGAAATACAACATGCATCTGATGTCGAACAGACTCAAACAGCTAGCACTCGCCGGTTTCGGCGCCGTGCTTCTCTCCGTCCCATGTTCCGCGCAGGACAACACCGTCAAGGTTGGCGTTCTGCACTCGCTCTCTGGCACCATGGCCATCAGCGAAGACACTGTGAAGAACTCCACACTACTCGCGATTGATCAGATCAATGCGTCGGGTGGGGTACTGGGCAAGAAGATCGTCCCCGTTATAGAGGACGGATCTTCGGACCCCGCCATCTTCTCGCAGAAAGCACAGAAGCTTATCCAAGAAGACAAGGTCGTCACGGTCTTCGGTGGATGGACCTCGGCTAGCCGCAAGGCAATGCTGCCAGTCTTCGAGCGCTTCCACTCGCTGCTCTGGTACCCGGTACAGTTCGAGGGCAACGAGTGCTCCTCGAACATCATGTACTCCGGTGCACAGCCCAACCAGCAGATTCTGCCGGCTCTTGACTACGCTATGCAGAACGGAAAGAAGAAGGTCTTCCTGCTCGGTTCGGATTACGTGTTTCCGCGCACGGCCAACCTGATTCTGAAGAAGCACATCTTGAAGGACGGCGGCGTCGTCTCGGGTGAAGAGTACGTTCCGCTCGGCGGCACGGACTTCAGCGCGATCATCACCAAGATCAAGATCGCCAAGCCAGACGTAGTCTTCAGCACCGTGAATGGCGACAGCAACGTCTCCTTCTTCAAGCAGCTGGCCGCCGCTGGCATCTCCCAGCAGCAGCTTCCGATTGTTTCCTTCAGTATCGCCGAGCAGGAAGCCAAGGCAATGGGAACTTCGCTCGTTGCGGGTGGATTCACGGCCTGGAACTACTTCCAGAGCCTGAAGAACCCGAAGAACGCGGCCTTCATTGCGGCGTACAAGGCGAAGTATGGCAGCGATGCAGTACTTGACGACCCGATGGTACACGGCTACATCGACGTGCTGATCTGGGCCGCCGCTGTGAAGAAGGCCGGCAGCTTCGATCCCAACGCCGTTCGCAAGGCTGCCACGCAGCTTGCTTCCATGCCCTCGCCGCTTGGCGACATCAAGTTCGCCGAGAACCAGAGCCTTTACCAGACCGCCTACGTCGGCCAGTTCCTGCCTGACGGTCAGGTCAAGGTAGTCTGGCAGTCCAAGGGCGCCCTGCATCCTGATCCCTATGACGCGCTTGCTTTCCCCGGTAAGACCTGCGTCGTAAAGTAGATTTATCCGTTTCATCCAACCGCTGTAACGAGCAGGAGTGAACATGGGGCACGTCGCAATCATTGCAGGACAGATATTCAACGGCTTTAGCGTAGGGTCTATCCTGCTGCTGATCGCCTTGGGTCTTGCCCTCAGCTTTGGCCTGATGAACGTCATCAATATGGCGCATGGCGAAATGCTGATGGTAGGCGGCTATCTGTCGTATCTGGCCTGCAAGTTTGTGCATGGCCCCATGTCTCTCCTGGCCGCATTCTTATTCGCTTTTGTAGGTGCGGCGTTGCTTGGTGCCTTGTTGGAGGTCACCATTATTCGCTGGCTCTATGGCAGGCCGCTCGACACTTTGCTGGCGACATGGGGTGTCAGCCTGATGTTGCAGCAAGGAGCCCGCACCTTGTTCGGACCTATCGGCGTTGAGGTTGTTGCTCCAGCATGGCTGAGTGGGGCAGTGTCCTTCGACACTGGCGTTCTTGCCGGTCTATCGATGCCGTACGTTCGCATCTTTATCATCTCAGTGACTATGGTTGTTCTTGTGTTGCTTACACTCTTTATCTCTCGGACCCGCTGGGGCCTCTATCTGCGGGCAGTACACCAGGACCGGGAGATGGCCCAGGCGCTGGGAGTTAATACCAAGTTGGTCGATCTGTTGGTCTTCTCCGTGGGAACCGGAGTGGCCGGTCTGGCAGGCGCTGCGTTGGCGCTCATTGCGCCCGTGACACCCACCGTAGGCCAAAACTATATCGTGTATGCGTTCCTCGTTGTCATCGTGGGCGGCCTTGGAAGCCTCTTCGGAACGACACTCGCGGCGTTGTTTGTTGGCCTTATCTCTTCCGCGGTCCAGATGTTCACCAGCGTAAGCCTTGCGGATGTCTTCCTGCTCGTGATGGTGATTGTATTCATCCAGTTCAGGCCCCGTGGAATCATCTTTGCGCGCAGCAGAAACATGAAGGAGGCCTAGCTTGAAGAAGTGGATCAAGATAGCATTCGATGTCGCTCTATTTGTGGCGCTGGCGATGGCCCCGTATTTCCTTTCCTCCTATCATCTTTCGCTGCTTGGCCGCTTTCTGGCAATGGCCATCCTTTCGCTGGGAATATCCATTACATGGGGCAAAGCTGGTATTCTCAGCCTGGGGCAGGGTGTATTTTGGGGTCTCGGAGCATATGTGCTGGCTATGCATCTGAAGCTTGCGGCGCTAGCTCCAGGAGACATGCCGGACTTTATGATGTGGAGTGGTCTCGATCACCTCCCAGCATGGTGGAATGTATTTCACAATCCTCTCGTGGCACTGACAGGAGTCATCATCGTTCCGACAGTCACTGCAGGAGTTATGGCTTGGCTCGTTTTCAACCGCAGAGTCAGCGGTGTTTACTTTGCGTTGCTTACGCAGGCTCTCGCGCTTGTGTTCTCGACACTCCTGATTAGTGAACAGGCCTATACGGGCGGCTTCAACGGCCTCACCGACTTTAACACCATTCTGGGACACGACATCATCGATCCGGGCTTTCAGCGGGCGATCTATTGGATTACGTTGCTCGCACTGGCTATCGCATTCATTCTTTGCCGATGGATTTTGAGCACCGGATTCGGCAAGGTTCTGGTGGCTGTTCGCGATGGTGAGAGCCGTGTGAGATTCCTCGGCTATAGTCCCGCCGCTTACAAGACGGTCGCGTTTGCTCTGGCTGGCGCACTGGCAGGAGTCTCGGGTGGACTGTATATCCTCCACGCGGGCGTTATCTCGCCAGCCATGGTTGGCGTAGTGCCTTCGATCGAGATGGTCATCGCTGTCGCGGTCGGTGGGCGTTCCAGTCTTACTGGTGTCGTGATTGGCACACTCCTGGTCAACTTTGGCAAAGACGCTATCAGCAGCGCCATCCCTGAGCTGTGGCAGTTTGTTGTTGGCGCGCTCTTTATTCTGGTCGTGACCGCGCTACCCAAGGGGCTGGTCAGTCTGCCGAACGTCTTTCTCCGTCTGAAGTCGATGGTATTCAAGCCCTCAAAGGCCCGCGCGCTTAATAGCGTCTAACAATTATCTTTTTGAGAAGCATGCACTCGGAGGTCCTGAATGGCAACCCCTCTTTTATCTGTCGAGAATGTGACCGTCAGCTTTGACGGCTTCAATGCACTCGACGATATGAGTCTCCATCTCATGCCGAAGTCCGTCCGCGTGTTGATCGGACCGAACGGTGCTGGTAAGTCGACGCTGCTGGATGCCATCATCGGGCACGTTTCGCCAACCAAAGGACGCGTGGTCTTCAAAGGCGAGGACATTACGCGTCTCGACGAGTACAAGATTGTGCGAAAGGGAATCTGTAGAAAGTTTCAGGCCCCCGGCATTTTGGAGAGCCTCTCTGTTGCCGACAACCTCGCCTTGGCTGCGCGCCATCACCGCCAATGTTGGAGGTCGTTTGGAAGGGGATTGAGCTCGGAGGTTGGCTCGCAAGTGGAGCGTGTTCTTGGGCTCATCGGTTTGGAAGAGAAGCGGCACTCGCTGGCCGCGCAATTGTCTCACGGTCAGAAGCAATGGCTGGAGATCGGTATGGTCGTGGCCTCCGATGCAGAGCTGCTGCTCTTGGATGAGCCCGCCGCAGGTATGTCGCACGATGAGTCCACACAAACCGCAGAACTGATCCGTAGCCTCTCAACTCAGCACAGTATCCTCGTCATCGATCACGACATGGCGTTCGTAGAACAGTTGGATGCGCCCGTCAGCGTGATGCACATGGGCAAGATGCTGCGTGAGGGAACGCTGGAAGAGATTAGAAATGACCCACAGATCGCCGCCGTCTATCTTGGACGTGCCAAGGAGATTCCACATGCTTGAGATTCAATGCATCTCCGCTTCTTACGGAAAGAGCCCAGTCCTCGACTCCATTGATATATCCATCGCTCCTGCTGAAGCGGTGACACTGCTCGGTCGCAATGGCGTCGGCAAAAGCACTCTGCTTCGCACCATCGTGGGTTTGCACCCAACGGCTAAGGGGTCAATCACTTTTCTTGATAAAGATGTGACGCAGAGCCCTTCATACCAGCGCGCACGCTTGGGCATCGGCTATGTCCCGCAGGGACGTGGCATCTTTCCGCACCTGAGTGTCGAAGAGAATCTCCACCTTGGTAAAGCCGCTGCCGGAAAGGACCGCGATAACGGTAAAGAAGACATACCTGACTATATCTATGAGCTCTTTCCTATCCTGCGCCGGGTCTCCCATCGCAAGGGCGGCGTTTTGAGCGGGGGTGAACAGCAACAACTGGCGATCGCACGTGCTCTGGTCGCGAAGCCGCAGCTTCTTATCCTTGATGAACCTACCGAAGGTATCCAGCCGTCCATCGTTCAACAAATTGAAGAGACGCTGATCGAAGTCCGCCATCGGCTGAAGATCGGCATCTTGCTTGTAGAGCAGTATCTCGATTTTGCCTGGTCTATTGGAGATAAGTTTTATGTGATGCGTCGGGGGCAGATAGTAGCTTCGGGGAATCCTCGCGACTCGGATCCCAGCAGTGTGCATCATCTTTTGAGTGTGTAAACAGACTTACCGTTAGGCGCGTTTGCGGCGAAGGTCGTCGCTCAAGACCACTGCGGCAGCAATCTCTCTCATCGGTGTTCGTCGATTACGGCTTTCCTGCTGGATCAAGCGGTAGGCATAGTGTTCATTGACGTTGAGGTCTTTTTGAAGGACCTTCGTTGCGCGGTCCAAAATGTTGTTCAGTTGCAGCTGAGCTGCCAACTTTGTGTTCTCCGTATCTAGACGTGCTCGTTCGATCTCCGCGCCCACAAGAAACCCAATGGTAGAGATAAGTCGTACTTCTTCCGCCGAGTAATCATAGGGTTGTTTATGTTGCACATTGATCACACCAACTAAATTTCCGCGGCATACTACCGGGACTGAGAGAAACGCCTCGTAGCGGTCTTCCGGCAGTGTTTGAAATAGTTTAAAGCGTGGATCGTCCAAGGCCTTTGCAGGAATGGCGACGGGTTTAAGATGCTCGGCCACCCATCCAGTTAAACCCTCCCCCAACTCAATGCCAAGCTCATCGACAACGTCCGCATGTGGGTTCTTGGAGGCACGAAGAACCAGACGCTTCTTCTGAAGGATATAGACAAAGCAGGAATCGCAGTGCAGAACGGATGATACAAACTCTACGATCTGTTGTAAGACATCATGAATTTCGTCAACCGCTGCAAGGCGGTTGCCGATGTTGTGGAGGAAGTCGATGTCCTTCCTGTTTTGCGTCGTCATGGTGCTTTGTTTCATTTTGTATCCTAACTTGTATACTCTATTTTAGAGTACTTCTCGGCGGCTTCTCAAGTTGTTCTTTGCAGGTGGGTTTATGGTGGCCTGGGCAGGAGTCCAACCTGCGACCTTCGCATTAGGACTGCCATGAGATGGCTAGAAAGACCTCGCAACTGAGGATTTGGGAGATATAATTCTTACCGAAGCGGGAGTAGCTCAATGGTAGAGTAGCGGCTTCCCAAGCCGTTGGTTGCGGGTTCGATCCCCGTCTCCCGCTCCAGATTTAGGCGAAAATCACGTACCTTCCCCCACTGAAAGATTCATAGCATTCTCCCAAATGCTTTACTGTCCA
>Ga0116231_10013580_pt1 | contig 11356 bp, 2 predicted proteins | sample S1TSphgellanicum_2_FD_89695 | JGI IMG/M metagenome (GOLD analysis project Ga0116231, IMG submission 89695) | Host-associated microbial communities from peat moss isolated from Minnesota, USA - S1T2_Fd - Sphagnum magellanicum MG | ecosystem: Host-associated > Plants > Peat moss > Unclassified...
TCAGTTCGCAGGCTGGTGCTTGGCACTGTCCTTTACCCACTGTAGGGAGCTGATGAAGTCAGTGGGGAAGGTGTGATAGTTAAGTCACTATCATACATGCTACTGTTGATGGTCCCTGAACAGCTGTGAGACTGGCACTTTCGTTCATACCGCTGTGTGTTTTCGCATTTTGTTTTGTATCTCCCCTTGACTGGTTCTTTCTGTGGCTTCCTGAAGAAGTGTTAACCTTGCTGTTTTCTTCTTCATTGTGAGAATGGAGATTTCTCTATTCTTATGAAAGATATCAATTTGTGGTTTGGGTATCCCGACAAGTAGCAGACCTGTGATTCATGTTCTGTATTAAGTAATTCTCAAGAGGGTGAGTTGGAAAAAACAGACCCTGTTGAAATTGCCAATAATTTATCCCTGCTCTTGTTGAACATACAGTGCAATGCACTCCTAACTGTACATTCCAAATTTTATTGAGACTTTGTATTTGTATACTTGATTGTTGAAATTCTGAAGTACTCAAGTGGGATTGCTGGACCCTTTTTTCCCAAATAATCAAATTTTGTGACAAAATCTGTCCATCATTAGTGAGAGGAACAGGAAGTTCTGAGCATGGAAGTTGTCTACCAAGCTTAAGCTTCCCAACAGAATTGAAATTCAAAGTTCTTGAGATCCCAAACTGGAAAAGCTAGCATCTGGAACAATTTTCTTCAACATTCAACAGGAGGTAAATGTATACAATGCTCCTAAAAATCAAGGAATCTAATCTTATTGGATACATATGCACTAACTACTAGGTATGATGACGCCTCAAACAAAGCCTGCAACCCACTAAGTAAAAAGTTATGAGGAGCTTTAAGATCTCCACAAATTCTGGAGCAACTGAGAAGCCAGTGATTTGTGTGGAGGCAATCCTAGGACTTTGCTGAATGTGAAATGCAAAAGCCATTGAAATAAGGTTTACATTTGAGCAATTCCCAAAAGCTTAAAACTTGGGTCCCTAACTTATTACCTTCTCCTATCACATTGATTATTTTATGGTCTCTAAGGGAGAATGTCTTCTTCCCACCACTTTGGGTTTCCAAGTGCTTTCTTGTTGCCTTTGAAAAGCTTCCAATGACACATGCATCACATTGGCTCAACATGTGAATTTTGTCTTATGATCTCTTTCATGGGGGAGATTTGCCTTTTGTGGGTGGTGGGTTTGAAAGTTTCCAAAGTTTTCTAAAGCTCTAGGTTTGCATGGCATCAACACCCAAGCTTGTTGTTGCCTTCTGCCTCTAGATTTGGGTTTTGCTGTTGTAGGATTTGGTGTTGTGTTTCTATTCCTCTTTCTTTGCAATTTTTATTATTATTGAGTATTTGTAATTGTTGTTGCAAATACTCTTTTGTTAGGATTAGGATTGTTGTCTATTTTTTTTGTTTCCTTGCACAAGTTCTTGCTCGGTTCAAGTCTTTTTGTGGGTTCTATGTTCCTTCCAATTTTTGTGTTTTGAACTTCGAATATCACTTTCATGTATGATCACCATTCTTTCTTCGTGTTTCTATTGAATGATAGAATTTTCTCATTGCATCCATCACATTGTTGTTCCTTCCTATTGAATGTGAAAGTTGCAATAGGTGGAAGAAACATTCCATTTTTGTGTACACACCATGGTGGGATCAGATCATGAAGTGGAATGCATAAGGGATGTGAATAGGTTGGCAGAGGAGGCACTTGCTAATGCATGGAAGAGGGATTTTTCAGGGTTGTTTTTTGCATCTATCCTTGTATTGTGGTTTGGTTTCCTGTTAATAAGTATCAGATTTGGGCATATAGAACTATGGCCGATTATTTGGGGACTTGTGCTTTTTGATATTTGCAACAAGGTGTTCAACTTGTTTGTGACATCATCGTGTTCCTCCTTGTTCCAAGGACTTGCCCATGAATCTCGTCATGACTTCACAAACATTGCCATCTCTCTCATGCATTCAACTATTATCTCCCTCGCAGGTAAGGTATGTGTGTATTCTTTCTTTCTACTTTCATATCCAACTCTCTTTTTCCCCTAGAGGTAACAACTTTGAAATGGATTTCACATATAATGCACATTCTAAACTAGTGAATTCTTGGGCAAAAAAAGACCATGTTCTTTTAGCCATTGGCATTTGTAGTAGTAACAACATTCATGAGTTTGAAGAAGTGTAAGAAAAACTCACAAGCTAAACCTATGACAATTAGGTCATCATAATTGTAAGGATGAAAGCATTTGCATGACTTAATTTGTACATATACATGTAACAACAAAGTGTATTGATTGTGGGGATTTGGAAACAATAGTGGTGACTTTGATAGCAAGGGAGGCACGAGTGTTTGGGTTGGAAAAAATGTCATTGCATGAGGTTTTGTATAGCAAGCCTTGGCCTGGAGCACACATCACTGTGGGAATTTCATGTGGTTATTTTGCTTATGATCAATGGGACATGTTGCGAAAGCATCTTTACAACCCTAGATCACCATCACGTTTCATCCACCATGTTATCCTCCTCATTTGCTTCACTCTAGCTATTTACTACAACAATTGCATCAACTATGTGACCCTTACCCTTGTTTGTGAGGTATGTAACATATGACATTTTTCTTTCCATTAAAAGGTGTAATGTAATTGTCCTATATCATTACATTCCTCTTTAGGTGATAACACAAAGCCAATATACAATGTACATTGTTATAACCAATGGCCACCTTGCAATGGTTGTGGATTGAAAACCTTTGCATGTCTATTATAAATCTATTATATTACGTTATTGTAATCATTGGTGTACAATTGATGGGCAACTAAATGATAAAATGTTTTCCATGGTAGGTACATAATGTAATCTTGCAATTGCGAAAAGTTCGTAAATTGTCGTCAACAAAACAAACTAGGCATTCATGGGGAAATTCAATGATGTGGTTTTTGAATTGGATGACTTATTTAACCACCAGGTTAGCTTTCCACTTTTGCATCACAATGAAGCTCTTCCATGATGCTTCCAAGTTCCCACAAGGGTTTGAGTGGTCAATAAAATTCATGGGCATGTTAGGTCTCAATGTCTTCAACTTGAACTTGGGTAAAAACCTTTGGAAAATCTATAGGAAGGAAAGATTTTGTGTTCGACTTCAACAATAGTTCGCATTTTCCATTGCTTCATGTTATTGTTTCTTCTATCACCTTACAAACCATAATTACTTTTTGTGGATTTTATGTTTGAGTTCTAACAACAAAAATTAAAGGTTGTTTGAAAGACTAGTTGTTATACTTTGGTGCACTACATACCCATCCTTCAATGGAATCTTCATTAGTTCATCACAACCACTTTCAAAATGATGTAAAAATAAATCATTGGGCAAATGAAGAAGATCTACAAGGGAAATTATTATGAAGACATTGAAATTTAGGTTAATATGCCCAAGGTCGATATTTTGTCATGTGAACATTCATTGATATTTGCACATTGATGACTGATTGCATCACAAAACATTGTTGAAAGAAAAAAAATGATAATATGCATAAAACAATTACCCAAAATAGTTGCATGAGTTCTTTGAAAAATTCATCATGTTTGTATTTTGCATGTGATGTTTTTAATTCAAAATTTCTCTTATTTTAGATGAAAAAGTCAATTTTTTTTCCTTTGTTAGAATTATGTATTGTAGATTCTCTTGTGCAATAAGCTTTTAGATATCCAAAAGTTGTGCAAAAGCCTTAAGAAAACAAAGAAAAGTTTGAAGAACAATTCATTAGAGATAGTTTATTAACATGTGTTGCAAAAACTTGGCAATTGGGTCATTACACAACAAATGCATAAAGGCAGAAAATAATCTTTTTTATCCTTATAACATAAACAAGACAAAGTGTGACAATGGATTCTTTTGAATGGAATACAATTTCTATAACTTATATTCACTATTAAAAAATTGTCATTTTGCAATTGTTGTATGCAATTAATTTTCAATTGCATGCAACACATAAACTATTAAACTCCATAATTGCATAAAACAAGTTGCACACAACTAATAATTGTATACAACAATATGTATGCAGATAATATATATTGTATGAATTTATATTTTATACATTTACATTATTTTACAAGGGTTGCCCATGGTGACACGTGTTAATTTGTGAAGGTCAATTATATGGGGACATATGACATTTAAACATTATTTCAATATTCATCATTATTAATAAATTAATAATATCTTCACCATCCAATAAAATGTGAATTGCATTTTGATATGTGTCCATTTGTGAAGGCCAATTAAGTGGTGACATGTGACAATTTTAAAAGCCCATTGATTACTTATTTTTTATTAGTTAGGTAGATAGGTCATAGGTAAGTAGGTAGGTAGGTAGGTATATAGGTTTAAAATAATCTAATTTCGATTCTAGGTTTAGCCTTTAAGGTTGAATCTCTTTCATTGGCCCATCCCAAATGGCATTTGGTACTTGGTTTGTGAACAAGTCAAATGCACTTAATTGTATAATGTGCACACTTGAAATTCAATGCAAAAAATATGGGATAAAAAATTTAATTGCAACCTACATGCAAATAACCATATTAACCTTGTTTACCTACTAGCTAAATTAATTATATTATAAGTATTAAAATTTAATAGGTAATAATAATATAATATAATTTTAATATTTATAATTATAATAACATTTCAATAGTTATGATTACTTAAAATAATGAATGATCAATAATATTATATTATTATTATTTAATTTTAAATAATAAATAAATTAGGTTAGTAACTAACTTAGGCTAAGGTACTTATAGGCAAACTAATGTAGCCAATTAACCATATATATATTACCATAATTAAAACTATAGCTAAAATTAAAAATTGTAGTTATTGAAGAATAATAATATTATTATTAAAAATTAAGGGCAATAATAATAATAATAATAATAATATTACATAGCCTAGGTTAAGAATTTGTAAGCTAGCATGTGTAACCTATTAGACATAGGTATATTTCATAATTAATAACAATGTAACAATATTAAAATAATAATAATCATAAATATTGAATAATAATAGTCAAGTCATAAGTAAGTAATAATATTAGTAATTATAAATATAATTATAATATTTTCTAATCATTATATGTGATTAACTATAATGATTAATAATATAATAATTTTTTGGGGCTAAAATAATTTTGATTAAATTAATCACATGGCTAAATTAACCATGACTAAACTAATTAGAAGAATAAATTAATGATGGATAAATTTTTTAAAAATAAAATAATTATTCATTAAAAATTTAAATGAAAATTTTAAAATTAATTTTGGGTCAACTAACCATAGTTAAATTAATTACAAGGTTATATTACTAATTAATTTAGCCATGTTTAATTGTTAATTTGGCCATTATTATTTTAGTTTAGCCTCCTAGCAAATCAAGTTTTAAAGCTAGTTTAGCCATACTTATTTTAGCCAAAGTTGGTGTAGCTTCATAATTAGTTAGCCAAAAATAATTTAACCATGGTTAGTTTAGCCAAATTTAGTTTGATTATGGTTAGTTTAGCCAAAGTTAGTTTAGCCTCATAATTAGTTTAGCCAAATTTAGTTTAGCCATGGTTAGTTTAGTCAAAGTTAATTTAATCTCATAGTTAGTTTTGCAATAATTAATTTTGTCATAATTACTTTAGCCAAAGTTGGTTTAATTTCATAGTTAGTTTAGCCAAAATTAATTTAATTATGGTTAATTTAACTTTGATTGATGTGAATTTGACCTAGGTTTAGCCAATGTTTTGCCTTGGGTAACATTAATTAACATGAGTTTAGCTTTAATACTAAAGTTATAAGACTACTATACATAGCCTAGGTAAATATATTTAGTATATTAATGTAGGTATGTATTAATTTAGGTTATGATTTTTATGACATGTGTTCATTTTGTACACTACTAGTTGCATGTTAGTTGCACACATAATCAATGTAGTTGCAAATGACAGGATTTCTACTAGTAGTGATTATAGGTGATGAGATATTTTGTACCACATCCTTGTGGAATGCAAATTGAAACATGAACTTCATTCACTAATTGTAAATTATGAATGTTCATGAATGAATTTTTAGAGTCTTCTGCATGCTCACGTCAACATGGCTATGTTTAGGGTGATAGAAACAAAGGTGTATTAATACATGAATCTGGGCCATCGTATTTACATTTCTTTTATTTAATTTAAAATATAACTGCATTTTATGTTACTTCATTTACTTTGTACATAGCAATTTGTATTTCTTGACATAAAACTTTGTGTTATTATGCATTATGAGCGATGATTTACTAATCAATTGATGTAAAAAGTGAATTTTTTGAAAATTAAGTTCCATGTTTGAATGAAAATATTTAATGACATTGCATGCAACTTAAATTGAATTTAATCAAATTTATATTCAATTTAGGAGAAATGAGATGCAAATTGGTGGATAAGGTATTGAAAATTTGCTTGTGAATATGGTGTTGGAAGAAAAAAACTCAAAAAATACATAGACCTGAAAAAATATTTTTCCATGCCTCTTTACTTTGGAATGGGTTAGATAAATTGCATTTTGAAATTGTCCAAGTGATGACTTATGATGTATTGAACCTAAAGTTGTTGTACCTAAACCAACTCTAATGAATCCATTAAATTGTAGCTGCATGTGAATGAAATAAATTGAGATGTGTAATAATCTAGTAAAAAAAAAAAGAAATATCAAAATCATTTAAGTTCAAGGTTAAAGGGCTAGTTTTAAATTACAAGTTGTTTTATATTTAGGCATGTTTGAAGATTGCCTATTTTATTCATATTGTCCAACCTATTTCTAGTGTTAAGGTGTGTTCCAACCTTAAGGTATGGTTCAATATTTCACCTTTTCACTTATTTAATTGGTTTAGACATTCAAAAAAATTAACTAAGTGAGAAGTCTACAAATGAACACATAGTCCAATGCTTTTTAAGCATTGGCCCAACATTCAGCCATTTATTTTATTCTTTCATTTGTTTGATTGATTCAAATAGTTGAACAAGTAAAATAGGTGAAGACCATGGCGTAATTGAAATTTAAAACATGATCACTTACAAAAATCACCCTTTCAAGACAATTCCATACTTTTGGCAATACGATTTTATTGGAAGAATTAGATCTTTGTAATTTGGGAATCATTAATTGTGGATTCCCATTTAAAGAAGTTAATGAATATTATTAAATTTAATTCCTAAGCATTGTGATACCTTAATGGATTCAGCATTGGGGTTCAAATAATCAATTTAATTGGTCAAATGAATTTTGGCATAAAATACATAATATTTGCAAAAATTTAAACTTGTATTTCAAAAAACATATTTTTGACATGAATGAGAATGTCAATATTGTTTCATGCATTTTGATACATAACATCCATGAGTTAGGTTTTTTAAAATTTGTATTTGCATTTGCCATTATGTTATTTTATTCTTGTTTGCCACGTTTGATTTCACATCCATAATAAGCATTGCATTAAGACATGTGGAGGATTTATGTTATTGATGATGAGCAATAACTTTAAGCATGGATTTTAGGTGAAATGTGTTTTTCGAAACAATCTTGTTAAATTTGAACATTTACAAAAATGATATTCACCAAACATTTGCAATATCTTATTCTCCACTAAAGTCAAGGTTATAATATGAGAAAAACAAAGTGTGTACAATTGCAATACCAAGATTTTTTTTTTTGAAAAACATGCTAGTGATCTTGGCTTATATCCCTTAAAATTTCAAAACTTTTGGCATGATATAGCTTCAAATTTTTATCACTTCAAGTAACAAATTTTTTTCCAAAAATTGATAATTAAAAAATAATTTAATTAATGTTGAAAGGGTAGATTAGAAGGGGTAGATTAGAAGGGGGCACATTTGCTTCTATTTTGCATTTGGGGTTCACAAAGGTGCTTCTATTGGGGGAGTAACCTAATGTTCCAAAAAATTTGGTGATGGGCCAATCAATGTGGCTCCTTCAGAAAAAAAACAAAAAAAAAGATGTGAGTGCCACCGGTGGATTAATTAATTAATAAATATGAACCACACTTATGTTCCCATAATTTGTGGAAAATCATATTAAACTTTTGTTTTGATTTAGTTTTGCAAGGTGGTTGTGAAGGTCCAAAAAGAGTTTTATTCTTTTGTCTTACATGGGTTGGACAAATGTACAAGACATTAGAGATAAACTCTTCTTTTGGTTAATCGGAGCCTAAGGTCAATTTCCACATTGACAAAAGGAATATTTATTTATTTTATTTTTTAAAAAAATTTGTTTAAATTTTTTGAAACTATATATATTTTCCACGTTTTACTATAATATCATGAAATGACTAGTGAAATTATGCATAGTGTAGCCTATGATAATTAGTATGATTTTGAATATGTCAAGTTCATATTTTCACAAAATTTCATTTCATTATTTTGAGGATTATTTAATAACCAAACTGACCTTAGGGTTGTTTCCTTTTAATTTTATCAACCTTTTTCATGAATTCGTTGCTTTCCTACCCATGTCGTTTTGTTGGCCTGGATATTGTGTTATATACCGTAGTACCTTGGGCCATTTGAAGACATGTTTGTTCAATAAGTAATTAATTAATTGATTAATTTTGAAAAACTCATTCAACAAATGAAATATTCCTAAATGTTCACTATTATCCTTTACAATGTTTTCTGATTTTGAATAAATAAAAATTGAAAATTTCAACATTTCTGAAAATAATAGAATTTAGTGTGAAAATTGGCCAAGGTACTAGGGTACTATTCATTATAGAGTATAGTAGTTTAAGGGATTTTGGCCCCCCAGGTAATATAATAATAGGTCTATTTTTTTTTAATATGAGGATTTTTGAAAGATGATATTTTTGGCTTGTGTTAAAACTCGAGATTATTAGTTATAGAGTTTTAATATATCTTGAAGGATTTTGGTTTCTTTTCAGAGGATGTTTTTTTGAAGATAATTATATTTTTGCATGGTGAAATATTTGAGTTTCCATAAAAAAAAATTTGGCCTTCAAATAAAACCCTTCAAACATGTTCTTCAAGTTCCCAATGTGCTCCCATCAAGTTTCCAATGGGTTTTCAAACATGTTCCCCAAGTTCCCAATGTGCTCCCGTCAAGTTTCCAATGGGTTCTCAAACATGTTCCCCAAGTTCCCAATGTGCTCCCCATCAAGTTTCCAATGAGTTTTCAAACATGTTCCTCAAGTTCCCAATGTGTTCCCCAACATGGTCCCAATAACACCTCACTTTATCCCATATCCTTTGCCCTAAGTTCTACTCTTGTAACTTATGGTAAGGTGCCCAAAAGGAGGAGACTCCAATTATATCTATTTTGGGACTATCCAAAGGTTGATTAAATATTTTGTGATGGGGCCAATCATTGATGCCCATCACCAAAGGCCAAAAAAAAATCAAACATTTGGGGGTCCCCACAACTAATGAATATGAGTAAACACTATTCTTAAAATGAACCTTCTACTTACTCAATGCCATGTTTTTTTAAATTTATTATTTATTATCTATTTTTTTATTTTTTCAATTTTGTAATGTAGCTGAAGTGGTGATCATTCATAAAATGATTTAGCAATATTTGATAATTTAAAAAAAAGAAAAAAAAAAGAAACCTAACATTGTTCTATATTTCCGACTACCTTAGTGGAAAAATTAGGATAAAATTTGGCAAAATCTTAATTTTTAAAAAGATTTCTTTTCAAAATTTGGCGACTTAAAAACCCCAACCAATGTTATATTTTTGCCACTTTGAAAATAAAATAAAATGAAATAAAATAGCCATTTTGACAAAAATTGGCACCCTAAACCCTAAACCTTGCAAATGTCACCCTAACCCTAGTCAGTTTGCCAACTAAGCATAGTTGAATGGTTCTTCAGCTGTCCCATGATGACGTGTCACAAAAAGAGTGACACGTGGATCCCTCCTAGGATGTCACAAAGTAGGCAAAATGATTTGATGCTTCATTTATTTTCCAGAATTTATCCTAATTAAATTATTGGGTATCTCATTTTATTTTATTTTATTTTATTTCATTTTATTTCATTCTTGTGCAATTTTGGGTTTTGCTAAAAAATAACATAAGTTGTTAATAATAGAAGTTGTGCACATATATTATTATTGTAGGGTAAATGTCATCCCAAACTTGGTAGTTATAATTAAAAATTTCTAAATAAATAATTTAGTTGATTATTTTGTAAATAATAAATAAATAAACTTTTCCCTTGTGTATATATTATTACACCTTCGTTAATTAAAACATAATTGATTGATTGATTGATTGATTGAGTGCTTTGATTTGTAAGGCCCAATGAAGTTGGCTCTTCACCCAAGAGAGAGGGCTTTGAAAAAAAAGGTGCCCTTTAATTTGTTGAGTAAGATAATTGGCCCTTTTTCACCTTATAGAACCAAAAGCTAAATGCCTAGTTTTAATTAATTAATTAATTAGTTAATTAATTAATGCCTAGTTTATCAACTAAAAAACATGAGTGAATGATTGTTCAAAAACCCAAGGCCAATTAAGTGGGCTCTTTAACCCTATAAAAAGTTTGTCATCCAAAAAGTTGATTGAATTATTCATCCCCACATAACTTGGTATAATTTCAATTAAAAATTATAGGACATAAATATAATAAACATAGATGATAAGAGAGTAATAATAAAATAATAATAATAAAAAATAAATAATTAATATATATATTTTCATGGTGCCAAAATGTCACTTTGTTTTGTCTTATTAGACAAGAAAATTGAATTGAGGCACAACCCTAATTTTTAGTACCCTATTTAAAAAAAAATTCCTTATCATGACTCTTGTCATCCACTTATTGGCTACTTACTGCTACTCATGATTAATTTCATCCCTCTCCCCCCTTCCCCTCATCCATCCAACTCCCTCCCCTCCACCAAATGGGGAGGGGTTGTGTCAGGTAAAGATTCATCCAAAACCAGGACAAAACAAAGTGATGATGAGGATGAGGAAGGAGGATGATGAGGATGATAATGATGATGAGGATGAGGATCATCTAAATGACTGGTCCCCACAAAGAAAAGAAAAGGAAAGGAAAGGCAAAAAAAGAAACACATGAGGTGGACCAATCTGATATTGCCACACATGGATGAATTTCATCCATCATCCAAACCAGATGGGTTTTCAGCAAGCTGGTTGGTGTTTTGTGTGTGTGTGTGTGTGTGTGTTTGTGTTTTTGTGGGTATTTTGATGTTTCTTTTTGTTGTTGTTGTTGTTGGAAGTTTTGCTGTTGCATGCTTTCACATGATTGCTGTCCTTGGTGGGTTGTTGAGCTTCCCA
>Ga0116231_10013581_pt1 | contig 11354 bp, 6 predicted proteins | sample S1TSphgellanicum_2_FD_89695 | JGI IMG/M metagenome (GOLD analysis project Ga0116231, IMG submission 89695) | Host-associated microbial communities from peat moss isolated from Minnesota, USA - S1T2_Fd - Sphagnum magellanicum MG | ecosystem: Host-associated > Plants > Peat moss > Unclassified...
GCGACTAGTTTTCACATGCGACTTGTCTTAGGCGACTAAAAGGATTTTAGTTGCAAAATGTCTCTTGCGACTAAAATTTAGTCGCAAAGAGCAGTCGAAAATACATGTTTTTCTTCTAGTGGTTGGGGGTATGATCATGGCCAATTATAGGGACCAATAGATTGGGAGGGGAAAAATGCCCTAGGTATGCATGATCAAGGGGGTTTGGCAAAATATAAGATTGGGATCCCACATTCACATGAAAGGTTAGGGATTAGTAAGGGGGCATTAATAAGTGGTGTATGATTTGTTAAATCAAAGGGGTAACTGGTGGGTGGTTTGTGGTTTGCATGGGGGATGAAGTGGAGGATAGTTAGTGGTGGTGCATGATGAGGCCAATGGGAGATGGGAATAATGAAGTTTGATGAGATGTGATGAGTTGGGGGACATGGGACATTTGGTGCCCATGGGTTAGGAGGTCTATTATGAACATGGGCCCCACTTTTTAAAAATTACCTATCATTATAATGCAATTTACAAAACTAATCTACTAAATGAAACAAAAGAAAAAAAGTAAGAAACTTTCTAAAGAATCCTTTGCTAGGGCATTATGCCAAGGCCATACCCTAACTTTGTTATAGGCCTATGTGTCACAATCACTAAGTTACTAGATTCAATAACGCCTAAACACTCTAATACCAAAATATTAAATTGGGACCTATTTGTGTAATTGTAAATAGGTCCCACGTTTTAAAGATTGCCTATGTCAACACAGTAATTTTAAACCTATAAAGTTAACCACATAATATTAGACAGATCAAATGGAAAAATATAATGAATTGTTACAAACAAGCAAGTCCTATTTCAAAAGATAGCTGAATTTTAATTTTGCCATAACCCTCGACATCATCATCCTTACTCTACTAAGTTTGGCAATCTATATACTTTTAGAAGAATTGTTGTGCAAGAATTAGGGGCCTAGAAACTTCTAATCTTTTATTCTTTGGACTACCCAACTAATGTAACACCAAATTTCAACAATAGAAAAACACCTTAGATTTAATCTTTTGCTCTAAAAAAAAACATCTTAAAAAACATATTATTGGTGAATGACTAACCATTAAGTATTGACACATTCACACTTATAATCCATTTATATTTATTTATATCTTTTCTTCTTCCTTTGTTATTTTTCCAAGATTGTGACAAAAACAAAAAAAAACCAAAATTGTGGCGAAGTTTCTCTGTGTAGTAGAAACTCTCTATTGTGCTTAATTTGAATATAAATTTTAGATTCTTGGTGATAAAAAACTTTCTAAACTTGACAAAAGCATAAAAAAAAACCCACCACAAAACAAAATTCGAACAAAAGAAAAACAAAAAGACACAAAACCTAACTTCCCTTGGCTTCTTTATTTTTATTGTCTTGTTGTCTGTTGATGTTGGTGTTTCAATCATCATTATCCTCCTCCTTTGCTCTAGAAAGTGGTTGTTCTCATATGTCCCATAGTGTTAAAAAAATCTAAAAAAGTTAAAAGACTTAAGCCTTCATTGGCACTAGTTCTTCTTTTCCTTTCTGATTTTCTTTCCAAGGAAGGGGGAGGATGTGGGTTTAAGTGTGATTGATTTTGTTGGGTTCTTTGTGAACAAACCCATATGAGCTAATAAAAAACCTTAGATGAAAACCCTAACTCCTTGTAGGACAATTCAAGCTAACCTAACCACTAAAATGACATTACCATCAACTCAAGATCCAAACTAGAAGTGCCTTTTACTTACTTATGTGTGATGATTAGAAGAGATTGAATAATGTTGCCAAGGCTATAAGATGGGTTATGTCCCATGGCGTCAATAGAAGTAACATGAATAATCCAAATAGGATCTTATCGACTGTTGTGATGGTGTTGCTAGTAGTGGCCGTGGTGATAGGAAGGAGGGATAACATATTGTGGCAGCTACTACTTATGCACATTCCCACCACCTTGCTAATTCCCATGCCTTCCTCCTCCTATTGTTGTTGTTGTTGCTGCTCCTCCTACTAATCCTCTTCCCAACAACAATTTTTCCCCCTACTATTGTTGTTGCTTTTGCTCCTCTTACTAATCCTCCTCCCAACAACAACTTTGAGAAAGTTTGAGCCAAATCCTTTGCTCAAGAAGATGCTAAACACTCCCCACCCTTGGCCCCCCCTACTTCATGTTGCAAACAAAACCCCTCTTTTAATGGTTTCCAAAAAATAAGGAAACTTTATTAAATCTCCATACGAAATGTTGAATTTCAGCATTTAATGCACAAGGTTCAATAGGAATTATAATATCTGTATAGGTAGGAATAGTGAAAATCTATGTAGTAGCAGTGGAGGTGCTTAGGAATATAAGAAAGATAGGGTCAATAAATTTCAAACAACTAATTTAAATTAGATTTTAGTTTTTCACAATTTCAAGGAATCGATTTTGGTTTTTTTTAAGGAATTGGGTTTTAATTTTGGTTCCATTTATTTGTTTGTTGACGGTTTTGGTTTAAGTTCTTGAACCTGGTTTCAATTTTCACTAGTTCCATTACCATTAGTCACAATTAACCCCTAGTTCCAGTCCCAATATGCAAAACAACTAAAAAATTTGCAAATTTGAAACTTCATTTCAAATTGAACCAATTTTGAGTTTCAATTCCACTATGCAAAACATCCCAAAAACTTGGAAAAAGTTATATGAGGCAAAAATTATATATTATTATTTCAAAAAAAATCTTTTATTAAGATTTGAAAATATCAAACCTATTTCATACCTAGTTTCAATAATATCTCAAATCAAAATTTCTCTCATATCCACCCCAATCTTGCTTCCAAAACAACCCCAAAATAGCCTCCAATTGACTCTTATTTCCCACCTCCAAAAAATCTAAAATGCTTCCCAAGTACCCCAATGCAACCCCAACACATGCCCAAGCTAAAATCAAAGGGGTAAACAATAACCTTAAATCCAAGAGGTGTAACAAAAGGGTAACCATAAATAGCAAACCTAGCAAATAATTTGATTACATCATCTCCAAAGGTTAGGGTTTTTACAAACAACTTCATTCCATGGTTGTTCCAATATTACTCCAAAGTTTTGGAGAAAAACCCATAGGAAATTGAATTCAAATTCAAAAGAAGAATAATCCAATGAAAAAGAAAAAAAATTGACATGATTGCAAAACCCAAAAAAACTTACCTATAATTTATTACCATTTTCTTTGATGTCTAGAAACCCAAGTTGATCAATTAAGCCTTTGTTTTCTTCCATTAGGGCCTCCTCCATGTTCATGAATTGCTTCATGGACACCAAGCCTTCAATATGAACATCATTTAGTCAATTCTTGTAGATATTTATAAGCATTTCAAACTTTTCTATGCCCAATTGAAAGCATTGAAGGTTGGTGCATATACTTGCCACACTGAAAACCTTTTCTACTTCAATTTGTGAACCAACAATTAAATTTTTTTGTCAACCTACAAACCCAACATAGGAAAATTGTACCTCATGCATTTTCCACCATTCTGATGGATTTTTGGCCTCCTCATTAATAACTTTCTTTAACATGAAATGGGTCAATTGTTCTTTCACCATTGATGATGCCATTTCCTCATTAGTCTTCATAAGATCATAAACACCTGTGGGTTTAACAATATAGGATGTAGAGCTAAAAGTTCCAACATCTACATCATTCATGTTTAAAAAGTTGTATGCAAAAATAAGAAATGAAAGTAAAACCTGACAATCATACTCACTAGTAATTTGCAATGTTATTTCCTTACTAATAAACTAAATGACTAACCCCAAACTCTTGTAATGGGGGTTTAACATCATGCACAACATGTTATGGACTTTGGTATTTTGGAAAGAAAACTTAAAAGATAGAAATGGGTTTAGGACTTGTACCACTTGTTCCTACATGTTTTGTCGAAAAACCTCCCCATCAAAATCTTGGGTTTCATTAAAATTATTAGGTCCCAAACCATTGGCTTAAAATTGACATACAAGTGATATGGTAGCAACTAAGGCATCCAAAAGCTATTAGTATCTTCACTTTTGGTTCAACACATATTGTTAAACCACAAGTTTGAAAGTATTAGTAACAACTTGGGCTATTGCCCAAACTTGGGAAGTATGCACATGACCATGTAGAACTAACAATTGTTGACTTCTATAGTGAAATACAACCACATGTTTAAATTCAAAAGTCTCTTGGAATAATACAACTTTTGAAGCAAACAAAGTCTTCACATGAGTCTTTAATTTTTGTGGAAGCACCCTTGTTAACTCACATGCCTTGTGCCATTCTTGCTAGCCTTGAAACTTTTCTTGGGCCAAATAATGGTTTTTTGCAAAAATGATCATGATTATTTAATTGAAACAAATGGGAAGTTGACACATACCTTGGAATCATCTATTGCATATTAATAACACTTTGACATTGCATGATCCCAACAAGAACTTACAAAAGGTGCCAATAATCCCAAAACCTCACAAGATACAACATATGTTAATGAGAAGTCATGGTGGCAAGATTACTCCCTTCATCTTTGACATATGGAAAAACATGAATATTAAGCCCATGGTTTACAAGCAAATCATTCACTTGCATTGTCATGGCATTTTAGATGTGCTTGTGATCTCAAAAATCAAATAGTTACATGATAAGGTTCTCACTTGTCATTCAACACCTCCCCTTGACATCCAAAGATCAAAAGATACAATGCATGTATTACATGATTGAAAGGTTGGAGAAATAAACATTTCTTGCCCTAACGTGAAATTTAATCAAGGATTCTACCTTACAATTAATCTCCTAAAAAAATAACATCAACAAATGGCAAAGGCACAAGTTCCTTTACAATGAACAACACAAGATTTTTTTCAAATTGCTTTTGATGAGGATCATCAAGTTTGTTATAAAGGAACACAACTACCAAGAAAGGTATAAATAGTGCTAGGAGCTAGGCCATACCTGTTTTTTGTTGGATTTTTAATTCTGCAAGTCCATCCTTTTGCTACTTAGTCCATTCATGTTCCAAAGCTCTTATTGATTTCCTTCAAAATGTTTTTGTATTGTAAAATCCCCATTTGCAAATCAATAACTCATTAAGCCTTTTTTCTCTCTTGCATTTGGAGCAAGTGGGTAACATGACGCATTTTCGTTGCTTAGCTTGTGCAATTGAATTTGAGCTTGAACTTACTTCTAGGGAAAAAGAATTCATTGGCACATAAAATGCTCAAGTTGTGGTTGTCAACTATTAGGTTTCCAAAAACTTAATTTTTTGCCAATTAGGCCCATAATTTTAAATGATTTGTGATTGTAGAATTATCAACATGTGATGTTGATGTTTAATGTAAATCAAAAGTAGAAGCACAAAACTCCACATCTTAATGGAACCTTTATTGGGAAAATGATTTTTCTATCAGAATCCATGATCCTACCACATGAGTAATAATAAAGACCATTGAAAACATAACCATTAATAGTACCATAGACAAGTGAAAGCACAACCACTAGCAATAACAAAGATGAATGAAAGCATGAACATGAACAAGAGTAGAGATGAATGATAGCATGACCATGAACAATAACAGAGATGAGTAATAACATGATTAAGAATAATAACAAAGACAAATAAAAACATGACCATATTGAACAATAATAGAAATGAACGAGAACATGATCACGAACAACAATAAAAATGAATGAAAACAAAACCAGTAATAATAATAGAGTGAAACATGACCATGAACAATACTAAAAACAAGGAAGAGCATGAAAAACATTTTGTAAGGAGTGAGGAGTGTTGTCACACCATTGTGAAACCCGCCATCATCCATCATCACAAGTTTGCAAACAACACAAGAAAAAAATTCAACTCAAGTTTGCCACGAATAACAAACATGAATGAAACCACAAACATGAACACAAGCAACAACAAGGATGAAGTTGAATCTACAATTAACCTTTTGAATCTTTCACCCAAGTTTCCTCTAAATTTTCCTCTTAGACCTTAACTTCTTTTTAACCTTGAACACATATGAGCACAAAAATAGAAAATCCTTCATGAGCTTTGACATTTGATTTCTTTTGAACACATAACACACACAAAAAACCCTTCTTGAACCTTTTTTTCCCCAAGCTTCATTGTTTGTTTTCTTTTGAACACACAACACAAAAATTCCCTTGAATTTCAACCCTATAAATCACTTCAAGCTTCAACCCTTTAAAGCTCAAAACAAAAACTTTGTTAAGCTTCCCTTCTTTGAGCTTGAACACTTGAGAGAAAAAAAATGTTGCTTGAGCTTGCTTACTTGAGAAAATAAAATAACAAATGAAAATGAGGTGAAATGAGGATCAAAATGCTAAAACCAATGGATGCCTTAACCCTAACCCTAAATAAAGAATTGGAATTGGAGGTTAAATTCCAATTTCTTTCCCACTTAGAATCAACCCTTGGGTTGAGTTTCGATTCTACATACAAGTCATATTGATCCCTTGATTCTTGCCCCATTCCACACTTGACCTTGTTCCTTGCCAATTCTGATACCACCGGTTCCAAAGGTCTAGGTTTTAGTTAAGTTCTTTGGAAACAAAACCAAAGTATGGTGGTTCCTACCTACTCAAATGAGTACTTGGCCAATAATGTTAGCACCTTCACCTTTTAAATGAGGTTTTTGAGCAACCATATTATGCCCTAAAAATGTTATATTTGAATGCAATGACCCAAAACACCAGTTATTTGTAATATTTATAGGTTAATTTAAATGGATTTTGAAATTTTTACCATGGTACCAACATGGGTGCTGGTTCACCCAAGGTGAAGGGTTTGAAGAATACTTGAATGGAGGCTCTACTAGTCATCAATTAAACTTGTCAAGCAAATTTTTCATAGATTATGTGACCTCACACCTACAAGTGCACCATCCATTGGACCATGATTGAGTTACCAAAGGTTCAGCCTTGGAAACTAGTGTTGGGCGATCTTCACTTTTTGTGAAAACGATCAATTCTAGTTTTTGGAGTAGGTTTTGAGAATCACCTTTATTTTTTCATTTAAAAAAAAAATCCCATTTTGAAAATTTCCTTGGTTTTCATAATTTAGAAAAAAAATCAATTAGGCGGTTGATGGGTCTCACAAAATTTTGAACTATCAATTTTCAAGGGCGGTTCTCATAAGTTGGTTATCATAAATCAAGGTTTTTTTTTTCATATATATATATATAGGGGTTTTTTTTTGTTTATTTTCTTGAATAGAAAATGGAAACTATGATTGCCCCTTGAAACAAACACCAATTTCCTTCCAATAATCAATGCTAACTTGTAAATAAAATGAATGCAATGTTAAAATTAAATTTAAAAAAATTAATAAAACTACAAAGAAATGTTTAAAATAGAAAAAATGAAGATAATTTAATGGATTAATTCTATTTATAAAAAAAAAACTTACAAGTTTGAAATAATTTTTTAATTTTCTTTTTCTTTCCTAAATTTTAAAAAAAAATCAAATTGTATCACATTGTACAAAAAATTGAAAAATTGAAAAAAAACCTTTTGAAAATGATTAAATAAAAAGTGAAAAAAAATTCTGAAAAAAAGTTCATTTTGCTTGTTAGCTTTTGCTTGTTGGTTGTACCTCAAGAGATTACCTATTAAAAAAGGGGGGGGGGGGGGAGGAATACCATTCAAGGAAACACAAGCAAGGAGTAGCAACAAGCTAGTGGGGAATAGTCCAAGGGGGGAACGACAACAAGCAAGGGAGGATAGAGGTACCTTAAAAAAAAAACGAGAACAATAAGCAGGGAGTAAGGACATGGAACAGCCATAGGTGGAGTAGCAAATGGTGAACAAGGAACAAGGATGTGGAACAATAAGCAAAGAACCACTTAGGGGAGTATCAAATGAGGAGCATCAATGTTGAATAGCAAAGCAAGTGGAGAACCACACGAGGAGTAGTGACTTGGAACAACAATTGGGGAGTAGCCATGAGGGAGTAGCAAGTGGGGAGTAGGGAGCAAGGATGTGGAACAACAAACAAAGAGCCACTTAGGGGAGTAGCAAGTGAGGAGCAACCATGCGAGGGAACAACAACGTCGAGTAGTGAAGCAAGTGGAGAACCACGTGAGGGAGGAGCAAACGAAGTGAGGAGAAGTGACCTACAATAGTAATTGAGGAGTAGCCACATCAGGGAACAATAACACATGTGAAAGCAAACCAAAAATAACAAAGAAAAAAATTAATTACAAATTACAAATTGAAATTACAAACCTTGCAAAACAAAGCAGAAAAAACTAAGATTAGAAGAAAAAATAACATAAAAGATCTAAGAAGATTTTAAAATCTTTAACAAAAGAAGAAACAAAAGTGTTTAAAGTAGAAGAAAGCAATTGTGGAGGTGTAAACTTGTGTAAGAACAAAGTGGGCTTAAGAGAGAGCTTGGAGCTTTTTTATAAACAAACTTAAACTCTAACCCCTAACCTTAATCTGGTAGCCACCTCCATAAGTAGTAGCTTTAGTTTTTGTTAGTTTTTACTTTTTACTTTCATAAACAATAAGTTTAATTCTTAAAATTTTTATTCTTACTTTTTACTTATTATTTCTTAATTAATATTTATCATTATTTTTACTTCTTACTTATTGTTTTACTAATTTTTTTACTTCTTATTTATTATTTTCTACTTATTTTTAAACTTTTTACCATGAGAACTGGAGAACCAGTCCGATTCTCAAATTTGATGCCCAGTGAGAACCGCCCAACACTGTTGGAAACCTCCTCTACTTGTGCCTCACACTACTGAGACACTTACTAATGTGATAGGCGGCTAAGTATCATGTAAGTTAAGCAGGAAGGGAATGTAAGTGGTGACTATCCAGGTTCCTTACCTAGTTAAAGCACTTGATGGCTACTAGTTAAGTAGAGAGACATGTGCAAAAATAACATATATAGTTAACCACGATGGTTAGCTCTGATACAAGAATAGAATGGAAAAGTGCTTCATGTCCACACATCACCCATCCTGAGTGGGCGGCGCTCCCTTTGTAGATGGATTACCTTGTTGCATTTGACTTTGTGTTCTGCTCCGTAAATCAACTGTGGCTGGTGTTTCCCACTATGGCTGCTGTTTCCCACTACACTACGTACAAAGCACCTTACAACTACAAGAGGCCTCTTACATGGCCTCTTACAATTATTCTTGGGGCAGCGTTTGCTTGATGATGTCATACCGCCCCCACAAATGCCATTTTCTTCTGGGAATTGTTATCAGCAGCTGGCAGATGAGCCAAAATATTGCAATGGAACTGAGGCCAGACAGAGGGCATAGATTTTTGTGGCCAGGTAGAATCTACCCTAATTCTAGGCAACATGGTGTGTGTTGTTGGGTTGTCAACTCCTTTGTACATTTCCCAAAGCCTCCAGAAAATTTGACTTGTTTAGGCGACCTTTTTTGGGGGTAGTCAAAACCCACAGAGTCACCGGGTGGTGGAGTAGAAGTTGGTTACTGAAATTCAATCATCATTGTTACTAGTTTGACTTATGCCATTGGCCCAAGTGTGAATTGATTATCGAAATAATTTTTCTTTCCAAAACCATTTTTAAAAATTTAATTATATTTTCAATGACAAAAATTACATAAAATTCAATATCTCCCACACCTTAGGTCTAAAAATTTCCAAAGCATCTTCATTAAATCCAATTCATTGACGACTTTCTAACAATACTAAGAATGTGCCAAAATTTTCCTATAATTTTTAGTTTTTATTTAAAAGAATTTTCAGCAATTTTTTTTTCATAATTCAATAAGTTTTTCACTGCAGGTCAAAACATTCTGAAGCCAACTTGGTGCATCCCTACTCATTGGGGGCTTTCTAACAGTACAAAGAGTGTGGCTAGAGCTGACATGGTTTGGCAGATCTCAATGTGACAAACCAAATAAAAATATAAAACAAACAAACTACCTTCCTTCACAGACTCATCATTGGAGCAACATTCTTTGTGAAGCTCAAACTTGCATGTGTTGTTGTTTACAAGAGATTAGAGATGGCACATGTCCCTTTGCCTCTCAGTCTCCATGCATATTCCAAATTAATTTTACACATTCATTTATTCATCCATCCATTCATTCATCCATCTATGTCTATGCAAACCACCATCTCCATCCTTTGACTTCAAACAAAATTGCTGAAAATGGTAAGACAACTCTACAAGTGCACATGGATGTCAAATTTGTCTTGCAAAATAAGTTCCAGTTTTGAATACTAAGCTATGGATATCTGAATTGCAAAATACTGTTTTGCAGTAGTAAAGGCTGTTGTGTCTTTGTAAATAATCATAAATCATTATTATTATTCTTAACATGAATGAGCTCTTTAACAATTTTGGGACAATTAGCTTCAAGAACCTATGACTGCCTTTCCACCGGAATGAGAAATGCAAAAAGAAAACACCCTCAATCTACTGCACATGTGAACAGAAGATTTGGGTGGGCCTTAGCACCGCCCTTTTTTGATCTCTTAAACTAGTAAAAAGGCTAACATGCACTATTTCCCTTAAAGCCTTTTTTGTCTCGACTTATTTGCACCTACTCTGAATCCATAAAATTTCAATTAGATCAGGGATTCTTACATGAGCCTAAAGAAGAGCAAACAAGGGACTGAGCTCAAAGCTTAAGCAAGTTCCAAGATAGAATATCAATATGAACTCCTCAGATAATCCCACAAACCATTCGTTGAAGATTTGTTATAGCAGCACACAATAGAACAATTCTTTAACCACACCAAAAATTCAAACCTGCTGCAATAGGCATCACAAACATGGGCATCAATAGCAAGGCATGATAACTGTGGGCAAAGAGAGGGTTGGGAATTACACCTTGTGATCCAAGGGCAAAGTGGATGATTGTGCTTGACACTCTGTGAACTGACTGACTCGGGTGAACACTACTCCAATTAAAATGGGTGCTATGGAGATGAAAAAGGGCGGTGCCAGATGATGGGTCCCAACTGGTTTCCAAATGTACAGAATCAAGAGCAAGGAAAAAAAAAAGCTCAAAAGCCATAATGGCAACAGCTGTAAGTAAGAGCAGCCAAAGTGGTATCAAAAAGGAAAAAAAAGAAAAAAAAAGGGTATCTTTCACTAGGTTTCTAGTACTCCAGCTGATCTCATGATGCTAGAGCTTTGCTTCCTATGTCTCTAGTCTCATAGAAGATTCTTCACAATCAACAAGATGCTCTTTGTCTTTCTTCCTTTCAGCTTTCTTCCAGAGGGGGTGAAAATTGCAGGCTATGCTATGAGATCTAAAGCTCTCAACTTGGTATCCCCTTTCACTTTTTTTTTTTTTTTTTTTTTTTTTTCGGTTGCA
>Ga0116231_10013583_pt1 | contig 11353 bp, 20 predicted proteins | sample S1TSphgellanicum_2_FD_89695 | JGI IMG/M metagenome (GOLD analysis project Ga0116231, IMG submission 89695) | Host-associated microbial communities from peat moss isolated from Minnesota, USA - S1T2_Fd - Sphagnum magellanicum MG | ecosystem: Host-associated > Plants > Peat moss > Unclassified...
AATCAATTGTCTGGCGTTGCAATCGTGGAAGCTGCAAGTCAGTCTAACGCTACTGCAATGCCTTATATTGTTGGTTGCTTGCAAGGTTTCCAACGTGTAGCTGAGATTTATGTGGACTTAATGCCTAAGTATTTCACAACACCTAGAACATTGCCGATACTCGATGAGAAGGGCAAGCGACACTTCGTTAAAATCAATCAACCTAACGGTATGCCGATGGATTTTGATACCAACAGCCTAAACGTAGTCCTAAAAGCAGGTGCCAGCTTCCAGGTCCAGAAAACCCGTACTATTGGGATGGTCAAGGAAATCATGGGCATGTCGCCGCTATTTGGTCAGTTCATGGCAGAGAAGGGCTTAAACTTCATCTTAGACAACATGGAAGGCAAAGGCATAGAGCAGCTTAAAAACTTAACCGATGAGTGGTTGCAAGAGTACCAGAAAGAAAAACAAGCAGCCCTACAAGCCCAGCAACAAAACCCCGCGGCTATGAAAGCACAAATCGACATGAAGAAGATGGAAGTGCAAGCACAGCAGAACCAGCAGAAAAACATGATCGATATGGCGAAGTTACAAGCCGAACAACAAAAACTACAAGCGAACTTGCACCTAGGTAAACAAGATGCGACAGTTGCGTTAATTAAGGCGCAAACTGAGCGTTTCGCCAAGCAAACAGACTTGGATATTAAGAAATTCGATGTGAGCCATGAGCACTTAAGAAAAGCGTTCGAGGCGCACCATAAGGTACGACAAGGAGAACATAAACGCCATGCGGGAAATACTCATTAAGTTAGGCAAGGATTTTGGCGGTGATATGTGGAGTATCTTACTCGCCAATGAGCACTTCACATTTGCAATACCATGCCAGGAAGGGTTCGAGCGAACAATGCCCTATCCAGGCGGGATATTAGGTGAAGATGGTGTGCGGCAATTAATCACATTTTTAGAGCAAACACTACTGGAGAAGGAGAAGGACAAATGAGCAAAGTAACGTGGACTGACTTACATAATGCTACGCAATCTGAACTCAAGAAGACCTATAAGCTGAATGATAGGCAGCTTGAGAACCAAGTGCGCAAGCATATGGATGGCGCAAACGCTGCTGAACGCCGCGGTTTGTATGAAACTGTTTATGCTAAAAAGAGATAATCATGCCATTAAACAAAGGTGCCAAACCAGGCAGTAAAAAGTTCGGTGAGAACATAGCGACCGAGGTTAAAGCGGGTAAGCCACGTAACCAGGCAATTGCTATTGCGTACTCAGAGGCTAAAGAAGGCAAAAAAAGGAAGAAAAAATGAAGATTAAAGCAAAGGATATCAAGCAACGCGAGAAGAAAATGTCTAAACACATGGACGCGAAGCAAGACAAAAAGCTTGTCAAAAAGCTTGTCAAAAAGGATTGCATGAAATGACAAATCAAGCCCATCCTAGTGTATCGCTTGCCAAACGACTTGACGATGTTTGTCAAAAACTTGAAAAGGCGCGTATTGAGTTCGAAGAAGCCACACAATTAGTATCAATAGCCCTAACCCATATTCATCAACGCCTGGAGGACTTAGAGTCATGGAAAAACGAAAAGGTAAGTCAGTAGACAAAGACCCTTACGACCGTCACGAGGATAAAGTGACTAAGAAAGCGTTTAAGTCTGTAGAAAAATCGGTCAAGCCTGTAGCGAAGGACACCAACAAAACGCGCCGCAAGGAAACTGCAAAGCGTATTGAAGGCCCAACCGTTCCAGCCGTTAAACCGACGTCCAATATACGCAAGGTTATGAAAAAGCCGATTAAAACAGGGAAGTAATTTAATAAAACAAGGAGTGTTAACTATGCAAATGCTATTTTCTTACATCGGTGCTCATCTTTTAACAATACTTGAATCGCTATTAGTTCAAGAAGAACCTGCTTTGGTTGCTATGATTGTAAAAGAGGCACAATTAATCATCTCTAAAATTGAAGCCCTAATTCAGGCTAAATCACCTGCGGCTGCTGCTGCCGTTGACCCTGTATTAGACCTAGTTAACAAAGCAACTGCTGATGCTGCAACTGCTGCGGGAAACGCCGTAGTCCAAGATGCGCAGAAAGCAGCGTAACGAGGACGCAATTATGCCCGAAAAATGGATTAAGGGTGCTATCAAACACCCAGGAAAGCTCCATAGAGAGCTGGGTGTTCCCGAAGGTAAAAAGATTCCTGAGAAGAAGTTGGCTAAGGCTGCAAAGTCTAAGTCACCTACCATTAGGAAAGAAGTTGCTTTGGCTAAAACGTTGAAGAAGATGAAGAAATGATCGAAAGTAAAATTGACATTGACGGCAACGTTATTATTCCGAAGAAGCAGAAAAAGCGTAAAGTAAAAGACCCATTGGACGATAGAAAGCAGTACACGACCTTTTTTAACTATCAATTGAGGCAGCTTGATTTAGAGTTAGAAAGGAAATTGCCCAACGAGTTTAAAGGCAGTATATTGAGATACAACCACCGAAACACTGGCGGCTTTGGTGTGTTGGACGACAATCTGTATAATCATTACTAACCATAACGATAAGGATATTATCATGGGCTACAAATGCAAAGAAGGTATGATTGATAACCGCATGGTTAAAGACAATCACCAACAAGGTATCGAGCGTGTTATTCAACGTAAAGAAGATAGAAACGACGTTGAAGGACATAACGGCAAAATGGGTAAAGGCGCACGCGCTAACTGGTCACGCAAAGGTGATTCATTGACCCCACGTAAAGCATAAAACCATTAACTAATAAGGATATTACAATGGGCATACTACAACTGCCTACTCAGGTTCCCGCCCAAGTAGGTGTATTACCAAACATGAAATTCATGGTTTCAACTGATAATCTGGCAACTATTACCACTGCCGCCTACTTGAACGGTGTAGCCTTGGAGAGTAACCCCATTGCTAATACTGATATTTTGATGGTGCTTTATAACTACAACATCCAATCAACAAGTGGGACATTTGGAATATTCACGGTCAGCATTACGAATGGGGTGATTACCTTGGTTCAATGGGCTGATTCGGGAAACGTGAATCTGCCAGTGGTGAGCGGAAACATTGCGACATTCAACGGAACGAGTGGACAGATTACCGATTCGGGCGTTGCTGCTGCTAACGTGATGAAGCTAAACTCTGCTAACGTTATGGCTGCTGGTGGTTCAATCACACTACTAAAATCAAACGGTACTGAGGCTGCAAATGCGGTCACTACTGCTGCGGGTAATGCTGGGGTGATTACTACTTCCGCCTTAACCACTGCTGGTGGCGCAAGCTATGCTATAACCTGGACTAACTCGCAAATTACTGCTGGCTCTGTAATCCTATTATCAATAATGGGCGGTACTAATACTACTGAAAACATTACATTGAAAGCTGTTGCGGGTGCTGGTACTGCTACATTAACCATCTACAATAATACCGCGGCTACGGCTTTAAATGGTACTATTCTGATTGGTTATTCTGTGTTGTAAGACAACATTATGAGCCTGGTTTTCCCCTTCCTTTTCCCAGGCTCATTCTTTTACATTGGCTTTAGGTTATCTCGGAACCAATCTGCTACTTCATTTTCGTTAAAATACACACGCCCATTTAATTTATGATGTGGGAATCTTTTCTCTGATTGTTTCCTTATTTTTTGAACCCAGCTCATCGACATACCATAAGCTGTAGCAATTTCTTTTTCCGTCACGTAGCGCTCACCATTCACTATCATTAACTATCCTTAGTATGGAAATCTTATCATTTGATTGTATTACTTGGCATAAATAAACATCAATCGCCATCCTTTAGCTTTCTTTTGCATTATTTATCAATCTTTATCAGACCTTAGCATAGTACATAGCTCGACCAATCTCAATGAACTACATTTGGCGTGTGGGATGGATGAATTTCGTCAAGGACGGCGACCCACACGATACCCATATCGGCAAATGGGGAATGTTTTTTAGCGTGATGGCGTAATAATCCGAGACCTGTTCGTAAGGCAGAGGTATTACCGTAGCGGGGATAATAGCTAGAAGGAATGTTATGGATAATAGTGTTATGGATAACACGTCTGAATTGAGTCAGACGCCTGTAGAGACTGCGCAACAAACACAAGAACGTTTGTTTAAGCAAGCTGAGTTAAATGAGATTGTAGGACGAGCAAAGCATGACGCCGTTGAAAGCTATAAACGCCAACAACAGCAACAAGCCTCGCAAGCCCCGCAGTATCAAGCCCCTCAGAGTAACTTTAAAGCATTGTCGGAAGACGATGTGAAGCGGTTAACTGGTGAAGAGCTGAATAGGTATCGTGAAGAGTGGACTCGTGAGAGCCAAGAACGAGCGAATGCCCAGGCAGCAGAGCGCATAGTGAACAGCTATAAAGAGAAAATCTCTGCTGGTAAAGACAAATATGAAGACTTTGAGGCCGTGACCAATAATGTCGACATGCGATATTACCCTAACGTCGTTCAGCTCCTAGCGGAATACGTGGATAATTCCCATGACGTGTTATACGACTTGGCAAAACACCGCATCAAGTTAGGTCAAATAGAGGACTTATGTTCTCGAAACCCTCAAGACGCCATATACGAGATTAAACGCCTGTCTGATTCGATCAAAGCGAATGAGCAGCACTCGAATATGAGCAATGCCAAAGCCCCATTATCACAGCAACGACCTTCTAATACCGGAACGGATTCAGGTAATACTCTGTCGATGCGCGATTTGAAGGCTAAGTATCGCGGGTAATTATCACCCTGAATCCTAACTTAATGGATGAAAGTTAGGAGTACTTAACATGGCTGTTTTTCCGAACAATATTTTACAAACCGTCCAAACCTATCAACGGTCAGGACTTGCGCTATTACAGAACTTATGTTGCCATATTGCAACAGCTAATACAAAATTTAAGGATTTTGACAAAATTCAGGCCAACTTAGGCTCGACTGTCACCTTCGATTTGCCACCACGTGCTACCACTACTGCGGGCTTAGTTGCGTCATTCCAACCTGCCGTACAACGTGTACAACAATTGGTGTGCGACCAGGCTAACAACGCATCATTCGCTGTTACTTCTCAACAACGTATCTTCAACTTGGAAAAAGGCGAAGAAGACTATATGCGTGTGTTTGGCAAGTCCTTTATTGCGGAACTTGCGGGTGTGGTTGAAGCAAACGTTGCTTTAAACTGGGCATCTGGCGTAGTTAGCCAATTACCAGGCACTACAACGCCTAACACCTTCTCAGGCCCTTATCGTTACTTCGGTAATGGTTCTACTGCGCTGACCTCCTATCAACAATTATCTCAAGCCATTATGTTCTTCAAGAACTACGGCTCTGTTGCTGAGGGAATCAAGGTTTACCTTCCTGATACTGTGGTTCCTGCCATCGTAGGTAATGGTCTAAACCAATTCGTACCAAAACGTAACGATGAAATCGCTATGTCTTGGGAAATCGGTGACTTCGGTACTCCTTTAGTTAGTTACTACCAATCAAACTTAATGCCCATCCACGTGTCTGGTGATACTGGCGTGAACGCACAAACTTTGACTGTAGTAAGCACTAATGACCCGACTGGCCAGAATGTGACACAAATCACTGTAAGCGGTGCTACTGCTAGTGATGTTAACGCAGTCTTTGCAGGTGACTTGTTCAGCTTCCAAGACGGCGTTGCGGGTCAACCTAACATGCGCTACTTAACCTTCATCGCTCACAGCCCATCAGCTAACCAAGTCCAATTCAGGGCTACTGCTAATGCTGCTGCTAATGCTGCGGGTCAAGTAACCATTAACATTTTCCCAGCATTAAATTGGGCAGGTGGTCAAAACCAAAACTTGAACAACCCGATTGCGGCTGGAATGCAAATTCTTGGTCTGCCTTCTCACCGTTGCGGCGGTATCTTGGGTGGTGATGCGTTCTATTTAGCGATGCCTCAGTTACCAGAACAAGACCCCTACGCAACTGCTAACGAGTATGACGAAGATACAGGCGTATCAATGCGATTGACCTACGGTTCTCTGTTCGGTCAAAACCAAACTGGTATGGTCTATGACGAAACACATGGTTCAGTAATCGTACCTGAGTACTCCATGCGTTACATCATTCCTTTGTCACAGGGCTAAATCGGGTGAGCGGCTTAATAGGCCGCTTTCTAATTCAACGTTTTTGTAAGGATAAAAAAGATGCCTACTCCACAAGTACAAAATGACCCAATTTACTCATTACCACATTTATACATCAGTGGTTTGAGTATCTCTGTTGCGTCAACCACAGTGTTAGCTATTGCCCCTGGTCAAGCGCGTGACTCCAACGACAACATTGATATGCCTGTTGGTTTCCCTAACTTGCAAGGAAATACTTACCCTGCTACTCAATTCCAAGGCTACAACCCTCCATTGTTTATTAACTCTGCGGTTAATGGTGCAAATGGTCTTGATGCTGGAACCTTAGCGGCTTCCACTCAATATGCTGTTTACTTGATTGGTGACTCTCGCGGTTACAACCAAGTGGCTGCTGTGTTGAGCTTGTCCAGCAATGCGTTTCCTTTACTGCCTTTTGGTTACGACTCGTATCGTCTCCTTGGCTTTATTGAAACTGATGGTTCAAGCCACTTTGTCTATGCGACTCATGAGCCACAACAAATGGCAAGTGCCGTTGCTTACTACTTGCAACCTCCTGTTTCTGTATTGTCTGGTGGTGCTGCGACTACTTTCACTGGCGTTGATTTAAACAGTGCCGTTCCCTCTGGCACATTGCCTAACGTGATTGTTGAGCTGCTAGTAACGTTCATCCCAGCAGCGGTTGGTGATGTTCTTGTTATGAGACCTACTGGAAGTACTGCTACTGCTGGATTGGTAACAATCACTGGCTTGCAAGCGGGTATCGCCCAATCTCAATACATCCAAGTTATTGCAGGGGTTAATGGTTCAAGCCATGCCTCTATTGACTACGAAGTAACGAGTTCTAGCGATGCTGCGTCAATTTCAGTAGTCGGTTGGACTGGCGCACCACACGTGGCGTACCCAGTTTAATCTAACTAAGGAGCGAGTTATTATGGCCTACACAGCAGAACAATTAGTAACTCGTTCCTGGTTTTTATCTGGAATAATAGCCAGGAATTTACAAGTACCGACAGGCGATCAGATTTATGATGGCTTGCAAATGCTTAATGATTTACTCAATTTTAAACAGATAGAAACGGATTTAATTCCCTACTGGACATACATTGAGTTTCCTGCTGTTGGCGGCCAAGAGTACTATTTTCTTCCTTATGTAGCTGCGATTGAGTCCGCCACTTTTAACATCAATGTGGTTCGCTACCCTATGGATAGCACAACCCGTCGCATGTATTACGGCTCTTCTCGTGTTGATAATATTTCAACACTGCCGTTTAACTGGAATTACAACCGCGCGCTTGGTGGTGGGAATTTAGCCCTCTACTTTAAGCCCGAGTCTGCCTATCCCATGAAATTAATGGTGAAACTATTTCTAGTTGACGTCACATTGCAAACAGACCTAACGGATGTAACAAGTACGTTCCTAGACCCATTAGACCCATTAGCACCACCGAATTACACGCCTTACACATTTATTAATAACAATGTCCAAGGCTATGACACCTCATATATCGAGTACTTACGCTATGCCTTAGCGCAATACATGTGCTCTGAGTACGGTGTTTTATTTAATCCAGAATCGGAAAAGATTCTAACGAGTTACAAACGAAAACTAATGTACATTTCTCCGCCAGACCTCACGGTTATAAAAACATCAATCCTATGCGCCGAAAACGCAGGTGGCGTGAATTGGGGCGACGTTAACATCGGCAGGGGCTGGCGACCTTCATAAGGGGTCAATCATGGAGCCTAATTTAATAGACCATGAAGTCAGAATTAGAGAGCTAGAGCGGTTATTAAAACATTACGATGACAAGTATAAGGACAACGAGGCTAAGTTAAGCGGGCAGTACACCTGGATTATCGGCACTGTAGCCACATCGATTAGTGCCTTACTGCTTCATTTAGTCAAAATTATATAGGGATGAAAGATGGTAGCTCGTGGCCAGAACTTCAAACAGTTTCCATTAAACATTGTAGGCTCAAGCATCTTCGGGCGATACCCCAAGATTAGCATTGAAAAGACCTATAACATGTTCATTTCTGATACCTTTATGGTTCCTTATTCGGGCTATAGTATCGGCATTCCTGCGGCAAACTTCTTAAATTCCATTGAAGGGCGCGCCATATTCACCAGTACAAAATTCGATGAGCTGGTGGTTGTTGAAGGAAGCGGGGTATTTTTAGTCCAGATTGTCTACTCACAATCCTCGGAGAAGGTTACATCATTTCAAGTATTTAAAATTGGCTCATTACAAACCAGTACGGGCGTTGTTTATATTGCTGAGAACAACAAGCCCCAGATTGGTTTTTCTGATGGCACGGCATTTTATCTTTATGACCCCACCTTAACGCCATCGTTTCAGGCTGTACCTTTGAACTTTACACCAGGTTATTTGACCTTCCATGATACCTATTTCATATTGGCGGCTAGTAATGATACGTTTTATTCACCACCAGCTAATAACACCTGGCGTCTATCAGGGCAAAATGATGGTTTAACCTGGAACTCAGACAGTGCCAGTATTGGGTTACTGCAAACAAAACCTGACAACGTAAAAGCAGTCGTTCGCTTCCCGTCTAAAGGTAACATGATATTTGTGATGGGCAGTATTGTAACCGAAGCCTGGTTTGATACTGGCGCGCAATTATTCCCTTATCAACGTAACAACCAGTTTAATATTGACTATGGATGCCTTCAACCTGCTACTGTTGCTTACATGGACGAGTTTGTGGTGTGGCTCGCTCAGAACGAGAAATCTGGCCCAATTATTGTATATTCTGATGGGGGAATGCCTAAAAAGATTACTACTGACGGTATTGATTATCTTTTTTCTACCCTGGAGAACCCCGAGGACTCACAAGGATTTCTATACCGCCAGGATGGTCATTTGTTTTACCACATTAATTTTTATAGCGATAATCTATCTTTATTTTACGACTTCACAAATGACAAGTTCTACCATGCTTGCGACCAGAATTTAAACTACTTCATTGCCTCAGAGGTTGCGTTTTTTAACAACCAGTATTATTTCATTACTAAAAATAACGGAAACTTATTTGTATTTGATACATCGATTACGACTTATGAGGATGTGGATAGTAATAATGATCGGATTATCAATGAAATCCCACGCATCAGAACATGCCATAACATCCGTGAACCCGACCAGGATTACCAAATCATTAATGACATTGGCTTTACGGTTGAGTCTGGTGAGACCGATTACCAACAACAAGACTTGGGCGAAATTATACTAATCACTCAAGATGGTAAGCAACTTATCACTCAAGGCGATTTCTTAGGTCTGGTGACGCAATCAGGCAATAATTTGGTATCGCAGGACAACATATACCTGGTAAGCCAGCAAAATGCGGAAGGCTCAACAGCAACGCTCATTGCTCAGCAACGCGCCAATACTGGCACATCAAACCTATCTCTGCCTCACATCGATTTGTCTATATCAACAGACGGTGGTGCAACATTCGGCACAGAATGGGCTTATTACTTGCCAGCCATAGGGCACCGAAAGAACCGCGTTATGTGGTGGCAAATTGGAATTGCAAATGATTTCGTTCCGCAGTTTAAATTCTGGGGATTGGGACGCTTTGTAGTCACTGACGGCATAGTAAACGCAAGGAGATAAAATGCCAAGTATGAGTAATTTACAGGCCATATTCCCCGACTTACCACGGGAAGTACCTGTTATAAATAAGGATGGCGATTTCAGCCCTTTGTGGTCGTTAGGCCTATCGTCTTTGTTCCAGGCATTGCAGGAAAACTTTAAGAACGAAGGTATTTTGTTCCCCAGGTTAACTGCTGCTAATATAGCTAATATACAGGCAATTTATACCCCATTAATTGGTGGCCCATTGCCTCAAAATATACCAGATATTAGCGGACAGACGGTTTTTGACTACACTAACAAAGTGTCAAAACAATTTGTAATCACGTATGATGGTGCTACACCGCCGAACATTGTAACGGCGCAGTGGCGAACTTTGGCCTATGTATGATTCAAGGATGAATTATGAGCTGGTTAAGCAATCTATTTGGCGGAGGTAAGAACCCCGCAGACGCAGCAATGCCCTATCTTAACCAGATTCCAGGGCAAACGCAGCAATATCAACAGCCTTATTTTGATGCTGGCAAGAACATGTTGCCTGGACTTCAAGACCAATACGGCAAACTCATGAATGACCCAGGTGGTCGCATGAATGATATCGGCAAGTCATTTCAAGAGTCCCCAGGCTTTAAATTCGCAATGCAACAAGCAATGCAGGGTGGTAATCACGCCGCTGCTGCGGGTGGCATGGCGGGAAGTCCTCAACACGAACAGCAAAACATGCAAATGGCAACAGACCTTGGCAACCAGGAATACAATAACTGGATGGACAAAGCGTTAGGCATGTATGGACAGGGCTTAAACGGTGGTCAGACAATGGCAAACCAAGGACAACAGGCGGGTCAAAGCATGGCAGATATGATTGCTCAGACCTTAGCGCAACAAGGAAACCTAGCATTTCAGGGTCAAAGACAAAAGAACCAGAACCAAAATGACTTATTCGGCGGCGCATTTAAAGCTGCGGGTTCATTGGCGGCGTTTAATCCCTGGGGCATGTTCGGCAACATTTAAGGGGCTAATATGGCATTTACATTCACGAATTACGCTGGTATTGAGCCTCAGCACTCACCTTTTAACGATTTAATCGGAAAATTATTAGGTGGCTATACCGACATGACCAAAGCAAAGTATTTAAAGCCAGGTCTTGAGGAAGAGCTTAAGAAAGCCAAATTAACCAATCAGTACTACGGCCCAAATATGGAATCACAAATGGGTCTTAGAAGTGCTCAGGCTGGCCATTTAGGCTCAATGACAACAGGCCAGAACATTACCAACCAATATTTGCCGCAACAATTACAAGCTGAAATGCAAGCCAAACAACAGGCAGCGCAACAAGCTAAGATGTTTAATGAAATGCTGCAACAACGCTTAAGCGGCCAAGGTGGACAAGGCGGTCAAGGAATGCCTGGCATGGGTGGTATGGGTGGGCAAGAACAGGGTTATAATCCTGGTGAAGGTGGTGCGCCTTTTGCACAGGGCGAGCCGATGCCGCAACATCCGCAACAGCAAATGGGGCAACAACAAAACCCGTTTATGTATGAGCCACAACTTACCAACGACGACATTGTAAATAAAAAGTTCTTTGGTCAAGACACATTCGGCCCACGCTACAAAGCGTAT
>Ga0116231_10013584_pt1 | contig 11353 bp, 11 predicted proteins | sample S1TSphgellanicum_2_FD_89695 | JGI IMG/M metagenome (GOLD analysis project Ga0116231, IMG submission 89695) | Host-associated microbial communities from peat moss isolated from Minnesota, USA - S1T2_Fd - Sphagnum magellanicum MG | ecosystem: Host-associated > Plants > Peat moss > Unclassified...
CGCCCGCGGCGGCCACGGCGCCGCCGAAGGCGGCGCCTGTGCCTGCGGAACGGGTTGAAGAGCCGCTGCGTGTTCAGCTCTCGTTTGCACGCGAGGGTCTCGAGCGGGCGCTTGCGCTCCTCGAGCAAAGCGACTACGGCGGCTTGGTGCGCCATCTGTTCGCGCTGCGGATGCTCTTTCCGGAGCGCATTGCCGGGCTCAACGGCGAGCTCGAAGCCAAGTTCATGGCCGAGCGCGATGCGTTACGCGGCGTGGTCGACCGGCTCTTCATCAAAATGCGCCTGCCCCGCTACGCGCTGACCGCGAAAGATCTCGAAGACCGAACCTCGCGGATGGCACTGGTCGAACTCGTCGCGGCGCTGCGTCTCGCGAAGCCGGGCGACGGGATCGCGACGGTGCGCGATCCGATCCTCGTCGAGGGCACGATCGAACGCGACCGCGTCGTCGCGAATCTCTCCGCGCTCGAAAACGAGCCGCTCGGCGGCCCGCGGCCGTGGCTCGTGATCGCCGAACTGATCGGCGAGCGCATCTCCTGGCCGGGCGGCGGTTCCTCCGACGTGCTCGGCGCCTACCGGAGTGCGCTGATCGCGACGTTCATGAACGTCGGCGCGCTGCCGATCGACGAATTCCACCGTGTCTTGACCGGCAGCTCCAACGCCTCGCTCGACGCGGCCCTCGGCGACGTGCGCGCCGCCTTTCGCGATGCCATCGAAGCGACGGCCTCGGATACTCCGCTGTCCGGAGCGGTCGGCGAACGCAGCTAGGCGCGTAGACGGCGATGGCCACCTTTCTCATCGTCGGGGCGATCATCTTCATCCTCGGCGTGCTGCTCTACGTCGCACCGGCGTTTCTGCCGCCCAAACGCGCGCTCTCACCGGCCGTCATGGAAACGACCGCGCCGCCGGCGGCCGACGTCCGCGAGATGACCGGCCCGGTCACCAAGGTCGCACGCGCGATCACGTGGCCGCTGCTCATCGATGAGGATGCCGGTGCGCTCACGGTCGACGAGCGCCGTACGGTCATCGACGGTCTCGCCCTGGTCGGCGATCCGTGGTGCGCGCAAGTGCTGGCCGCCGCGTATAGTGAAGAGGGCGAATCGTTGCGCGAAAGCGTCATCGACGCGATCGGCCAATGCGACGGTATCGTGATCCCGACGCTCGAGCGCGCGTTCAAGTCGCATCGCCTCGGCGAACGGTATGCCGCCGTCGATGCCGCGTCGCGCCGCGGCGACGTGGACTTGCTCGAACGCGGTTTGCGCGATACGGACGGCACGGTTGCGCTGGCCGCGGCGTATGGGCTCGTTCGCGCCGGGCGCCGCGATTTGGTCGACGCCGGACTCTCCGGTCGCGACGACGTCCGCGCCGCCGAGATCCGGCGCGCGCTGCCGGCGCTGGCATGAACGCGATCGCCCGCGCCTTCGTCGCCTGCGCCGTCCTCGCCGCAACCTCCGCCCAAACCGCACCACCCTCGCCCTCCCCGGTCACCCCGCCGCCGCCCCCGGCGGCCGCCCCGTCTTCGGAGCCCAGCGGCCCGCGGGTCCATTTGCACCGGCCCGGCACGGACGTCGACGCGGACCGGCTCGTCGGGAACCTCGCCGCGAAAGTCTACGAAGTCAGCGGCAACGTGGTCGTCCACGACAATCCGTCGGTCGATCGCAACCCCGACACCGCGCAAACCGAGAGTTCGCTCCCCATCATCTTGCACGCGGATCGCATGGCCGTCGATGAAACCACGAAGCGCTACGAGGCGCAAGGCCAGGTGACGTTCGAACAAGGCGACCGCCACGGATCCGCCGACGCGGCGACGCTCGACGACCTCAAGCACGATCTGAATCTCAAAGGCAACGCCAAGGTCTCCGAAGGCGATCGCTCGCTCTCGGCCGACGCGATCCACTACAACACGGTGACAAAGGCGTTCGACGGCTCGGGCAACGTCGAGATCATCTCACCCTATCCGACCGCCGGCCCCGGCGCGTCGCCCGCCCCGAAAAAGAAGAAGTCGCGGGTTCCGGGCCTGCCGCCGCTATAGCGGCGGGAGTTTCTTCCCGAAGTACTCGGCGATGATGTGTTGCGCGATCGGCGCGGCGACCGTCGCGCCGTAACTGCCGCTCTTCTCCATGAACACCGCGAGCGCGATCTTCGGATGATCGGCGGGCGCGTACGCGACGAACCAGGTCGTGTTCGCGCCGCTGCCGTTGACGCCGGTTTCGGCGGTCCCGGTTTTGCCGCCGAACGGCAGTCCGGCGATCTTCAGTCCGTACGCGGTGCCGCCGGGATCGGTGACTTGATCCATCCCGGCGCGCACTTCGCGCAGCGACTCTTGCGTGACGTTCACTTTGCGGATCACGTCGGGCGGAAAATTCGCGACGATCTTCCCGTGCGGCGAGCGCACCGCATCGACGATGTGCGGACGATAGAGCGTGCCGCCGTTGACGACCGTCGCGGTGACGTTCGCCATCTGCAGCGGCGTTGCGAGCATCGCGCCCTGTCCGATCGCGAGTTGACAGACGTCGGAGGGCTCGAGCGGGAGATTGTAGACGCGCATCGACCACGCGTTGGTCGGCCAGTTGCCCTCGAATTCGCCCGGGAGGTCGATCCCGAGCTTTTCGTTGAGGCCGTATTGCAGGGCGTAGTACCGCAACCGTTCGTGCCCGAGCCGGTCACCGAGTTGGTAGAAGTACCCGTCCGACGAGGCCGCCATCGCGCGCTCGAAATTGACCGTGCCCAGACCCCCGGCCGCGAGGTCGCGAAACGTTTGACCGTGACAGTTCCACGCGCCGCTGTCGTAGAGCACTTGATTCGGTTTGATGACGCCCGAGGAGATCGCGCCCGAGCCGGTCACCATCTTGAACGTCGACCCCGTCGGCGACGACGCGGCGATCGCGCGGTCGTACAGCGGACGCAGCGGATCGAGGACGTACTTCGCGTAGTTCTTGGCGCTGATCGGCGTCGCGAAGTCGTTCGGATCGTAAGCCGGATACGATGCCAATGCGAGCACGCCGCCGTTCGCCGGATCGATGACGACGACGGCGCCCGAGAGCCGGTGTCGGCGCACCTTGCTCCAGTGTGCGATTTGCGCGCGCAAATTGCGTTCGACGATTTCTTGCAAGCGCCAATCGAGCGAGGTGACGAGCGTGTTGCCGGGGACCGGGTCGCTGAAACTGAGCTTACGCACGAGCGCGCCCGATGCGTTCACCTCGATCTGCTGACCGCCGATCTTGCCGCGCAGCCAGCGGTCGTAGACGGACTCGAGACCGTCTTTGCCGATGACGTCGTTGGGTGAATAGCCCTCGCGTTTGCGGGTTGCGTATTCATCCTCGGTGATTTGCCCGACGTAGCCGAAGAGGTGTGCGCCCAGCGACCGGTACGGATAGTTGCGTACCGGCTGCTCTTCGAGATCGACGCCGGGCAGATCGTCTTGCGCTTCCGCGAGCCGCGCCATTTGCGCGGGCCGCAAGTCGCTCGCGAGGATCACCGGACCGTAGGGTTCGTAGGTCTGCACTTCGCTGAAATCGCGATAGTGCACGCCGCGATGGTTCAAGAGCCGATCGAGCAAGACGGCGCGATCGACATGCAAGATGTCGGCGAGCGTCGTCACGGTTTTGTCGATGTCGGTGATCTCGGAGGGGATCAGCGCGCAGACGAACGACGGGCGGCTGCGCACGAGGATCGTGCCGTGACGATCGACGATCAGCCCGCGCGGCGCGGCGACGGGGATCAGCTGGACTTGGTTTGCGTGCGCGGCGGCGGCGAAGGCTTCGCCTTGCACCACCTGTACTTGCGTGAGCCGCGCGACGATCGCCGCGAGCGCGAGGATCAAGAGCGCGATAAAACCGGCGAGCCGCAGCGGTGCCGGTGCGGGGACGGTCACGGATACCGCTCCACGCTGGTGCGATCGGCGAAGAATCGGCTGCGCGCGACCAGATAGACGGTCGTGAGCAGTCCGGTCAGCGCCGCTTGGATCAACCCCGCGTGCAGATGCACGGTGGCCAGACCATGCGGGAAGCCTTCGAAGCGTTCGAGTGTCCAGTAGATGAGATCGCGCAGCGCCACGGCGAGCGCGACGAGAAAGCCTTGCATCAGAAAACCGTCGGAGAAGAACCCGCGGCCGAGCGTGCCGACGCCGAGCGCGACGAGCGTCGTCGCGATCGTCCAATCGCCGGTCGCAGCGCCGAACACATCGTCGAGCACGCCCGCGACGACGCCCGCGATCGCGCCGCGCCGCGCGCCCATGCGTACCGCGTACCGCACGACCGGGATCATCACGAGCGCGGGGACCGTCCCGCGAATCGCGAGCACGTGCGCGAGCGTTGCTTGTACGAAGACGGCGAGCGCGATCCAGCCGATCGTCGGCCAGAGTGCCGGGCCGGCGACGACCTCGATCGAGCGGTACTTACTTCGGAAGGACGAGGACACGCGAGAGCGAGCCGAATTCGACGGCGGGCGTGACGACGGCGGTTTGATCGAGCGCGCCCGCGGGTTCGGGATACACGTATGAAACGGTGCCGATCGGATAGCCGGCGTGGAACGACCGGCCCTCGCCCGTGACCACGCGGTCGCCGACATGGAGCCGCGCATCTTGCGAGACGTACTGCAATTTCACGCTCGTCTGTGTGCCGACGGCGATCGACCACCAGCGGCCGCGTTGAACGACGGCCGGCAAGCGGCTCGTCACATCGGTGATCAGGAGCACCTTCGATGAAATCGGCGCGACCTCGATGACGCGTCCCACGACGCCGCGCGCGGTGACGACGCCGTCGTCGACGGCGATGCGGTCGCGTGCGCCTTTATCGATCGTTACGATGCGCTGCGTCGCCTCGGGATCGTAGCCGATGACCGTCGCCCCGACGCCGTCGGGATAACGCGCCAGCGCGAGCACCAGGTCGCGCTCGGCGGGGACGCGCGAGAGCGCTTCGGTCAGCGCGCGGTTCTGTTCTTCGAGTGCCGCGTTCTCACGCGCGAGACGGTCGGCCGTGCTCGCGAGTTGCGGCGCGCTCGCCGCCGCGCTCCAGCCGCTGCGCAGCGCATTCGCTACGGTGGCAACGGCGAGCTGAGCGTAGGTGGCGACCGTCGAGACGGTAACGGTGAGCGGTGAGGTTCGCCCGGCGCGGACGAAATCGAGCTGAAGCAACGCGAGCACGGCGGCGACGATGACGACGCCGACTACCGCGAATAGCTTTCTCTCATCCCGATACGTAAAGATTGATACCACCTCGTCAGCCGATCCGCTTGCGGCCGGAGCCGGTCGAGCAGCGTCGGGGACGCCAAGATCATGCCTGCGCCGCGCGCGACGCACAGGAGCGGGTCGTCGGCAACGGTCGTCGGCACGTTCGTGCGCGCGGCCAACTCGCCTGCGAGCCCGGGGATCAGTGCGCCGCCACCGGTCAGAACGATCCCCGACTCGAGCAAATCGGCGGCCAGATCCGGCGGGACTTGCTCGAGGATCGACCAGCACGCGCGCGCGATCTTGTCGATCCCGTCGGCCATCGCATCACCGATCGTGGCTTCGGCGATCATGCGCCGCACGGGGCGCATGGCGTTCGTGTCGGTGCCCGCAGCGGGCGCCGGTTCGCGGCCGGGCGCGCGGCCGGCGAAACCGAGTTCGATCTTGAGCCGTTCGGCCGTCAGCGGGCCGACCAGAAATCGCTCCGCGCGCAAGCGCGAGGTGATCGCGGCGTCGAACGTGTCGCCGCCGATCTTGAGCGAATGCAGCCCGACGACGCCGGAGAGCGAGAGAACCGCGATCTCGGTCGTGCCGCCGCCGATGTCGACGACCATCCGGCCGTGGGTGCCGGTGATGTCGAGTCCCGCGCCGACGGCCGCGGCGACCGCTTGCGGGACGAACATCGTCGTGCGCGGCCCGGCGGCACGAATCGCTTCCTCGACGGCTTTGCATTCGATGTCGGTCGCGCAACCGGGGACCGACGCGATGATGCGCGGTGCGATCCGCGGGCGCGACTGCAGCGCCCGGTCGACCAGCGTTTCGATCAGCGCGTGCGCGCCGCGGAAATCGGAGATCGTCCCGCCGCGCAGCGGTCGCACGACGCGGACACGGCCGGGCGCCCGGCCGTCGAGTTCTTTTGCCGCGTGGCCGATCGCGATGATCGTATCGTCGGTCGTGCGGTAGGCGACGACCGACGGCTCGCTCACGATCACGCCGTTGCCGTATTCGTAGACGACGGTGTTGGCCGTGCCGAGATCGATCCCCAGGTCCGGGCTGAACGTGGAGCGGAGCGTTCCGGCGAGGCTCATGCCAATGCTCCCGCAGGCTGAGGAAGCAGGCGGTAACCGACGCGCGGCAGGGCCGCCGCGAACCGTGCGAGCGGGAAGCCGACGACCGTGAAGTAGTCGCCCTCGATGCGCTCGACGAGCGTCGCAGCGAAGCCTTGGATGCCGTACCCGCCGGCCTTGTCGAGCCCGTCGCCCGAGGCCGCGTACGCATCGAGCACGGCGTCATCGAGCCGCGCAAAGCGAACGCGCGTCGTTTCGAGCCCCTCGACCGAGGCGCCGCCGGCCGGATCGCGCAGCGCGAACGCCGTGTGGACGAGATGCTCGCGGCCGCTCAAGCGGGCGATCATCGCGCGCGCTTCGGCGCGGTCGCGCGGCTTGCCGAGCGCTTCGCCGTCGAGGTCGACGACCGTGTCGGCGGCGACGACCAGGAATTCCTCAGATTGCGCCCCCTCGGCCTTCCCGCGCGCGTGGGTCTGCGCGAGCTCGCGCGGCGCGAGATGGGCGATCGGCCGCTCATCGTATGCCGAGGCGACGATGTCGACGATCAGACCGAGCGAGGTAAGCAGCTCACGACGGCGCGGCGACGCGCTGGCCAGAGCGATGCGATGCAGCGGCGAAACGATAATATCGTAATTCTATGGTGCGCTCGTATGCGGACGCAAGCGAATCACCGAAAAATGTCCGAATCACCGGCGTTTGCGCGTCAACCGATATCGTTGCGTAGCGTGTCGTCGGCGGTTTCGCGACGGATCACGAGCCGGTGCGATCCGTCGCGCGCGAAGACGACGGCGGGCTTTCCGAAGCGGTTATAGTTGCTCGCCATGCTATAGGTGTAGGCGCCCGTCGTCCGCAGCGCGACGAGGTCGCCGGCTCGCAGATCCGCCGGGATGGCGACCGAGCCGAGCACGTCGTTTTCGCACGAGCGGCCGCACAGCACGGCGTCTTCCGGCGGGGCGGCCGCCGCCGAGGTCATCACCTCGAACGCGTGGACGGCACCGTAGAGCGCCGGGCGCGGGTTGTCGGCCATCCCGCCGTCGACGATCGCGAAGCGTCGGCCGCCTTGCGACTTGACGGCCATCACGCGATAGAGGCTTGTCCCGGCCCGCGCGATGACGGCGCGGCCGGGTTCGATCGCCAAGCGAAAGGGTGTGCCGCGGACGGCGTCCTCCATCCCCTCCGATAAGGCGAAGTAATCGAGCGGTCGCGGATCGCCCGGCGTTTCTTCGACGCCCATGCCGCCCCCGGCGATCAGCAGTTCGACCGGCAGACCGAGTGCACGCGCCGCATGAGCCTGATCGATCAGGAGCCCAAGACTCTCGAGGTACGGCGCGACTTCGGCGATTTGCGAACCGATGTGTGCGTGCAGCCCGATCAACCGCAGCCCGGGATCGCGCGCGATCCGGGCCAGCAAATCCGGCACGTCGGCCAGGGCCACGCCGAATTTCGTCCGGTCGCCGGCCGTGCGGATGTACTCGTGGGTATGTGCCTCGATCCCGGTGTTGATCCGCAGCACGATCGGGACCGGACCGCCCTGGCTGGGACGGCTCCGGCCGGCGATTTCCCCAAGCCGCGCGAGTTCTTCGGCGTTATCGACGACGCCGAAGGCGACGCGCCCGTCCGCGATCGCTTGCAACTCGTCGTCGGTCTTGCCGCAGCCATGAAAGTAGATGCGACCGGCCGGGAAGCCGCCGCGTTCGGCCGTGCGCAACTCGCCGAGCGAGCAGACGTCGAGCCAGAGCGGCGTCGCCGCCAGCACCTCGGCGAGCGCCGTGCAGAAGAACGCCTTCGCCGCGTAGCCGACGGTGATCCCGCGTTCGATGAACGCGCCGGCGAACTCATCGACGTTGAGATCGACCTCGTCCAGGTCGTAGACGATCAGCGGCGTGCCGTACCACTCGGCGAATTCGCTCGCCGGGCTGCCGGCGATGAGGCGATCGATCACCGGTAGAGTCCGTGTTCGTCGATGTAGCGGAAGACGGGTTCGGGGACGAGATAGCGGACGCTTTTGCGTGCCGCGAGCCGCGCGCGGATCAGCGTCGCCGATTCGGCCACGAGCGGCAAGTCGAGAAAGTGAAACTTCTCGCGCAGCTCCGCCGGGATATCGTCGAGTGCGCCGTCGAGTTCGCCCGCCGTCACGTCGCCGCGCGGCGCGATCACGAAGCGCTCCAGCTGGGCGAGGATCGCTTCGAGCCGGTTCCAACGCGAGCGCACGAGCGAGTCGCCACCGACGATGAACGTGAAGCGGTCGTCGGGATAGCGCGCGCGTAACTTCGGCAACAGATCGGCGGTGAAGCCCGTTGCATCGTCGGCGAGATCGGTCTCATCGAACGCGAAGACCGGATTCGAAGCGATCGCGAGCCGGACCATATCGGTGCGCTGTTGCGTCGTCGCCACCGGTGTCGTCCGATGCGCTCCGTCCCGCGTCGGCACGAACAGGACACGATCCAAGTCGCACGCCTCACAGACGGCTTCGGCAACGAAGAGATGCCCGTTGTGGATGGGGTCGAACCCGCCGCCGAATATGCCGATACGTTCGCCGCTCACGTGCACGCCACCACGCCGCGCGAACGTCGCATCGCCCCGATGTCATCCTGAGCCGCTCGAAGGATGGGCATGAGATAACGCTGATTGGCGCGCTCATCCTTCGAGCGGCTCAGGATGACATTCGGGCAGCTCATGGTTTAGCTGTAGTCAAACTCCACGCCGGCGATGCGCACGGTATCGCCTTCGTTTACGCCGAGCTCGCGGAGCTTTTTCTCCACGCCCATTTTCGCCAGGATCGCCTCGAATCGTGCGAGGGCTTCATCGGAATCGAAGTCGGTCATCTGCGCGAGACGTTCGATGCGCGGGCCGCTGACGATGAAGACCTTGCCTTCGACTTTGATTTCGAACGGCTCGTTGGCGGCGAGATCGATGAGGACGGGCTCCGGCGTCGCGATCGCGAGTTCCGGTGTCGCGCGAATCGTCTCCCACGCCAGATACAAGAGCTCGCGCACGCCTTCGCCCGTAACCGCGGAGATGCCGCGCACGCTCGGATCCTCGGCATGGAGTTCTTCGTAGCGTTCGCGTGCCTCGGGGACGTCGAGTTTGGTGACGACGGTGACCATCGGTTTCTCGACCAGAGCCGGATTCCACGCGCGCAGTTCGTTCTCGATCGTCGCTTTGTCGGCGAGCAGTTCGTCGCGCGAACGCGCGCCGTCGACGAGGTGCAAGAGCACGCGCGTGCGTTCGACGTGACGCAAGAACCGATCGCCGAGCCCCGCGCCTTCGGATGCACCTTCGATCAACCCCGGGACGTCGACCATGACGAACGATTCTTCTTCGCCCAAGCGCACGACGCCGAGCTGCGGCTCGAGCGTGGTGAACGGGTAATCCGCGATCTTCGGCCGCGCTGCGGAGACGACGCTGAGCAGGGTGGATTTTCCGGCGTTCGGCAAGCCGACCAAACCGCAATCGGCGAGCAGCTTCAGCTCGAGCCGGATGTTGCAGCGCTCGCCGGGCTGGCCTTTTTGCGAATAGCTCGGCGCTTGTCGCGCGGCGGTCGCGAAGTGCTGATTGCCTTGGCCGCCCTGGCCGCCTTTGGCAACGAGCGCCCGTTCGCCGGGGGTACTCAGATCGGCGTAAAGCCGTTCGGGCTGGGCGTTGCCTTCGGCGTCGAGTTTTGCGCGATAGACCAGCGTGCCCACCGGGACCGGGATGATCAGATCGACGCCGCTCTTGCCGGATTTGTTGGAGGTCTGACCCGCCGCGCCGGATTCGGCCACGAACTTCTTCTTGAAGCGAAAGTCGACCAGCGTGCTCAGCTCGGGCGTGGCTTCGAGGAACACGTCGCCGCCGCGGCCGCCGTCGCCGCCGGCCGGGCCGCCCTTGGGGACGTACTTCTCGCGTCGCCATGCGACGATGCCGTCGCCGCCGTTACCGGCGCCGATCGAGATCGCGGCTTCATCGATGAATTGCATGGCGGAAGAAAATCAAAAAGGCGCCGTCAGGCGCCTTTCACTGCGTGCGCGGCGCGGTGCGAGCCGATTATGCGCTCGCCGCGACGACGTTGATGTGCTTGCGATTACGGGCTTCGGTGAACGACACGACGCCTTCGACGACCGCGAAAATCGTGTGGTCCTTGCCCATCATCACGCCGACGCCCGGGTAGAACTTCGTCCCGCGCTGGCGCACGATGATATTGCCCGGGATGACGGCCTGGCCGCCGAAGCGCTTCACGCCGAGGCGCTGCGCGTTCGAATCGCGCCCGTTGCGGGTCGAGCCGGCGCCCTTCTTGGAAGCAAAAAGCTGAAGGTCGAAAGAGAACATAGCCACGGGAGTATAGCAGACCCATCAGCCAGGATCAACCGCAACAATGTCATCGTGAGCCTGTCGGGGGATGGGCGCGCGAAAAGGGTTGGCCTTTCGCTGTCTGGGGATGAGGGGTGTACGGACGTCCCGAACGAGAGGCGCCCTGGTGGCGGATTCTCGACTGTACGCGTGGCGGTTGCCGCTGCGCGGGTGGCAACGTGCGGCCTTTGCCGGGTGGGACGCGCAGCGGCCCGCCGATGCGCTCATCGTCGCCACCCCGGGCGCCGGGAAGACGCGCTTCGCGACTCGGGTCGCGCACGCGGTGCTGCGCGACGGGGACGCGCGTCACGTCCTGGTCGTCGTTCCGCGCGAGCACCTCAAGGCCCAAGTGGCGCGCGCGATGCTCGGCGCCGGGATCGTCCTCGATCACGCCTTTCAGAATAGCCAGCAGCGGCTCGCGCGGGACGTCCACGGGGCGGTCGTCAGCTACCAGCAAGTCTGCATGGCCCCGCGGCTGTTCCGGGCGCTCTGCCGCGATGCGGCGGACGACGGTGGGGTCTGCGTGGTGCTCGATGAGATCCATCACGCCGGCGATGACGCGAACTGGGGCCGCGCGCTGCGCGAAGCGTTCGATCCCGCGACGCGCCGGATCGCGATGTCGGGGACGCCGTTCCGGTCGGACGGCACCGCGATCCCGTTCGTCGCCTACGAACGCGGAATGTCCGTCGCCGACTTCACCTACGATTACGCAAGCGCGCTGCGCGACGGCGTCTGCCGCGCGCTGGTCTTCTCACTGCACGGCGGCGAAGCGGAATGGACGGCGCGCGACGGCA
>Ga0116231_10013585_pt1 | contig 11351 bp, 9 predicted proteins | sample S1TSphgellanicum_2_FD_89695 | JGI IMG/M metagenome (GOLD analysis project Ga0116231, IMG submission 89695) | Host-associated microbial communities from peat moss isolated from Minnesota, USA - S1T2_Fd - Sphagnum magellanicum MG | ecosystem: Host-associated > Plants > Peat moss > Unclassified...
ATTTCTTTCACCTGCAACTAAATCTAACAAGCGAGCTTCTCTTGTTACTACTACCTCTATGTTTGCGGGAAAGCCAGACTCTAAGCCTGGTAACTCTCTCTCCCTTAGACATTTTTAACAGCTTATGAAAGCTTCCATGATTTGTGTGTAGTTAGAGTTTTTTTCGCTCAAAGGCATGTGTTTGTTCCTGCTGTTTCTTTCTGTCCCATTTGTGATTTTGGAAGCTCCCTGTCGTGCAGCTGACTTGTTTGGGAACCAGCCTCAACTTGGTAATGATAACCTTCTTCGCCAGAGCAGTTTACCTGCAGATTGGTTCGCAGCTTTGCACGGTAGCATTGATGACACAGATCCAAGTTCACAAATGCCATCCATGACATCCCCTGATGAGAGTTTGTCTGGCAGAACATCTGAGGACACTGCTGGTGTTGGTGTGAGTGGCAAATCCTCAATATACTCAAGAGATGATTCTTTTCTTGTCATTGATACAACTTCTGGAGGACTGTGGGATTCTCCGACAAGTCCAGGTACGGAATGACTGCTGCATGTTCTTCCTGAGTGTATACTGGCTCTGAGTGTTTCTCCAGTTCAGTGCCTCAGTAGGTAGCCCAGGTCTCTGCTGAATCTTTCTGGGTGATAGTGTGAAGAACATTCTAGATGAGAAGATAGGCTGTATATAATTCAAGAGCTCTCTTTTGATAATACTGTGCATGAATGGGTTTGTGAGAATTCCTCAGCTGTGGTAATTGAGCACAGTGCCTGTTTTTTTGGTTGTCAGTGGGTCATATTGGAGGCAAGCGGCTGCGTGGCATCCTGGGCGATGCCACAATTGACACAGGCGAAGGCTTACGGAGGGACAGGCTTGGGGAACCTGGCACCTTGATTAAGCATACAAGTCTACCGGCAAATTTCAATAGGCCAACTATTCCAGTACTTGATGACCTAGCTGACATCTCAGTGCCGTGCCAGACTCGAGCAAAGCGTGGCTGTGCCACTCATCCCCGTAGCATTGCTGAGCGTGTTCGCCGAACCAAAATTAGTGAGCGCATGAAGAGGTTGCAAGACTTGGTTCCCAACATGGACAAGCAAACCAACATGTCAGACATGCTGGATGAAGCTGTTGAATATGTCAAACGGCTTCAACAGCAAGTGCAGGAACTTTCTGATACAGTTGCTCAATTAAGGGATCTGAAGGCAAAAGGGTTAAAGGCAGAAGGCAATGGAAGTTCAGAAGTTTAAAGGAGTTCTCATACCCTTCTGGAGCTCAACTTGTTTATGGGAGTGCTTTAGAATGTGTACAATAACCCTTAACATTGTTAGAACCATTTGGCGAATCCTGCTTCGTCTGTGAGGATTGTGGAGTGTCCCTGGGGTTAGAGGTTCATCGTGCTCTCTTGAAGAGGCAGATGTCTTCAGCAGAGAAGGTGACACCAGGCAGTTGCAAGGTGGTTGACAGCTTAAAAAGGATTGGGACCTACACCCATAGTGGAAGAAGCAACTCTACTGAGCTGGCACCCTTATATTTTTGTTCTTGTTCCAACTACAAATTGAATCCATTTTGAAAGGGAGAGGAAACTGAGCAGCTTGATCCTCAGTGGGATCAAGCTCCTCATCTTGAACATGTCAAGATCTTCTCTCAGGAGCTTTTACTGGGGTGTCCAATATGTTGTACACAAGTTTCAATTTTCCTAAATGTGATCCAGCAGCTTCCACCAACAGCCTGAAGTGTGATTTGATTTCCCATTTCTGTGTCATTTAATGTTGTTACATTACCATCTTCCATCTGATTTACTTTGGTATGTGGTCATGGCCAATTCAGAGCTGCTATCTGCAGCTGACAAGCAAGCCCCAGGATTTGGATGTGGTCTACTACAAACACTGGCTACTCACTCGCGAGAGTTCCTTTTGCTGAAACAGCTACGACTGGTGAATTCAGGTATGTATTTGATACACTTCACTTTTAAGTTTCTTTTCTTGCACATTATTTGATCTTACTTCCACAAACCAAAGATTTACCATGGACAAGAGAGTAGTGGGGTGTACAAGGAGAAACTCTAGTAGACAACAGACAGTTCAGGACCCAGGGAACAAATTCAACCTCAAGCTTAGATACTTACATGAGAACAGGATCATCTTGAGATCCCACCAGAACCAGATACCCATGCAGTTTACCAATTGAATGTGTGTAGATTGGGCCCAGTTATTCTCAACAAGGGCTATTCCTCTTCTGTGTGGTTAAATACATTGTCCATGAAGGGTATCCTTGATGCCCTTGAAACACGGCTTTTATACAACATTCAGGAAACCTCAAGGGACTTTTGGCCCCAAAAACTTAGGTCATCCTGATTGAAATCCCTCTTCTCTATTCAAAGGGTGACCAGCCATCCTACAAACAGGGCCCCCTTCTATTGAATGCCATAATGGACTAGGTAACTGGTGAGACTGGGCCTATAACCCACCAATTTGACAATAGAGATGAGCTCTTTCCATCTACGTAGACAGTGGTTGTTGTGTTTTCATCCAAGAAGCAACAGGCTTACAGAATCACGGGGCCAATGAGAACCAACATCGGTACCTTGTGCTGAGTAGTAGGTTGCTAATGAAAGAAGGTCAGAGGTTAATGTGATATAATGGCCAATCAGGTGCATTTGAGATTCTCGTTCTGGTCTTGGCTATGAACTTAATTGACATTTCTTGAAGAAAGACCAATCCAAACCTGCTGCATCCTCACACTTTTTGGCAACCTTCTGCATCATCCTGACTAACTCAAATCAGCTGAGAGTAAGCACACAGCTGGGACACAGCGCTGGGGATGTTCAGATCCAGCCCCACAAGCTGTCTATGACCTGTTACCGTGTGTTGAACTGTCAGGCATTGTAAGCTTTTTCTGGTGAGCTTACAGTTGATGTGTTGATTGATTTGTGAAGTATGTTTGATTGTCTGGCATTTAAGCCCATATGTCGTTAGCTCACAATTCATGTATGCATGTTTTTTGATGGAGGTTGGAAGTGTGAATTCCAATGCATTCAGGTTCAGACTATGAGAGGAGAGGAACGAGCTTCACCTTGAACCTTTAAAACCTCATGTCAAGAAGTCCTTATGGGTTTGACATAAAAAACTTGGAAAAAAATAGATTATTAAATTGATTGGTTCCATTTTGTCTTAAACATGGGTTTGGTCCCAATGTAATGTTCATTGCAAGGAACACTTCACCATTCACTACCACAAATGGTTGAATGTGTTTTGGCCTAGTGGCAATATGTAGTTGCGTTTTGTGGCCTTGGTGTCATAATTCTAAAGGTAGTTATTATGGGAATTGTGAACTATGTCTGAACAATCGGTTGAAGCTTACATACATTCGTTGAAAGCAATTTTTAAAGCTTTTTTTCAAAGACAATCATTTAACATTCCTTTTTTAAGCAAACCATACTCTATGGTGTTTCTATGTTGATCAAACTATTTCAATATATTGAAGTGTTTTGACATACTTTTTGGATGACATATGTGGAGTAAGATTCGAGAGAAATTAAACAAAAAGTAATCAAAGAGAAATCAACCATATATGACCAATGAAACCAATCATGGTTGACAATACAACGAACATCGACATGCCAAAATTTGGGTACACTACAAATACCACAAAAATGTATTCCTTACCTTTCTACATGGTCAATCAACAAATTGCATCTTAGGAGTGTATGACTAGTGAGAATGGTCAAATAGCAACCATATCGCACTATTGAAACTTCATAGTACCTATTCTGGCAAAAATAGACACTAGGTTTCCATTCTCTTTTATTCTCCTCTAAGATTTGATCATGAAACATTAGCTAATACAAGAAACCAAAATATGGAGTGCAACCCAATTTGAATCATAAGAATGCAAATTATGAGGCTTTTGCAATTCATGTTGATGGCACACAACCCTTGTTTGAAGAATGTCAACACATACGAACCTAAGAATGATGTTCAGTCCTATCTCTTAACAATTGATATGCACATAAGAGGTTGATATTCTAGGCCACTTGCAAAAACACAACTGTTTCTTTTAGCATGATTCACTTGCTAAAATGTTGTGGATCCCATTTTTATTGGTCATTCGACCTTAAAACAATAATGACCACAATCATACAACTAATCATGACTACTTATAGTTTGAATGTAGGCTTACATGATTTTTTTTCCATAAAATACCTTTTTTACATCTAAACCAAAAACAAATCTAATGAAAATGGACAATTCAAAATTTGATTATATGATAGCTGAATTCCATATGCATGTAGTCCTTACCTTGATCAATTTGCTTGCTCATGACCAAATGACACAACATGGGCCCATTCTTCTATGTACGATGGACATTCACAATTAGCCTAAAATTTGAGTGGGGGTAAGTAGCATGGTAATAATAGTCCTTTACTTTTTTAATATAACATGGTTGAGCAAAAGGGTGATTATTGTGCATCAAAATTACATTTACATAGCTACATAGTTCTAGTACAATTTGGACATTGAAACAAGGCCCCATATTGATTTATCGGTGTTGCCAATGTTTCATGTTTACAATGTTGCACATATTCCTAGTGGAAAATGAGTTTTGAATGTTTTTTTTTCTTATGACCATTTTGAAGATTAGTAACACACATATGATGTGTAAAATTGCATTTGGACTGAGTAACGATAACTAAATGGAATTAGGCAAGGTGTGTGTTAGTGTTAGGCAAGTATATGGTTTATCATATATTAGTGTGATAATGTTATAAAATCTCTTGGAGATTTTAATGTCATAATGCTATTGATATTAACAAATTGTCAACTCTATATGTCATTATGGTGTGGTATAATCAAATTTACGATTTCCAAATAATGGTATGAATGTAAATAGTGAGAAAATTAATATAAAAAGTTCTTATGAAAAACCACATTATACCCTAAAATGTATTCAATTTCAACTTCAAATTGGTTATATTTCAAAATAGAGAACTAACCATTACTAAATTATATATAATACTACTTTGAGTGAAGTAACCATCATTTAAAAACTCAACACTAGGTCACAATATTCACCACACAAAATCTTATTTTATGTTTTCACATCCAATTTCATCAACCATGCACTCCTCCTTCAACAACAAATGGCACCTAATAATGAATGTTGGAGATAGTCTACCACATGTTATTATCAATTTGTTTAGTAAATAATACTTGTCAAATTTTCATACTGACCTAGTCCAAGTATTGACCCCAATATGCTTTAATTGGATACTAGATTAGTATGTTCCTTACCAACATTACTTGCACCATGTTAATATATGAAACAACAAATTATATACTTGTTTAATATTAGTATGCAACATGTTTGGACATTTAAAATTTTGGTTCAATTTATTGATCCATGAATGGGATTCAAAATTGTAATGATGGAATTCAAAATCTACATAATTAAAAGTCTTTGATAAAATTTTAACAAAAATCAAGCAAAGGTTGAAAAAATAAAAAAGATAGATTGGATTCAAATAAAACTTACATCGGATTTCAAATTTCATTAACCATTTTTTTCTTTGACATGACATTAATGACTCATCTTGATGTGGCATTCATATGTTGGTTTCTTATCTCAGTTTTTAAATTTTAAATTAAACCCTAACCCTAAACCTTGTTTACAACTATGTGTTAGATATAAATATTTTTTTATTACATCTTCATCATATACTCATGTATATTATGCATTCATATTTTTTATCGCATGAAAATGAATAACTTTAAAAAGACATTTGCAAAAGGTCAAAATCTTTTAAGGTGTGTCAAAGATGGGGTCACAATATGAGCTTTTTGAATGTAGTCACAATCCAACAAGCCAAAAAAGGGGTTGGACTACAAAGAAAAATAGTTAAAATTGGACAAATATTTATGTTTTGCCATTTAAAGCCATAACAATCATGGCAAGTTGTTTGTTTTTCATTCATATGAATATCAAATAATTCAAACGAAAGATTCATTTGATAAAATTTTAAGTTTAAGTTTTGCTTTAAAACTTTTAAAAGTGAACAACAAAACGTCATATAAGAGTCAATTTTGCAAAGGACTATCAAAAGGACTCATATAATAAAACACAATTGATGGAGATTTTTTTTAAAGGATAAAAACTTATTAACCACATTAAAAAAACACTCATACTCTAAATATGTGGAATTTAAAATTTTAAAAAATTCCAAAAAAAATTCCAAAATTGATCCAAAGTTTTAGAATTTCAAAAGTCTTTTTTCACACATAAATGGGGTGGGTAAAATGTACACAATGTGTTAAGAAAAGTTGTAGTTTTATTATACAAGAAAACATAAAAATGTAAAAAAAGAAAAATTGGCTATGATTTGAAATTATTATTTAAAGACAAAACATTAAATTCAAAAGGAATTAGAACACTTTCAAAAATTCACATTTATTCAAAAATGATGAAGAAAAAAACATGTCACGTACTTGCACAATTATAAGCATTTTTTACAGCAAGTTGCAAAAATATTTTTTTCAAAATTGATTAATATGAAAAAGTTTTTTTTGAAAAAAAAAGACATACAATCTTTTTTTTAAGTAATCATGTTGGCTCATTGTATCTCGTTTGCACACTTTTGTATTCATATAAATTAGTTTGAATGATTGTATTTCACCATGCATGTGAACACAAAGTGGATGATATTGATGGTCCTAGATTATGATGGTTTAAGGTATCATACTTTATAATATTTAACATTTTTTTATTCATTGAATTTGATGGGAATAAAAATACTTACATGAAGGACTAAGTTTCGGATTTAAATTTTTTTGTCCTAGCTCATACACCTTAAAAACTTTTCACTTTGAAATTGAATGAAAAATGCCAAAATGTCTTGCAAACATAAATTCAACTCATTTTGCTCCTTTATTCATCAAATTTGCTAAGATCATCTTGAATTTTGAAAAGGATGCACATTTGATATAGAAGAAGGATCTTTGACCAAAAAAAAAATGTCCACAATAAGGTTTTGAGTGTTTTAAACATGCAAAATATTTTTGAAGCAATTTGCATCAAATTTTAATCATTGAAACCTTACAAGTAATGGAGCCTATTCCCAAAATTTTTTTGACAATCCAAATTAATATGTGCCCATGATGTTTCTTCAAAGATACAAAGGTAGAATTTTTAAGCATTGTACCCTACCCTTCTTGCATAACTCCTTCTATTGTACAACTTGCACCCATTTATGCATGCATTTATTTGAACTTCACTAAAATCCATGTGAAAGTTTTTGGTTAGGAGACCATGAAAAATTTATCAAAAGCACCATGCAACCTTGAAAAGGAAATATTTAAATTTCCACTATCCACATTCATTTGAAATTCCCCAAAAAATCATTCTTGATTTATTATTATGTGTTTAGAGACTAAGGTTAAACAACAAACACCTACTGCCATTTTGCTACATAATTTTTGTTAAAGAGTTTAATGACCTTTCCAATAGAAGAATATTTAACCCCATTGATTTTGCAAAGTTTTCAATATATATATATACACACACACACAATTTGAAAGGTAATTTGGATTGTAATAAAAAGGAAATTTAGTTTTTTCTTTATATAATTTAATTTCATTTGAATTCCAATAATTACCTGAACAAGATTAATACCTCATGTAACCTTGGAATGCCTTATATTGTCCTACCGTTTGCATGATAGGAATATTTTGAATCATTAAATGGGCAAAGGGTTTTTAAATTTTTAAATGTGTTGATTTTATTTTTTCTAGTTTAAGTTTGCAATGGTAGTTGGATTTTATTTTTTGACAATTTGCCAATGTGCCACATAAATGTACACATGTTATACTAACTTTGGTTTACCATATTTAAATTTCCTACATTTACTCATTAGATTAAATTTAGGGTGAATTTTGTTAAATGGTAAGTTATACTATTGTCCTATGAAAAGGGTAACCAATTAAAGGTTAATAACCAATAGTTACCAAAATCACAAGGCTTATATGACCATTGTTGCTTGGATTTGAAATTTTATGAAACTTATATAAATTGAATCTAGTTAATCAAATTAACATTAACATCTTTGGTGAATGATTATTTCACTTCTTTTGTTCACATTAAAAGAACATAATAGGTTGGTTAATGTTCATGTTCCTCAACTTGCCACATGTCACATACATGGCAATGCAAAATCTACCAAATTGGAAAATAAAATTCCATAACCTTCAAGGATGGAACCTATATTAGCAAAGATCAAAACACATGATAACAAATAATCTAATAATATGTTGTAACTACAAAATGGACCCACATAGGTGAACCATGGACCTTGGGGGTACAAGCACAAAGAAGAGGCTAGGGAAATGAAGGCCAAAGTCATTTCCAAGGATTGAATTTTACATACACAACATTCATGTGTTGGTCTATCATACCATTTCTTTATTATATATATAAATGTATATTCATTTTGAGACCAAAATATGATCCATAATATTAGAAAAATTTGAATTTTTGCATCAAGTTTTAAATTATAATCAATTGTAGAACTTTGTTTTAACCCATGATCACAAATTGTGAACTATTTTATCAATTAAAGATTTTAAAAAATTCAAACCTAGTAAGGTGCATGTAGAAATATTTTTAAATGGTTGAACACATGTGACCCTTCTTGTGAAGTATAATAGTGCTCACAATAATTTTGAAAACATTTGGTGGAAGTTTAACAATGGAAAAAAATAAAATAATAATAATAATAACTTTTAAATTAAGAAATGACTTATCCACATCCTTATTTTGAGTGCTTCAAATATGTAAAAGGACTCTTGAAACATCATGAATTTGCATGAGATTTTTGTGACTTTGCAAGTATAGGAAAATATTCCCAAAAAAAATTAAAATTCATAATATGGTGATTCCATGGTGATTTTTCAAAGTTTCAGAGGTATAATTTTCAAGCACTATCCACACACTATGAGACTTCTTTTACTATGCTTTCAACCCTTGCCACGAAAGTTATTACCATTGAAGCCCTCCACAACCTTTGATGCATCTTACACCTTTCAAAATTAACAAAGCCAAAGTTTTCCTACTTCCTTTTAGCATGCCTCATGACAATGACTTTGTTGATTACCCTTAGTAATCAAAAGTCACAAACAAAAAATTGGAGTAGTAAAAGCCATACTTTTGCATCCTCAAAGTTGACAAAGCCAAAACATTTGAGATCCCTTCAACATCTTTCATCACAATGACCTTATTGATTGCCCCTCACCATAAAAAAAACACAAGCATAAAAATGGAGCTCAAAGAAGGTAAACATTTGTATGTTGAAAGTTAACGCAACCAAAACATTTAAGGTCCCTTCAACATCCTTCATTACAAAACCCAATGATTGGAAAAGTACATCCAAAACCTTGCCTTAGGGAAATTGATAGATATACTAGTAAGGTATTTTGCCCAATTTTTATGGGCTTGTCTTTTACCATGCCCATAAATAAAAATCTCCCGTTTTTGTGATCTCCTATACATTATATATGCAAACTTCATTGGCTATTGCATGGAAATTTATGATAGGCTCTATAACCACGGATTATACTTACATTTAAAAATGACAATTGCACAATTAAATGGTTATTAATGATTTGGTAATTATTAGTGACTAACATAGTGGATTAATGTTAGTTGGTTGACAATTATACATGATATCCTTAGTGAGAATTTAAATGGTTTTTATTGAAAATTCATACATGTGCAACATGGTATTAGATAAAATTAATGACTAATTCAAACAATTATGCCATCCATAATGAATGTATTTGGCGACCATTTTAGAAGCAATTCCAAATGCTTTGATAAGCCTTTTTGGTCACAATTTCATGGTGGAAATCCCATGTGGAAGTTTCATTTGTCCTTTTCTTATTGGCATGTATTTCTTTCCTGTGCTTACACCTCCCTTGAGTCATTGCGGAGAGTTGATTAGCATTAACAATTTGATTATGGAAATGTTTGAATTTTTTTTCCCCGCCCAACTTTTCTTACTTGATTCATTATTGCATTATATTATTTTTTCATCTAAACAATCAAGGGAAATGGTGAACATGATGAAAATGTTTATTTTAGACAATTTGCTTACATGAAGATGACTATTCCTCATAGCAATTCCTTAAACAAGGAGGTCAATCCAAAATTTTGCTAACATTGGGCAACTATCCATTTCAAGAGCATACTTATAATCTCCATGCTTTTCAATAACCTTCTTTTCATGTCCATATATTTACTTCATTCTCTAGCTACTTGCAATCAACCTTCTCTTTTCCAAGAGGAGATCACCTTTGATCAACATTACCAATGTATGTTCACAACCCAATCGTTCATCTCATTCCCTATCTCCAATTTCTAGATAACACCCAAGGCCAACAAATTCAAGGAGAGGAAACCAAAAAAAACTTGGGGCTCAATGGTCTAATCAACCTTTTCATGTTGCCATGGATGCTATAAAGTCTAGAGTTATAGTGAATGTGGTTGCAAGCTAGTCATATGGCATCTCTACTTCATTGACAAATCATTGCAAGGGTAAATTGAAATTTAGGACCAATAGGCATCCTTTCAACACTTGAGGAAGAAAAAATTGTGAGTAAAATGGAAGAAATGGGTCACTACAAGCAAGACAAAGGCCACTTATGAGCATGCAACACAAAACATGAATAACAAAGAAGCTTTTCCATGCTTGGATTTCACACTTTGCACAATCAATTGTGGCATTACACCTAACAATCAACCATGAATCTACTTATCTTATTTGGGTATGGATCCCATGTGATCTTGGAAGTGGGATTTGAAAACCAAGTTCTAGAGTTACACATGTTCATTCTACCAACTCATGGAAGCCATGCACTTCCACCATTGGATGTTAAACATTGTTTTAAGTCGTTTAAAAATACTTCCAAAAAAATCAAGATGTTTGGGGGTTGGCATCCTAGGGAAGTTAGTCATATATATTTAGGAAGCACTTGAAAAAGCTAGTATTTTAAAATAGGTTATGCAATAATATAATTTTAAAAAAATCTATGTATATTATAAATATTTTTTCATAATGGATAGTAAGCACCTTATTTCAATTTAAGTAAATAATTTATTATATATTTTTTCAATAATTCACACCTTATATTTTTTGCATGCCATCTTATATATTAAAGTTACATGTCTGTCTGTCTGTCCGGGCAGTTTCCGGGCACTGCCCGGACCTTTTTTTTTGTTTTGTTTTGTTTTTTTTTTTGGGTTTTGTTTTTTGTTTCAGTTAAACTGCCCTGACCTCCTTCTTTTTTTTTTCTTTTTTTTTGGGTTTTGTTCTCTA
>Ga0116231_10013586_pt1 | contig 11351 bp, 9 predicted proteins | sample S1TSphgellanicum_2_FD_89695 | JGI IMG/M metagenome (GOLD analysis project Ga0116231, IMG submission 89695) | Host-associated microbial communities from peat moss isolated from Minnesota, USA - S1T2_Fd - Sphagnum magellanicum MG | ecosystem: Host-associated > Plants > Peat moss > Unclassified...
CTGTAAATTATTCAACAGGAGTGGCTGTTGTGAATTTTCCAGATGTAGTTGCACAAAGCTCTAACATCAACGCCCAAGTGTATTATTATCAGCAAGGGATTCCAAGAGCAATTCTTTTTTACAACAACGTGATTACAGTGCGACCACCACCTGATATTAGTTATTTGATTGAACTTGAAGCATACCTCTCTCCGGCTGCTTTTTTATCATCGAGTCAAGCCGTTTCGTTTGCATATATGTCAGAATACATTGCAAGAGGAGCTGCTCGTAAAATCCTGTCAGACACAGGAGACATTGAACAATTTCAATTCTATGAACCATTTTTTAAAGAACAAGAAATGCTTGTTTGGAAAAGAAGCCAAAGACAATTCACAAGTACAAAAACACAAACCATTTTTTCAGCAGGAATTGGACAAAATGGAGCCAATGCAATCGGATCAGGAGGCATTTGAATGACAATCAGTTATGTATTAGACACTCCAGTTGCTGGAAATAATCCTTCAGTAGATCAACCGAATTTAACAGACAACACAAACGCTGTTTACAACATTTTAGCAGTAGATCATGTCACATTCAATGAATCCTCTGCAACTCCCGGTGGAACACACGTTAAAATGGCTTTTGCAGACACTACATCGTTCACAGCTCTTCCCACAAACATTGCAGGAGTGGCTTATCCAGGAGAAGATTCTCAAGATGTGATGAACATGTACTTTGTCAATTCTACAAATTTTTCTTCAGGAGTTGCTTATCCCCTTCCCATGTCAATCATCAAAGCAGGGGGAATTTTTTCTGCTGGAACAAGTCCTTCTTTGACATCCAGCTTCAACTGTACCGGAATTTCGTACAATACAGGAACAGGGTATAGCATTTCTCTCCAATCAGGTGTTGTTCAAGGAACAAATGAAGTAATGGCTTTTTTGAGCTACAAAAGTGCAATTGCCACTACAACCCCTTTAAGATATACCTACGCAAGTAACACTTTAACAGTTTATCCTGCTTTAGGCTCTTCTGTTTCTGTTGCGTTTGTTGTTTTACAATTTTAAGGAATCTATGGGTGAAAAACTGATTGTAGGTCCTGTAGAAGCAGGTGTCAGAACCAATAGAACTGCTTTTTTCATCGACAACGATTCTTTTCCAACCATCAACAATGCTTATCAATGGCGTGGTCGCATCAAAAGAAAAAGAGGGACTCAGCTTCTGACTCGTTTTCAAAGAGAAATCACATTGGATTCTGCTCTGATCGGTGGTTCGATCACTCTTTCGTTTCCCGTCGTTCCAGGAACAATTAGCATCACAGGAAGCGTAGATGGAACAACATACACAGACACGTCTGAAAATGGAACTTTAACGGCAACAGGAGGAACGGGAACCGGCGGTACAATCAATTATGCAACAGGTGTTTTAACAATTACTGGTGGCGCTGAAGAAACAGTTACAGGAACCTATAGTTATTATCCTTGTTTACCTGTGATGGGACTTGAAGAATACATTGCAGGCGTAGGAGTTTATCCAGGAACCATTGGTTTTGACACCACTTATGCGTATCGAATTCCAGGAACTTATCCTTATACTTCTTACAATATTACATTTTATAAAAATCCTTCCACTGACACATACACGGGATACGTTGCTAAAACTACAGACACATCCTTCACTTGGAATGGCCAAAATTATCAACAGTTTTGGACAACAAATTACCAAAATTCTCTTTGGGCGACCAATGGAATTACAGTGCCTTATACAACAACAAACGTAGGGATGCAATTCAAAGCCATCACTTCAGTCACCGTTGATACCACAACAACTGCCAGTTTAACAATAAATGCTCATGGACTTGTGATAGGAGATTTTTTGTTCATCAACGAAGTGACAGGAACCACAGGAATCAATTTACAAACCGGATATGTAACAGCTGTGACAAGCGTGAATGTTGTTGTCGTGACTTTTCCTAATGCTTCTCTTTCAACGAATGGCACAGGAGGCATTGCTCAATATTTGACAAACACGGCTTTGCCTTTGAAAGATTGCATAAGGTGGTATGATGGAGATCCGACAACAACCAATAACGGATGGGTTAATTTTGCACCTCCCCTTTCAAGCTCAACATATTCCATCGCTGACAATCCGGAAGGTCAATACTATTTAGTAGGAGCTCGGTTGATCTATCCTTTCAAAGACAGACTCCTTTTTTTTGGTGCAATCATTCAAACATCGACAGGAACACCTATTTATTGCCAAGATACGATCATTTACAGTCAAAACGGAACACCTTATTATACAGCTTCTTTCACCGGCACTGCAACTTCTTCTACAACTGTGTTCAATCCTATTTTAGTGCCTGAAAATCAAAGCGCAACAGCATCTTCTTGGTTTGAAGATTCAACTGGGTTTGGAGGTTTTTATACACTGGGACTTGATCAGCCCATCATTACAGTGGCGCCTAACGAAGATGTACTTTTGCTCGGATTCAATCCTAATTTTCAAGCAAGGCTTGTCTATACAGGAAATGATTTGATTCCTTTCAATTTATTCATTGTAAATTCTGAATTTGGATCTTCGAGTACTTTTTCTTCTATTACTTTGGACAAAGGTGTTTTGACAAGGAGCTCAAGAGGTTTTACAATCACTTCTCAAACAGGGTCTCAACGGTTTGATCTTCAAATTCCAGACACTGCTTTTGAAATTTCTTTGACAAACAATGGTCCTGAAAGGATATGTGCGATTAGAAATTTTGAAGAGGAATGGGTATATTTTACTTACATTAGCAATCAAGCCAACACAACAAATACCGTTTTTCCTAACCTTTCTTTGTTTTACAATTACAGAGATGATTCTTTTTCTTTCATCAACGAATCGTACACTACCTACGGACAATTCAGAAAAGTATCAGGAATCACTTGGGCAACACTTCCTGCCAATCTCACTTGGAGTACATGGACAACTCCTTGGAACAGCAACGAATCGACACTTCTCAATCAACAAGTGATTGGAGGCAATCAGCAAGGTTTTGTTCTCATCAAAGACATTGAAACAGCAGAAGCTCCTTCTTTGTACATTTCAGCTCTTTCAGGAATAACAATCACATCTCCTTATCATCAGCTGATCAATGAAGATTTTATCACTATTTCTGGGTGCATTGGAGTAGAAGACATCAATGGAAACATTTATAAAGTTTTCAATGTCACAGCAAATACGTTTATGATCACAAATCCAAGTTCTGGCACAGTCCCTTCAGGAACGTATTTAGGAGGGGGTGTCATTACAAAAGCGTATGTTCCTTTCATCAAGACAAAACAATTTCCTATTTCTTGGGAAATGGCAAGAAAAACTCGTATTGGTTTTCAGCAATATCTTTTTACCAATTCAAACGTTGCTTTTTCTCAAATTGCACTTCTCATTTTTTTGTCTCAAAACGATTCTACAAATATTACAGGAGCCAGTAATTTTGGACCTATTGTACCCTCCGAAGGTTCAGTCAACAATGCGCTCATCTATTCAACCGTTCTTTACACTTGTCCCGAAAGTACAAACATTGGCTTAACGCCTTCAAATGTAAATTTGAATATGGTGACAGCAAACAATCAACAGCAAATTTGGCACAGAATAAACACATCTCTTTTAGGAGACACTGTTCAAATAGGATTTACAATTGCAGATGAACAAATGTACATGGTAGATGCAAATAACAGCCCTATCAATGCTTTTACAGAAATTGAGCTGCATGCATTTGTATTAGATGTTCAGCCTTCTCAACTTTTGTCTTAGGAAACTATGAGCTCAAACGTCACCAATCAAGTTGCTTACCTTCGAACTTCTCGAAATTTTAACGAAGATTTGAATCAGCTCACTGTTGAAATCAATAAAACGTATTTAGACATTGCAGCAGCCGTCAATGAGCGCATCATTGGTCTTTATCCGGTCAATAAGCCTGCAATCACCGGAGAAACGTTTTTCAACGGGGCAAATCAAAAACAGCAAACACTTCGTCAAATTTATTTATTCACATCAACAAGCAGCATCGTGCACGGAATCAATGTCACAAATACCAATCAGTTTACTGAATGCTATGGAAGCTATACAAATGGAACAAACAGTTATGGTCTTTTATGGGCAACCAATCAAAACGTGACAGGACAGATTTCTTTTTACATCACTTCCACTGAAATTGTATTTGTTGTGGATTCAGAAGCTCCTTCTTTGACATCAGGCCGCATTGTATTGACATGGCTCAGTCAACCGTAAACAAAAATTGCAACAAAACCATGCACAGTTTACCATGAAAGAAAAAAAGGTGTTTTATGAATTCATTGACAGGATTTTCAGGATTGAAAGGAACAGGTTATAAATCAGGACAAATGTCCAATTTCACTCCTGAACAAATGAATCTTTTTAAATCTCTTTTTTCAAGCGTATCTCCAAGTTCTTCTCTTTATAAATTGGCAAACGGAGATCAAAGCGAATTTGAACAATTAGAAGCTCCTGCTCTCAAACAATTTTCCGGATTGCAAGGCAATCTTGCCTCCCGTTTTTCAGGAATGGGAAGCGCAGGAGCGCGCAGATCTTCCGGTTTTCAAAATGCTTCTAATTCTGCTGCACAAGATTTTGCCTCTCAGCTTCAAGCACAAAGGATGAATATTCAAAACAATGCAAGAATGCAACTTCATCAAATGAGTCAAGATCTTTTGAATCAAAGACCGTATGAAAACTTTTTAGTGCCTGAAGAAAAAAAATCTTCATTTTTAGAACAATTATTAGGTGGATTGTCTGGAGCTGCCGGTGGTATAGCGGGCAATTTAGGAACATTTTCTTTATATAAAAAATTAGGTTTGGTGTAATACAAATGGCTATGTTACTTCCTCAAGTTCCAAGAAAACCTTCTTTTGCAGAAATCATTGGTTCTAGTTTAGGACAAGGAATTCAATCAGGTTCCAATCAAGCTACTGATTTTGCTCAAAAAATGGCTCTTCAAAAAGAACAAGGTCAAAGTTTTTCTAACCTACAAAAACAATTAGAAAAACAACAAAAGTTTAAAACGGGGCTAGAAACCATACAAGCAATGAGAGAGATTGCTGCAAAAAAAAATATAGGAAGAGGTTCAGGAATTTTAGGATTTTTTCCAGGAGAAACAGCAAAAGACCGAGCAGAATATGAACAACTTGGAAAATCATTGATTCCTATTGTTGCCGCAGGTGTTCCCATAAGAAACCAAAAAGAATTTGAAGAATACAAAAAAACGATCACTAACCCCTCTGCTTCTCTTTCTGAAATAGAAGGAGCTTTGAATGGCTTGGAAACATTATTTTATAATCAACTTGAAGAAAGCGAAGAAGAAGAAAAGCTATTAAAAAAATCAAAAAATGCAAAAGTTAAATTTAACCCTCAAAACAAAGAACACAGGGCAAAAAGAGATCAACTTTTAAAAACGTATAAAGGTGATCGTGAAAAAGTTGCTGAAATTCTTTCAAGAGAGTTTGAAGAATGAAATCGTCTTTTTTTGCGGATTTAGATGAAGAAATTCCTTTAAAACAAAGCACATCCTCGTTTTTTTCCGATTTGCAAGATAAAAAACCTATCAACAAAAAAGCAAGACTTGCTGCTCAATATGGAATTGGATTGGCTGAAAGAGCCGCAGCCCCTTATGACATTGCAGTATCTCCTTTATCTTCTAAAAAAGCACAACAAGTTCCTTATCGAGAAAATATTTTTCAAGACATTGAAAGACTTCAAGAAAAAAAACAAATGGGTGATTGGGACGAAAACGATCAAAATTTATACGATTTTTTAGTTGATCAAATAAAAAATCCCGAAGAAGCTGATAAGTTTGTTAAAACGTTTGATATAAGTTCTTCTGGACTTATAGAAAAAGCGGGCAAAAAATTAGGTTATAATTTAGAACCAGAAGATGCACAAGAATTAGGTGCTCGAATTACAGGAAATATTTTTACTCCAAAAGGTCTTGCAAAAGGGGTAAAACAAGCGACAAAGCTTTTAAATAAAGAATATAGACAGGCGTCTAAATTGCAATCTCAGTGGAAAAAATTAGACATTTCTTCCAAAGGAAATCCTGAAAAAGAAAATATATTAAATTTTGCAAAGTCAAAAAATTTGACTCCTGAAGAATCAACGGTTCTTTTGCGCACTCATGGTAGTATTAAAACATTAGAATCTTTAGCAAAAAAAAACAAAAAATACAAACAGGTTGCTTCAGGATTAAAAGATAAATTAGGTAATTCTTACGATCAATTAAAATATTTGGGAAAACAAAGTGGACTTTTAACCGAAAGTGAAAAGGGAGCTCTTCAAGGAGATTTACAAAAAACTTTGAATAAAATAGGAAAAACATTTGTAGAAGGCCCTGACACTAAAGCAGCTCGTTTAGAAATTGAAGAAGCGATCAAAAAAATAGGCGCAAATCAAGGAACAATTGAAGATTTGATCAATAGCAGACAAAATTTAAATCAAGTTGTTAACTGGAAAAATGTTGACCCCAAGGAAGCAATTTTAAAAGAAGTTGACAATTCTTTATTCAATGCTATTCAAAGAAAAAATCCTGAAATTGCATCAGAACTTAAAAAAGTGGATACTGCCTATTCAAAATACAAAACATTTTCTAAAAATTTAGACAAAAAACAACCTTTTTTTAAATTTGGTGGCGTGGAAATTCCAGGGCTTATGGGAAAAATAGCTTTTGGTACGGCTTTAACAATGAGTGGATTGGGAACAAAAGCAGCTTTGGGCGTAGGAGTTAAAGAAGCAGTTCAAAGAATGAGTACAAAATTGTTAACCGATCCAAAATATTATGGAATCAGTAAGCGTATTCGAAATGCCGTTATGCAAGGCTCTACGGAAAAACAAAAAAGTCTTTTTCTTGTTTTAAAACAAATGCTCAAAAAAGATGATCCTGAACTTTATGATGAAGTTTCAGAACTCACTTTCGATTGATTCTTCTTTTGAAAAAAAACTTAAAAGAAGATTTATCTCGTCTTCAAAAAATCCCCACAAAATAAAAAATATTCCTATTGCCTTAAGCATGTTTCCTCCAAAAATTGTATTTTTTTTCTTAAATTGTACAGTTTATTCCTCTATTTTGTACAGTACTAATCTTTTCTTAATTTTCATTGCAGTCTAATCGAATACAATCTAAATTTTAATTGACAAAACAAGGAGTCATTATGACACAATTTCAGCCAGGTGCTGTTGTCAACACACAAAGTTTGGGAACTAAAGCGGAAAACGTAGAAGTTCCCGTTCTTCAAACAAGAGCGCCTACTATTTACGATTCAAATTATCCTCAAGGAAAACCTTGGATTGATGGAACAGACAATGCATCTTATGTTCTTACTTCTATCAGTTCATTTGAAGGAACCAATTCAGCCAATTGGAACAATACCTCAGGAGGATCTGGCAGCTTTAGTTCTTTAACTGTTTCAGGAGCTATTACAGCAGGAACCACAATCACCTCCACTTTGGGTAACATTACAGCCACTGATGGAAATTTTGTGGCCTCTACTTCAGGAACAGGTGTTGTTGTGAATCCTGTTGTGGTGACAGCAGCAGCATCGCCTCAAACAGCCAATGGTAGAAACGTTGTGGTGACTTTTTCAGGAGTAGATATTGTCGCATCTGGAACGCAAGCGTTCACCATTACAAACAGCAGTGTAACAGCGTTGAGTCATCAATTGATCACATGGACAGGCGCGACAGCAGGTTCTGCTCTTTCGATTGAATCTGTGGTCAATTCTGCGGGAAGCTCTGTCATTACCATGACAAACTCAGCGGGTGGAACCACAAGCACAGCAAACATTACATTCACAGTCTCTTTACTCAACTAGGAAAAATATGGGTTATACAAACGCAGCTACTTTTGACAATTTGAGAGTGGTCGCAGCAGACAGTTTGACATCTTCGTATGTCCAAGTGGGAACTGAGCTTTCTGCCATGTGTGTGGCAATTGCTTTTAAAAATGCCACTAATGAAATTGTGTACATTTCAACAGATGGGTCCAATGACAAAATTGCTCTGCCATCAGGATGGGGAAGTGTGTACGACATTCGAACCAACGCTCCCAATACCACTGATTATTTGCTTCCTCAAGGAACTCCTATTTTTGCCAAATACGCATCGACAGCGCCTAGCACAGGATCACTTTACATTGAATGCCTTCTTGCTGAGGTTCATTCTTGAGCCAAGTCAACAACAATTCCTCTTCAGGAAGCTCAGGAACAGGAATTCTTACCATCAATGACATTGGCGCCGATGATTCAAATAATTTTACCCTTTCTTCTTTAGGTGGAATTTCTTTCACAGGAGTAACAAATGGTCTTGAGCTAAAAAATACAGAGCCTGTTTCAGAATTTGTAGTAGACTCTCAAGGAAATGCTGGTTATACAACCATTCAAGCAGCCATTACAGCGGCAGCTCTTGTGGCAAGCTCTACCACTCCTCAAACAGTATGGGTATGGCCAGGTAATTATACAGAAAATCTTACTCTTGCATCGTATGTGAATGTAGCGTCTGCTTGTTTACAATCAGTTGTGATTACAGGAAACGCGACTTATTCAGGAGCAGCAGGAGAAAGATTGAGTTGTATTGGACTTGTTTTTACAACTCCAGCAACAGGAAATGCGTTTACTTATGAAGGAACGGCTGCTTCTACAATTACTTTTATCATGTGCGCTTTCAATGCCACAAATGGGTCAGGGACCGCTGTTGCTGCGACCAATCCCAATAGCACACTCAATCAATACAATTGCCTTTTAACAATATCTTCTGGAAATCAAACGTTCAATACAGCTTGTAGTATTACAGTGATTGAAGCGTTCATCCAAAGTTCAGGAACACCTTCTTCTTTTACAGGACCAAGAGCTCTTTTTTTAAATTCCTTTATTGCAGACAATTTCAGTTCAACAACCACAATGGTGATCATCAGTTGTTATTTCATGCAAGGAAATTTGACAGGAACAAATGCTACATTTCTTTGTTTCAATACAGCTTTTGACACTACAGAAACCTATTGGGTAACAGGAACGGGAGCGATTACGTATGGCTCAATCACAACAAATGCTCTTCTCAATACAGCTTTGACAGCAAGCACTTTAAGATTGAAAACAGGACCCATTTCTTTTGATGGTGGAACAACTAGTATTTCTACTTCCAGTGGTTCGCTCGTTTCTTCTCCTCCGGCTTCAGCAACAGCCACGACTACTTTTGGAACTTCTTTGACAGCAGCAACTGCCAAACAAAATACCAATGGATACGATGTTCTTTTGAATATTTGCGTGACTGTAACTTCTGCCACGGCAGCTACTTTGACTTTAGGAATAGGCCCTACTTCTACTCCAACAGTTGACACAGTTGTTTCTTCATTCACAGTCGCTACTTCTACTGTATTTACATTCAGCGCCTATGTTCCATCCACATATTATGTGCTTGTAAGTTCTACAGGGACGCCAACCATTTCAGGAATCAATTGCCAAGTGTGCACCATTTAAAGGAAAATTATGAGTCAGATCAATAGCGGATCTTCTTCAGGAGAAACAGGAACAGGAATTCTTACGATCAATGACATTTCAGCAGATACCGACAACAATTTCACTCTTTCTTCTTTGAATGGAATTACACTGACAGGTGTTTCAAACGGAATTGACATCAAAAACGTACAAGGAGTTTCTAAATACACGGTTGATTCTCAAGGAAATGCTGCATACACAACCATTCAAGCCGCCGTGACAGCAGCACTTTCTGTGGCTACTTCTACTACGCCTCAAACCGTTTGGATATGGCCAGGAACGTATGCAGAAAGTGGAATTCTTACTTTACATCCTTTTGTCAATCTAGCAGCCGCGGCAAACGGCGTTAAAATCACAGCTGCTTGTAGTTTGACGACAACAGGTGTTGCAGACAGTTTCTATGCAAGCCAGATTTCATTTGAAGCAAGTCCGGGATCTGCTTTCACCATCAATCAAACCAGTGGTTCTGGATATATTAATTTATATTTTGATTCATGTAATTTTGCTCCAACCAATGGAAATTGCATCACAGCAACCAGCACCAATTCAGGAAATTCAGAAGTGTATTTAACCACATGTACACTGCAAGCCGGAAGTTCTGGAAGAGTTTTTGTTTTCAATGGATTTTATCTATCGGCCTATTCATGTCAAATGTTTGCTTCAAGCGCTGTTTCTAGTTTTACAGGAACCAATAACTGTGAAACTTTACTGATCGGGTGCAATTTAGAAGACAGTTTTACTTGCACAAGCAACATGTTCAATTTGGCTTTTGATTGTACTTTTTCTCCTCCTTCTATCAATGGAGTTTATAATTTAGATTCTACTTGTACCTTGTTCATTTCTGATTGCACTATGATTAGCATTTCAGGAGGGTATTGGGTTTTAGGAGAAGGAACCATCACTTATTCAGGAATTTCTATCATCAATTCAACTCTTCCTGTTGTTGCACAAGGAACTACTTTAGATGCAGGAACTCTTCAAACAGGAAGCATTTCTTTTGACGGAGGAACAACTACTTTTGATCCTGTTACACAAGCAGTAGACAATGCTGTTCTTTTAGGAACAGGAACAAGTGCTCTTTCATCTTTAACATCCGTTGATAACGCAGTATTGATCACAAGCATTTCTGGTGTTCCTGAGTGGCTTGCCAACAGTTCTACAGAAGGATATGTTCTCACATCCAACAGTGGAGCTCCTCCCACTTGGCAAAGTGTTTCAGAATCAGGCGCTCTGACTGAAATTTCCACCAATTCAGGAAACGCCACTCCCAGTTCAGGTGTCATTACATTGAGTGGAGGCTCTACAGGTCTCACCACGGTTGGTAGTAGCTCCACTGTTTCTTTGCAAGGAACTTTGGGAGTGGGTTATGGAGGGACAGGGTCTGCTGATTTAACAGGAGTATTGCTAGGCAACGGATCTAGCGCTGTGACAGGAATTACTACAACTGACAACGGAGTATTAGTGACCAGTAATGCTGGCGTTCCCTCTTGGCTTAGCAATGGAACAGCGGGTCAAATTCTAACAGCAAATTTGGGTGCTCCTCCTAGCTGGCAATCTTCCACTGCTTTTACCTCAATCAACGTTCAAACGTTTACAACATCGGGAACCTATACACCTAGTTCTGGAATGGTATACGTCATGGTTCAATTGATGGGTGGTGGGGGCGGCGGCGCTGGTTGCAACACAACAACTTCTCCTTCGGTGTCAGCAGGTGCAGGAGGAGGTGCAGGAGGGTATGCAATGTACGTTTATTCAGCATCACAAATCATTCTTTATGCAACGTATTCTATTGGAACAGGAGGAGCCGGAGGAGCAGCGGGTGCTAATGCAGGAAGCGCA
>Ga0116231_10013587_pt1 | contig 11351 bp, 11 predicted proteins | sample S1TSphgellanicum_2_FD_89695 | JGI IMG/M metagenome (GOLD analysis project Ga0116231, IMG submission 89695) | Host-associated microbial communities from peat moss isolated from Minnesota, USA - S1T2_Fd - Sphagnum magellanicum MG | ecosystem: Host-associated > Plants > Peat moss > Unclassified...
CATCATCCGTCGCGGCTCGATCAAGCGCGCGCGTTCGGTGCGACCGAGATCGTCGATTCGAAAGACCCCGACGTTGCGGCGAAGGTCGTCGAGATCACGAAGGGCGGCGCGCATTCCGTCGTAGAGGCGGTCGGCGGTCAGGGTCCGCTCGATCTCGCGATTCAGATCGCACGGCCGGGCGGATTCGTGAGCTTCGTCGGCATCCCGATCGGCACGCAAAATTTCGATGCCCGCCGGCTGTTCAGCCACAACATCACGATCGGCGGCGCCGTCGCCCCCGCCCACGCCTACATCGACGAATTGATGCGCGACGTCGCCGCCGGGACGCTGGATCCGTCGCCCGTGTTCACGCTGCGCTTGCCGCTCGAAGACGCGCCGAAGGGCTACGCGGCGATGGACGACCGCAGCGCCATCAAAGTCGTCCTCGACGTCTCCCCGCTGTAGGCCCGCCGATGCTCTGAGTCCTCACGAACGTGGTCCGGGCGGGTCTCGCCCGGCTGACGAAGCGGCCCTACACCCCGATGCCGACGGTCTATGACGGCCTCTTTCCGAACGGGACCGCGTTCACCGCGCCTACCCGTCCGCGCCCTCCGCGACGCGAGGATCCACCGCCGCCGGATGCCCGCTGAGGCCGGGGAACGGCCGAACAGATTTCCGATGAGCTTGCGGCTGATCGGCTTCGTCGTGATGTGAATTTCGCGAAAGGAGCACCGATGCCGGCCAGTCCATTAGCGAATCGTATGGCATACCTTGAAGGGGCCTACGAACAAGTCAGCCAGCGGCTGATGAACATCGATCCGCGCTTCGACGGCGTCGACCGCAAGATCGACTTACGCTTCGATGCGCTCGACAAGAAGATCGACCAACGCATCGACACGCTGGACAAGAAGATCGACGCGCTCGACGTGAAGTTCACGCAACGGATCGACGCGCTCGACATGAAGTTCACGCAACGGATCGACGCGCTCGACGTGAGGTTCACGCAACGGATCGACGGACTCGACGAGAGGCTCACTGTGCGCATCGACGGACTCGACGAGAGGCTCACTGGGCGCATCGACGGGCTCGACAAGAAGATCGATCATCGCTTCACATGGACCATCGGCGTTGTTGTTGCAACCTGGCTGACGACGATCACCTCAATCTATCTACGCCATTAGTCTTCCACCTCGACCGACCGCGCGTTTGGGTGCGCAAGGCTCAGCCCATGACGACCAGACCCAGGGTTGTCGCAGCCCCATGGAATTCCGTATTTTCCTGACCATCATTGGCGGTTTCGTGCTCTTCCGGCTCTTCATGGTCGTCATTCAATACCGTCAGGCTACGGCACCGGCATGACAAAAGCGTAACGACTTGTTCGGGCTTCCGCCAGACGGTCGAGAAACCGTCGCATGCTTGACATGCAAAGAGCATGCGTCCATCATATCTACATGCCTTCAATGATCCAGATCCGAAACGTGCCGGATGGCATCCACCGCGAGCTCAAATCGCGGGCTGCGCTGGCAGGCATGTCGCTCTCTGAGTACTTGCTCAACGAGATTCGCTGCATCGTGGAACGGCCTACGCTCGATTCACTGCGGGCGCGGCTCGAACGCTATCCCGAAATGTCGCCGAGCGTGGCGCCCGCCGATGTAATTCGACACGAGCGCGACCGCAACTGATCGTCGTCGACGCGTCGGCGGTGGTCGAGGTGCTTTTGCGCACCCCGGCGGCCGCGGAGGTAGAACGCCGCTTATTTGTCGCGGATCAAACGCTGCACGCGCCGCACTTGCTCGACATCGAAGTTGCGCACGTCGTTCGCCGGTACGCGGCAACCGGCGAGATCAGCGGCGAGCGCGGGCGCTGCGCGATGAACGATCTTGCCGATCTTCCCGTACAGCGATATCCGCACACCGTCTTGTTGCCGCGCATTTGGAGATTGCGGCAAAACATCTCCGCGTATGACGCGGCCTATATCGCGCTCGCTGAAGCGCTCGACGCCCACCTTCTAACGCGCGACCAGCGGCTCGCAACAGCATCTGGGCATCAAGCCACGATCGAAGTCATCTAACCAGCGGCGACACGACGAGCGGGTTGCCGCGGCTAGCCGTTGCGGTGGAGCATGGCGATGATCGCGCCGAGCACGCGCTCAGCGTCGTCTGCTTCAGCAATTCAGTGACACGGAAGTCGGAGCATTAAGCACGTTTCGTCGTCTCACCTAAGATTGATGGCTTGCGCCATACCGCACCGAACGCGAACGACACAACCGTCTCAAAGGACCGGTACGACTCCACGGTAGCACGCTCAATCGGCGTGTGATAGGCGAGCGCGACGGCATCACGGTGCGCAGCGAGTCGCGCGAGCACCGGGGCTAGGACTTCTACGCGAAACGGATTGTAGAGGTACACGGCAAGATCTCCGCGCGGAAACGTGAACGTCGCGGCATCGGCGCGAACCAAGCGGATATCGCGACTCTGTAATCGTTCGCGCGGATAGCGGTCGCGATTCTCTTTTGCGACCTCGTGCAACGCGGGCGAGATCTCGACGCCGATCACCTGGCGGTAGGGGCGCTCCGCGGCGAGCAACACGACGCGCCCCATCCCCGAGCCGAGATCGATGAACGTCGTTCGCTCCGGCGGCAGCGGCAGCGCGTCGAGCAGTTGTTCCGCTTCGTCGACGGGCGTCGGCTCGTAGTGCGTCGCAAATTCGATCGACGGTCCGACCGCTTCGGGATCGAGCTGGCCGAGGAAGATCAGCGCTTCGGTCGTGACGCCGCGCGCGGCGTCGAAGCGCTGGCCCGCGCGGCGGCCGGAAATCGGCTAGCGTCCCCGGACGGGGCCGAGCGTCTTCGCGGCCGCGTCGACGTAACGCAAGTCGACCACGGTCTCCATATCCACGGCGGCACTCGAGAAGCCGAGTTTGCGGAACGTCTCCGCATCGTCTCTGAGGCTCGTGATGTTCGGCCGGCCGCTCGGATCGCACGAATTCGGCGTCATTTCGCGGAACACCGACGGATCGGAAACATGAAAGTGCTTTTCCATGATCGCAACGATTGCATCGGAACCCGGTCCGCGCAGATGACCGTCATGCAATGCGGCGTGATAGTCGCGCAGCGCACGCAAATACGCGACCATGAAACGGTTCGCAACATCGGTACGCTTGGGGACCAGACTCGGGCCGTAGAGCAGCACCGTGATTTGCTGGTTCGGATAGAACGTGTCGTCGCCGGCCATCCGTTGCACGACGCCTTGCCGGATCGCTTCGGTCGCGAACGGCTCGAGCATCACGGCGGCGTCGATCGACCCGTTCTTGAATGCGATCGCTTGATCGGGAAACGGCACGATCGTATGCTGCACGTCGTCATAACCAAGGCCGCCTTTGGCAAGCGCGTGCACGAGCGCGGGCGCCATCGTACTCCCTTTCGCGGGCTCGGCGACACGCAAGCCCTTGAGATCGGCGAGCGTCTTGTATTTGCCGCTGGTCACCAAATCTTTGCGAACCACGAGCGGCACGAAGCCGTACCCGGGCGCCGCGATCCCGCGATCGGCGACGATCTTAATCGGAAACCCGCGCGCGATGCCGTTGTACAGCCCGGCCGATGGCGCACCGCCACCCGCGTCGAGCTGACCATTCCCGAGCGACGCGATCATCGTCGCGCCGGAATCGAACGGCTGAAAGACGACGTCCAGGTTCGCGTCCTTGTAATAGCCGCGTTCCTGCGCGATGTAAAACGGTGTATCGGACACGCTCTCGACCGTTCCCACAGTTATCGTTTCGTGCGTTTGCGCACGCGCAATACGGACGGTCGCGAGCGCGGACGAGAACGAAGCGACTAAGAACGAGCGGCGCGAACAGGAAACCAGATCGATACCCTCCATATGCGCCATAACGACTGCCGCTTAACGTTCCTACAATGCGACGCCTGCGCCGTCGCGAAACTTATCGATTTCTGCTGGGAACAGACACTCGTGTAGGCGCAGGGACTGACGACCATTAAGGCTGTCCATAGCGCACCAGGAGCCCCGCCCCCGGAGAAAGAATCGGCGGGTCAATTTCAGGCCTCATACCAGAAGGGCTGAATTCAATAAGCTATTTGCGTTATGAGGGAACAACGGGTGAATAGGAAAACAATGCTGCTTTCGAGCTCGGCTGCAGCACCCGAAGTCGCCGTGATGGTCACATATCAAGCAATCATAAACGGCGCTACGATTGGATCGATAGCCGCGGGCTTTGCTGCGGGTGCTCATGTGGGCTGCGACTGAAAATCAGTGAGGCGCACCATTATTGTCGCAGTTCCACTGATTGCTTTGGAACTGTGTATGATCGGTCTAGCGATACGTGGGCTCGCCCGGCTCCCCGCGATATTTGTCGCGATCGTGGGGATATGCGCACTCGCGGTCGTATGGCGCAGAACAAGAACGCGATCCACCTGACCGTATGAGTTATGGAGGGACTGCTTTACCTCTGGTTAGGCGCAGGGAGACGAAATTCTGTAGAAGAGCGTCCCGGCAGCGATCGCATTGTAGATCAGACCCTCCTTAAGAAGACACCGAACGATGAGTACCCACGTTTACCTGTTCCTATCCCATAGCGCTAGCGCCCGGCCTTAGGTCGTCAAACTGGTGAAGTTCTGCCTCAGCGCGCGTACCATCGACGTGCAGAGTTGCATAAGAAAAGCGCGGCATGCGACGTCTATCCGTCGGCGAGCCTGGGTTCACGAGCAGAATGCCGCCACGCCACTCGATCAGCGGCACGTGACTGTGGCCGAAACATATCACGTCGACGCGCTCGTCCGCGAACGCCGCCAACGCTTGCACCGGAGCGGGCCGCCAGCTATCGCCGTGGATCAGACCGATACGTATTCCTTCGACTTGGACGATCTTCTTGCGGCCGAAGCGTTCCCAAAGTTCCTCACCGTCATTGTTACCGGCAACAGCGTCAAACGGCGCGATCGCTTCGAAGAGTTCCGCCGCAAGCGGCTCCGTGAAGTCGCCGCAATGCAAGATACGTGAGACGTTTGCGGTCCGTAAGCCATCGACAAGCGCGCGCGGCAACATTGTGCCGAAGCGCGGCAGATGCGTGTCCGAAACGATGCCGATCGTCGTCATCAGTGCGCCGACCAGCCGCCGTCGATCGGGATCGGGGCGCCGGTGATCGACTTGGCGAGATCGCTGCACAAGTAAACGCACAGCGCGGCAACCTCGCGCGGTTCGATGAAGCGGCGCGTCGGCATCGCTTCGAGGAACGCGCGTTCGAGCGCGTCTTCCTCGGAGATGCCACCGCCGAATGATTTGGCGAGCCCCGCCGCCTGATTGCGCACGAGATCCGTCATGACCGCCCCGGGACAAATCGCGTTCACCGTAATGCCGAGCATCGCGCCTTCCAGCGCCGTCACCTTGGTGAGCCCGACGACGCCGTGCTTGGCGGCGCAGTACGCGGCCTTGAACGGCGAGCCCAGCAGCCCTTGTACGCTCGCGACGTTGACGACCCGGCCGCCGCCGCGCCGGACCAAATGCGGCCACACCGCTTGCGTCGCGTAGAACACGCCGTCGAGATCGACGCCGCGCACCAGTTCGTACTTGTCTTGCGGAAACTCCGCGATCGGCGAGACGTACTGCACGCCCGCGTTGTTGACGAGGTGGTCGATCCCGCCGAAGTCCGCGTCCACCTCGTCCATGATCGTGCGCAGCGCGGCCGCATCGCGCACGTCGCACGCGTAGCCGCGCGCGGCGACCCCGGTGGATGCAGCGATCGCTCGCGCCACCGTCTGCGCCTCGCCGGCGTCCATATCGAGCAGCGCCACCGCGGCACCCGCTTGCGCGAGGCCTTCGGCGCAGGCGCGCCCGATGCCGCGCGCGCCGCCCGTGACGACGCTGACGCGGCCCGTCAAATCGAATCCGATCATGCCGGGGTATTTCCCCGCCGGGGCGTGGTTAGCCGTTCCGGTGGAGCATGGCGATGATCTCGCCGAGCACGCGGTCGGCGTCCGCCTTGGACGGTTGCGCGGTGCCCGCGCCTTCGTGGCCGCCGCCGCCGTAGCCATGCAGCATGTCGCCGACGTTCGTGCGGCAGGTGCGATTGAGGATGCTATGGCCGACTTGGATCGAGCACGTATCGCCGTAGCCGTCGGAGATACGCACCGAAACGTTCGCCTCCGGGAAGAGCGTGTAGATCAAGAAGCGGTTCCCGGTCGGGATGTCTTTCTTCCCGCGCACATCGGTGAGGATCACGTTGCCGTCGACCTTGCTGTCGGCTTGCAAATGCGCCAGAAACGCGGCCTCGTGTTCGCGCAGCGCCGCAACGCGCTCGGCGACTTGCGGATCCGCGAGGATCGCGTCGACGCTCTCGGTTTCCGCCAGCGTCATCACGTGGCGGAAGTAGTCTTGATATTTCGGCAATTGCGAGCGCGGATCGAGCGTGTAGCCGACCAAGATCCAGCCTTTGGGATCGACGATGTCCTCGCGGGTCAGGTGCGCCGCATCGAGCCGGTCCGTCTCTTCGAGCAGCAATTCGTAGCGCTCGAACTTCGGCGATTTGTAATGGTCGGCGATCACGCGCGCCGCGCTCGGCGCGACCTCGAAGGCACCTTTGAAGTTCGGATTCCACGACGCATCCGACTGAGAAACGTGGTGATCGAACCAGAGCGCGGCGCGTTCGTCATACGGCAGGTTCGCCAAGATGTCGTCGCCGGTGACCTCCACTTTCCCGTCCTGGACGTCCTTAGGATGGGCGAAGTCGACCTGCTCGATCGGTTCCACTTCGCGCAGAAGCAGGGCGCAGGTTAATCCGTCCAGGTCGGCGCGCGTAATCAGCCGCATTCGTGAAACTCCCGCGGTAGGCGTCGGTAATCTAAGGCCGGAGCCTTCGTCCACGCGAAGGGCACGTCCTTATGCCAGGGGGAAGATTCTCGCGATGCTCCAGCTGACCGACGTCCATCGAAGTTTCGGTTCGGTCGCAGCCGTCCGGGGCGTGACCTTCACGATCGCGACCGGCGCTACGTTCGGCCTGCTCGGCCCCAACGGTGCGGGGAAGACGACGACGATGCGGATGATCCTCAACATCCTCGTCCCCGATCGCGGCACCATCACCTGGGACGGCGCGCCGATCGACGGCACGCTGCGCCGCCGGTTCGGCTACCTGCCCGAAGAGCGCGGCATCTACGGCAAGCTCAAGGTCCGCGAACAGCTGTCGTACTTCGGAAAACTTCACGGCTTGCGCGAGCCGCTCTTGGAGAGCCGCGTCAGCGAGTGGATGGAGCGGCTCGAGATCGGCATCTACGCCGACCGGCCGTGTGCGGAGCTTTCCAAGGGGAACCAGCAGAAAGTGCAGGTCGCCTGCGCCGCGATGCACGAGCCCGAGTTTCTGATCCTCGACGAACCGTTCTCCGGTCTCGACCCGGTCAACGCCGAGACCCTCTTGCGCGCGCTGCGTCATCTGCAAAGCACAGGCACGACGCTCGTGCTTTCGAGCCATCAAATGTATCAGATCGAAAACCTGTGCACCGATTTCTGCATCATCGCCGGCGGCGAAGTCCGAGCGAACGGGTCGCTTGCGGAATTGCGGCGCGGCTGGCCGACGCGCACGGTGCTCGTCGAACCCGCGTCGCCGACGCTGCGCGCCGTCCTCGACCGGGTCAGCGGTGCGCACGCCCGGCCGCAACAGAACGGTACGCTCGCCTACGACGTCCCGCAATCGTTCGATCTGCCAGCGCTCGCGCGGGAGCTCGTGGCCGCCGGCGACCTCACGCGGCTCGAACGGCTCGAACCATCGCTGAGCGATATCTACCTGCGCGCGATCGGAGAACCGGTATGAACGATTTCGGCATCATCTTCGAGGCCGAGTTCGTGCGCCGCATCAAATCGCGCGCGTGGCTGCTCGGTACGATCTTGGGCGCGGCGATGATCGTCTTTCTCTCCGCCGCACCGAGTTTGTTCAACCACGTCATCTCGAATTCGACCCGCGCCGTCGTGCTCGCCGGCGATCCCGCCATCGTCGCGGCGGCGAAGAAACTGATCGCGAAAGATTTCGATACGATCGCCACGGAAGCGGCACCGGCAAGGCCGCCGACGCTCGCCGACCTGAACGCGCACAAGGATGCCTCGGCGATCATCGTGCTCGCGAGCGGCAAGAAGGGACTCGAAGCGCGCGTCTACGCGAAGGACGCCGGCGGCTTCCGCACGACGCGCTTGCGCGACGCGCTGATCCCGCTCAACGTCGCGCTCGCGGTGCATACGAGCGCGGCGGCGATCACGCCGCTGATGGACTTTTCGCTCGACGTCGAATCGCTCGACGCGAAGTTTCGCGACGAGGCGAGTGCGAATTCCGCCCGCGGCTTCGCCTACGTTCTCGTCCTCTTGCTCTACCTCGCGATCATCCTCAACTGCCAAGGCGTGATGACGTCGGTCGCCGAGGAGAAGACCAGCCGCATCGCCGAGTTGCTCGTCGCAACGACGTCGTCGGCTCAGCTGATGGCGGCGAAGATCGTCGCCGCCGGTGCGACCGGGACGATCCAATTACTGGTCTGGCTCGGCGTCGGCTGGGCGACTGCGGCCGGGATCGTGAACTCGATCGGCGGCCCGAACGGCGGACTGCACACCTCCGATGTAACGCCGACCGGACTGGGCGCGATCGATCTGCCGACCAGCGTGATCGTCGCGTTCGTCACCTTCTTCGTCTTGGGGTTTCTGCAATACGCAACGCTCTACGCGGCGGCAGCCTCGCTGATCAGCCGCACCGAAGATCTCGGCAGCGTCGCCGGACCACTCACGCTGCCGGTGCTGGCTGGATTCTTGCTCGCGAACTGGGGACTGGGCGTCCCGAACGCGACCGGCGTCGTGATCGCCTCGCAAATCCCGCTGCTTACGCCGTTCGTGATGTTCACGCGCATGGCGGTCGTGTCGGTACCGATCTGGCAAGTGATCCTTGCGATCGCGATCAACATCGTCGCAACGGTGGCGATCATTTGGCTTGCGGGTAAGATCTATCGCGTGGGGCTCTTGATGTACGGCCGGCCGCCGAAACTCACCCAGATCGTCAACGTCTTGCGTACCTGATGAGGTTGCCCGCGGGGTGACCGAGGGTGCGACCGGGCCGCTGCGCGTCGTCATCGCCGCGGGCACGGTCGAGCCGCGCGACTTCGTGCAGCCGTACCGGGTCCAAATCGAAAACGGCGCACCCAACTTCGTGCGCTGCGTGATCGTGTTCCACGTCGTCGGGCGTACGCCGGATCAGCCGCCGATCGAGATTGTCGTGGCACCCGGCGAGGCCGGCGAGATCGAATTACGCATCCCGCTGGGCGCCGCGCCGAAGCGGCTCGCCGTGCTCTTGCGCGGCGACCGCATCGCCTACAATTCCGAAATCACCGTTCCCGCCCTCGAGGCCGCGCGACCGCCGGCACGGCCCGCGCTGCGCCGCGCGGTGACAAGCATGCCGGTTGCGCTGCCGCCGCCGGTAGCGGCCGCCGAACCGCCGGCCGTGGTCGTTGAAGCGGAGGCGGTTCGACCGCCAACCTTTCCGCGACCGCCGCCATGGTTCGATCCGGCCATCCTGCGCGATGTGATCGCACCCGTTCCGCGCGTGCTTCTGCTCGGGATCGTTGCGGGCGTCTGCGCGGGCGCGACGCTCTTGCTCGGCATCGGGCTCGCGCGGCCGGCGGTGGCGCAACTCGCCCCGCCGTCGCCGGTCGCCGCGGGCCAGAACATCGATATTCCGTATCGCCTCTCAGGCGTCGGCACCGCAACGTACCGCGTCGCGGACGGCAACGGAACGATCGATTCCGGCACGCTGCGAGCGCACGACGGAAGCGTGCACTTCGCATTGCCTGAACACCTGCACGGCCGGACGCTGCGCATCACGGTCGCCGTTGCGGGTCCGTTCGGTAGTGCCGAACGGAGCGCGTCCTTCGACGTGCTCGCTCCCGCGCCGGCTCCGGCCGCGCCGCGTGCGCCGCGCATTGCGATGCTAGCGGTCGATCGTGCGACGGTGGTGCCCGGCGACACCGTGAACGTCACCTATCGCGTCGAACCGCCCAGCGGCGACGTCGCGCTGGTCGATGCGTTCGGCGATGCGCTCGCGAGCACGCCGCTCGGAGCATCGGGGCATGCCGCGTTGCACATTCCCGCGGGAAACGCCGGGCGCGAGATCGCGATCGTCGTGCGCGCGCGCAGCGCCGGCGGCAGCGCAGAATCACGCATCCCGCTTATCGTCGGTCCGGTGAACCCGACCTCCGCTCCCGATGTCGATCCGCGCGCGGGCCCGACCGCCGGCAGTTCCGGACTCGATGTGAGCGACCGGCGCGTGGCGTCGGGCGAACGTATCGTCGTGCGCATCGAGACGAATTACGATGCGCTGCGGCTCGAGCTGTTCGATCGAGCGCACCGCTCGATCGCCGCGGTCGATCTCGGGCCCGGGTTACACGAAGCGGCGCTGATCGCGCCGCGCGTCCGGACGCCGACGGAGTACACGCTCGAGGCGACCGAAGGTCAAGGCGCCGCGCAAGCGACGTCGATCTTCCCGATCAGCGTCGTTCCCCCGGATGGACGAACACCGTAACGACCGGATCGGCGTACGCAACGCGCCAGTCGTGCGAGTGCTCTGCGGCATCCTCGAGCGATCCGCGCGACCGCGCGAGAATGGTCGTCGTCCCGTCGCCGGCAAGCACGCGCTCCCAGCCCGGCGCCGCGAGGCGCACGCCGTTCCACGCAGCGAACACCGCATGCGGATACGCGTCGGTGCGTCCGTCGAGGAAGACGCGCACCGCCGGTTGGCCGGCAAAGAGCGAACACCACGAAAAATCTTCGCAGTAGACGCGTTGCGCTCCGGGTAGCCGCTCCGTTGCAGCGACGGCGGAACGCCCGGGATACGGCGGTTTGTCGCTGCGTGCGGCTTGAATCGCGACGATCGCGGCACCGGCGCAGGCGAGCGCGACGAACCCCGCATCCGACCGCGTCCAACGTCGCGGGCGACCCGGTCCGCTCAGCGTTTCCAGCACGCGGCACGCATACGGGACGATCACGATCGCCGCGATCGCGATGTTGCGCGCGTGATCGAACATGGCGAGCACGACGATCAGCGCCGTCACGCGCTGCCGCCAGTTGAGTGTTCGCGCGCGGAAATCGGCGAGCAGCACGAGCGCGGGCAGCACACCACCTGCGAGAAACGGCCAGTCGGTCAGGCTTGGGCGCGTCCACTCGTTGATGAATTGGGCATCCGGATCGAACGACCAATGCAGCGTCATCGCGGGTAACGCCACGCCGAACGGCGTGCAGAGCGTGCAGCCGGCAACCGCAGCGAGCATGCCGAACCGCTCGCGCGCGGACCGCTGCGTATCGAAGAGGCCGACGCACGCGATCACCGCTGCGAGCGCAACGCTC
>Ga0116231_10013588_pt1 | contig 11350 bp, 6 predicted proteins | sample S1TSphgellanicum_2_FD_89695 | JGI IMG/M metagenome (GOLD analysis project Ga0116231, IMG submission 89695) | Host-associated microbial communities from peat moss isolated from Minnesota, USA - S1T2_Fd - Sphagnum magellanicum MG | ecosystem: Host-associated > Plants > Peat moss > Unclassified...
AAAGAGGTGGTTTGAGTAATGAGAAGAAGATAAAAATTAAAGAAAGAAAAAAAGGGAAAGAAGAGGGGGGGGGGAGGGGGGGGGGGGGGGGGGGGGGGGCATTTTGACCCTTTTAGGCTCCAAATAACATTGGCACACTTGTGTAAGAACACATCAGCCTATTTGTGTAAACATTCAAATATTTCAATTGCTAGAAGGAGGAATTGATCAGTGGGGTGTTAATCGTAGTAACTCATTTTGTTGGCTTGAGTTGCATCGAAGGTAGCAAATTCTTGAGTTGTGCAAGATCAGAGAAGTAGATCTACACACGTTGGGTTAGTCATGACAATGTCAGGTAAAGTGTGGATTCCATATTCGGCGAACTCAATGTTAACTCATCAATGGGAGGAATTGAAAGTGGCTAAAAGAAGCGCATGTAGTTGTTTCCATCCCACATGGAAGTCAAGATCTCATGCAATGGCGACAAAAATGTTGCAAACTACATCATGGGTCCATGTGTGCTCCTTGGGATGGGTGTAACGTAACAAATGGATGCTCGTAAGGTCAATGGGATGTGTGCACACGCATTGAAGGAAGCCTACAATTGAAGGATGTGGTAGTTCGAGCTACATTTGAAGTGTTATGGAAATAATTGGGGAAGATAATTGAAAGGTTGGGAAGATTGGTGGAACTATAAGCCAAGCACCCACCCCAAGGCCGGAACATGATAAAATTCAAGCATGATGGGCTTCAAGTATTCTGCCAAAAAACATGCTAAAAAAGGTATGACGATGCAAATGCTCCAAAATGGAATTTTAAAAATGAATCATTTGTTGTCAAATGAATTGTTCGAAAAGAGAGAAACACATTCGTGCTAAGGGCTATAAAAGATTGCATGTTATTTCGAGGTGTTGTTATCGACTCACATTATGGCTTCAAGAAGGAAAGGATGTTGGTTAACCATGAACCTAACCACTATTATTGAAGTTACAAGGGCCCAACTCCCTAAATAGGCTACTAGGGCAATGGTGGATGTCAATATGAGTGCAATGCCACCAAGAGTTATTGGGAGAAATGTTTGTTTATTGATGCACCCCTAAGCTCCTTAATGGACTCAAATGTGAGTTCAAATTGAAGACAGCGGAAAGCAAGGAATCGGGGCACACTCCCTAACTCGCAACACTTTGAGGGGTAGAGGGGTGTGCTGGAGTTCCAGGATGGGACTAGGGAGAATGACAAGCATCAACTACTCACATGGACATGCACAAAACCAACACAAGGTGGTTAGTGCATAATTGGAGCACTTTTGGTGTTAGGACGAACCACAAGCAAACTCGGACTCACAAAACTCACCATGGCCCAAACTTGGGGGAAGCCACCACCTTCCCTCTTATAATATACTCTATGCCTGTTCATGAGGCCCACATCCAAATGGCTTTTTGTCCTGAGACTCCCAAATGGGAGTCTCGAAATTGCCAAAGTTGAGACTCCCACGACTTTGGGGCCCCATAACTTTTTGTGTAAACCTCCGATTAAAATAAGGTCTGGAACAAAGTTGTAGCCTTTGTCGAAAGCTTTTCAATGGTATGTCGCATGCCACCTGCACGCAATGAAATCGGGGTGATTCCCGAATTTTTGTGGTCTAGAATCAAATTGCCAATTTGACTCCCGACCCTTCTTTTGGCCATAACTTGTGTTTCAGATGTCCAAATGGGTCATGTGAGTGCATTTTAGACATCTATGTTTCAATAACTTTCTAATGGTATGAAGAACTTCTCGAGCCATTGGGTTTTGACTCTTGCAATCGCTCTCTAAACATTCGGGAGTCCACCGGGACTCGAACTCCCAACATGGGAGTTCACTTGAAGTGTGAAGGTTCTTTCCCTCACACTCTTTTGCACTCCCAAAGGCATGAAAATGCGACTCCCGAGCTTAGTCTTGGCCCACACCCTTACAAGCCCTTTGTTTTGGTCACGAGCCCAAGGTTAGGGTTGCGACATTCATGGGCAAGAAATCTTTCAAGACCATTAAAAGACCCTAGACCCAAGAAATGTTCAGACACTTAAAAAAAGTAGGAATTAAAGGAAACAAGGGAATTTATGAAAGTGGGAAAAGGATGGTGTGCAACATAATAGATATGATGGTCGTTGTGCATAATAATTAGTTAAAATTTCAAAGGCTACCTAAACATTGTTTAGTTTAAGGAGAAGGTCAACATGTTGTACATTTTTTAGTAATGTATTTTTTATGAAGGATATTTGAATGATGAAGTGCTTAATGGAACCTCCAAGACTCTAATTCTTTATGACGGTGTGTTAAAATGCGATGGGGTGTCAAAGTTAAGTGGCAAGCCAAAAGGGGACCATCCCACACATTTTTTAAGTTGAATAAAATAAATTTATCACGTAAAGTTTGTTTGAAAATGTTGATATGCAGAAGATACAATGGAGTGGGGGCCAATGATGTGAATGTCATTTGTAACGGATGGAAATAAACAATAAGGGAAATGGTTAATTGTAAAACATAATGCCCTAAGGTGAACTAAAACAAATAATGCCCCAACCAAAAGATCACTTTGACGAGTTCCCATGGTAGATGGGATGATTGTCGCAACCCCACTTTGGGATAAGTGTGAGGATGAAACTCACACCCCCAAAAGTGGGAAGTTAGAATCCTCCGGGACTCTCGAAAATTCAGAGCTCGAGTTCAAGGGTCAAGACACCTCGCATTGATGTGTTTTTTATATCAATGGAAAGTTCTTGAAGTGTAGATGCCCAAAATGGCCTCGCATGTGCCATTTGAACATCTATAGCCCAAGTTATGGGCAAAAGAAAGGCCAAGAGTCAAACTGGCAGTTTGACTCCCGACCACTAAAAGTCAGGAATAGACCTCTTCCCGACGTCTTCTGAAGGAGTGCAACATGGAGTTGGAAAGCTCTCGAGGAGAGCTACAACTTTGGTTTAAACCTCACCCCAATCGGAGGTTGGAGCCGGGAGATATGAGCTCCCAAAATCCCGGGACAATTTCGGGACTCCTCCTTGGGAGTCCTGGGAAAAAGTGCCATTCGGATGTAGCATCGGCAGAGAGCTGCAGAGAATACTATATGGGGGAAGGTGGTGGCTTCCCCCGAGTCCGGGCCGTGGTGAGTCAAGTGTGTCCAAATGCTCGTGGTTTGTCCCAACACCCAAAGGTGTTTCCGAATGTGAACTAACCCTCTTATGGTTAGTGTTGGATGCAGATTCGAGTGAGATAATACTTGTCCCTCTTCCTAGTCTAATCTCGGGACTTCTAGCACGCCCCTCTACCCCCTTTTAGTGTTGGAAGTCGGGAGCGGCCCTCAAGTCCCAATTTTCTGCAATTCAACGTACTTGGACCCTCAAATGGGTCTAGCCAGGGACTTGGGAGTGCGTCAATTACCGTGACATTGCCATCAGGTTATGGTGACTATAAAATAGGGGAGATTAAAATGCATAGAATGCACAGATAAAGGTTATAAATTGTATGATGTCCTCACTTATTGCATGAACTTTCTAAAATATGACATGTCTTGACACTAAATGAAAACATTCACGATGTCCAACTAGAAAACAACCCAATCATGGTACTAAAGGTCCAAGGTGCATTTGATGTCATGGATTACTACTTCACATCCACCCTTAATTGTTACTATGAATTAATGTGAAGATAAATGTGTTGTAAAGGCATCATAAACTTGAAGGCATAAAACGTGACTTGTGAATCAATACAACGTTTCCTTTATGGCAATGGGATGAACTCCACTTGAGGGCTTGTTATGGCTAAGAGGTGAATTGCCCCAAGGATATATGCAATTCGATGTAGAATGTGACCTTATGCAATATGACAACAAAATTGAAACAATTGTGGGAATCCACTTGTGGAATTTTTTGGATGAAATTATTTTTGGAGGTTTTCAAAAACCATTCCAAAAAAGACCATTTGTAAATAAATTTGACATACATTGGAACATTAGCTTGAAAGAATCAAATGAAAATTCAAGGTCCTGGTTTGGTTCATAATCATCCAAAAAAAAACAAAAAAAAACCATTTGATCCAGGATGTAAAGTGGTGAGGCTGAGGTGGTGTTGAAAGATGTGGGTGTAAGAAAAAATGGTGCCAAAATGTGTTGTTCGAAAGTATTCTCTTACACATCCAAGGACTAAACTGCAAAAAAATCGTTTATGAATTGGAGGATCATGTTGGGTAAAAAACATTGAACTCAAATTTGTTGCTAAAACTTGGGCCTATAAAAAAAAATCCTCTTTCAAGTTTTCCCAATCACTTATTAAAAAACATTTATGTCAAATCCTCATTTCCCTATGCCTAAGGTCCCCCCTTCAAAGGCGCAAAACAAGACACTATTGAAATAATAAAAGGATTAAAAGCCAAGTTACTACATTGTAAGGGTCATGTGCTAACTTATCAAGTGGAAAACAAAATGCCACTTGTAAATCACGTCGTAAAACAATAGGGATGTGGTTGTACAATCAAAGACAATGAAAATTAAGATGGAAGGACCCAAGGACATTTAATGTCGAAATCCAAGCCCAAGCTGATGTAGGCAAATTAAGAATAAAGGAATGTCAAGGACACGAAGAACTATAAAAATAAAGGCTAAAAAAAGGTCTAAGTTTAACTTTCAAATAAGGACCAAAACAAAATTATGTGATTCAAAAACAAGAACACAAGAACATGAGTTTCATCAACAATATCCATACAAACCCAAGTCTGCTCGTCATGGAATTCGTCAATAGAAAAGGAAATGATGTCACAAATGCCAAGCCATGGAGTTCATTCATTTGAATGTTAATCCACATACTTAACTATTAATTTCATTTCATTTCATTTTTAATTCATTTCCAGTTAAATTTTTATTCACTTCCATTTAACTCATAATTCACTACATAGTTAAGTTTTAGTTAAGTTTTAATTAACTCCTGGTTAACTCCCAATCAACTTCGAGTTAAATCCCTATTAACTCATACTTAAATTTTAATTAATTTTAGGTTAAGTCCTAATTAACCTTAGTTAACTCCTAGTTAACTCCTAATTAAATTTCAGTTAACTCATAGTTGATTTTCAATTTGGAAGGTTTTCAAGAAGTTTTTTTATTTGATGCACACATAGAAACCTCCCTGGAAACTTCCTTGAGCTAGGTCCCCAGAAGGGTATAAATAAAAATAGGACCCCTCATTTCATTTAGTCTTTTCAACACTAATCTTAGGCATGATCTTGCACCATAAGCTTGTCATGTTTTTTTCATGTTCATGTTTGCATATGCTAAAATAATAAATATCCATTTTCACATTTGTTTTGCACATTTCATGTTCTTATTTTTAGTTCTTGTGTTTTCGCATCATACCCATGCTAATGAATAAGATATTGGAGTTGACAATTAGGGATCCTTGATTTTAAAATGTCCTCCACTTCATATTCATGTTCATCAATTTCAATAGGTGGAAGGGGATCATGGATTCTTCTTGGATTAATAGATGCATGGTAAAGTTCCAACAAAAAAAATGAAACATAAGATGGATTTCCATAGAACCTATAAACTTAAATTGGAAAGCCATGACATTGATTTGTTTTACAATGAAAAATGGACCTAACTTCTAATGATTCAACTTCTTTTATGGCCTTGTTGTTTTGATACGTTGTCGTCAAAACCAAACTTGGTTTCCAGCCTTGAAACTTCGTTATTCCTTTCGATGTTCATTAACATTTTCCTTGTATTGTCTTTGTGTGTTTTCAAGGTTAGATACAAGTTGAGCTCGAACATTCACTAACCACATGGCTTGATCCTGAGTTGTTGGATTCATGACCTTATGCACACCTTGAATGTCAAAATTGGGGTGCAAACCATGATTTGTAAATAAATGTGTTTGTTGGGTTAATGAATGCACTATGTTATTATAGGCAAACTATATTGTGGTCAAAAGTTCTAACCAATTATTTTGATGATAATTGGTTGTGCATCGTAAATATTGTTCCAAGACTTGATTGATTCATTTCATTTGCCCATTTGTTTAGGGGTGGAAAGTTGATGACAATTTCACCTTCACACTTAAAAGCTCAAAGAGTAGCCTCTAGAACTTGGATGCAAACTAAAGCCCATAATTATAAATGATATCTTCAAGAAGACCATGATATCAAAAAACATGATCAAGCAATAACTTAGTTGTTCCTTCATAATTATTGTTTTGGTGCACGAAATGAAATGAACCATCTTTGTCAAACGGTTCACCACCACCAAGATGGAATCATAATAACTAGAAGGTGGAAGGCCTATGATAAAATCCATGAAAATTTAAAACCACAGTGATGTAAGGATCATTAATGTTTGAAGGAGACCATGAAGGCAATGATGAAAATTCTTGGTTCGAACATAAACATCACAAAATTTGACAAACTCCTTCACATACTTCTAAAGTTGTGACCACAATAATCTTGAAACACTAACTCCATGGTCTTGTTGAATCCAAATGATTTGCAACCGAAACATCGTGCCTAGCCTGGAAAATTTGAGGTTGTGTAAAGTCATTAAGAATATACAAAAGTTCATTATGATAAAGTAGACCATCTTAAAACTTGAACTTAACATGATCACTAGAAAAATCTTAAATTTGATGATGATTATTTAATTGGCCTTGGATGTCAATAGTAAAAGGGTCTTTTTTCAAATTTTCATGAATTTGACAAAAAAGGGTTGTGTCATTGGGAATTATGAACAACACTTAAAATCAAAATGTTTAGGCATGAGAATGATTATTGCTCATAGGTTGCATCTCCCTCCTTAGGTGTTAGGTACAAACAATGGGACAACATATCAAGTTTCCTTTGTTGGCACCTAGGGTGATATGTGATAACAAATTAGAATCAAGATAAGGACAATGCCCATTGAGCTTGACATTGATTCAAAACATGAATTGCCATGAATTACTACAAGTTCCTATGGTTTGAATACATAGTGATTTCATGAACTCTTTCAAGCAAATGTCACCATTCCTCAAAGGCATCCACGATGGCTAGAATTATTTATTATGAATCTTGTAATTAATTTCCACAAGAGAAAACTTATGAGAACGAAAGTCAACAAGATGAATAAAATTGTCTTCTCCAAATTATGAGAGCATGATGCCTATTGCAAAATCGGAAACGTACATCTCCAAAACAAAAGGTTTAGAGGGTCCACATGAATCGAGAATGGGGCAATCGGGAAAGAAGCTTTTAAAGATTGAAAAACATTATTAGCTTCAACTCCTCAAGAAAACTATTGATCCTTCCTAGTCAACCAAATAAGAGGGGTCACTATGATAGTGGGCAACGAAATGTCGATAAAAGTTGGCAAATTTTTTTTTAAATTATACATTTCGAACAAAATCTAGTAACCCAATCAATAATAATGGTTCGAACCTTACAAGGATCCAGGTGAATGCCATTTCTAGAGATAACATGACCCAAAACATTCCACTTCAAATTGATGAAATTCACACTTCTCCAATTTGGCGTGAGGTCTAACCTCCTATAGTTTTTTCAAAACTAGACATACATGTGCGACAAATGCGAACATAGGACACCATTTCCAATAGATGGAATTCATCCATAATGTTCATCCATAACTCCTAACTAAATCTTAATTAACTTTCAATTGAATTCTAATTAACTCTCAGTTAAATCCTAGATAATTCTCAATTAAATCCTAGTTAACTTTTAGTTAAATCCAAATTAAATTGAAGTTAACTTTTAATTAATTCATAGTTAAATCCCAATTAAGTCTTAGTTAACTCATAGTTAAATTTTAGTTAACTTTGAATTAAGTCCGAATTAAATCTAGTTAATTTCTAATTGACTTTTAGTTAAGTCTGAGTTAACTTTCAATTAAGTTTTAGTTAATTCATAGTCAATTCACAATTAAAAAGGTTCCCAAAAAGTTTTTTTACTTGAGCTAGGTCCTTAAAGGGGTATAAATAGGAGTAGGACCCCTCATTTCTTTTAGTATATTCAACACCAATCTTAAGCATGATTTTACACCATAACCTTCTCAAGTTCTTTTCATGTTCATGTTTGTATATGTTAGCATAATAAAGATCCATCTTCACGTTTGTTGTGCACATCTTGTGTTCTTGCTCTTAGATCTTGTGTTCTTGTTTTTGAATCACATAATTTTGTTTTGTTCTTTGTTTGAAAGTTAGACTTAAACTTTTTTTTTTAGACAATGTTTTTATGGTTTTTTGTGTCCTTAACAAAAGGTGATTGATGTTCCAACAAAGGCAAAAACCAAATAAAGGCCATGTTTGACAATAAGGTGTAAATGAACCCAACTTGAGCTAAGCTAGTTGGATACGGATGAGGATGAAGTTGGATGACCAAATGCACTCGGTTAACAAAACCCCGAAATTTTAAACATGTGCCATCAAACTTGTCAAGTAAGCTAATTTGTGGTTTTTTTGGTTAGGGTTGTGTTGTCGAAAGACATCCCAAAGAGGTCAAAGTTTGCTTGGTTTGCAAATGAACCACAAATTCACGAAATGAATGATTGTGCTATTCAAGATGCCTAAAGACAACAAGGACTCCTTCCATGGATGTAGACATGATTATGAACATCGTGAAAAATGATACCAACAAGAGGTGGGTAATCCACAACCTTAGTCAACAGAAATGGGTAATCTGTAGTTTTTTGAAAACTTTTCCTTTGAAAAAAAAAGGTAATCCACATTCAACTTTAAAACAAATCTAACTCCTAAATGATTTATAGACACAAAAATAGATGTAAACCTAATGGAGTTTGTCCAAATAATCAAAAACATAAAACTCACAAGAACAAAAGTTAAAACAAAAGTTTAAGTCTAATTTTCAAACAAGGAATAAAACAAAACAATGTGATTCAAAAATAAGAACACAAAAATAAACAATATGACAAGGCTATGGTACAAGATTGTGCTTAAAACTAATGTTGAACATATTAAAGGAAATGAGGGGTCCTACTTTTATTTATACCCTTTTGGGGACTTGGCTCAAAAAAATTTTCAAAGAAACTTTTATGTGTGCATCAAGTAAAAAAGCTTCTTGAGAACCTTCCTAACTGAGAGTTGATTAAAATTTAACTGATAGTCAATTGGAATTTAACTCGAAATTGATTAGGAGTTATTGGGAGTTAACTTAGACTTAATTAGAACTTAATTATGACTTAACTGATAATTAACTAAAAGTTAATTGGAAATGAACTAAAAATGAATTAAGAATGAACTAACATTAAATTAGGAATTAAATATAAGTTCATTACAAGTCACGAATGAACATTCAAATGAATGAACCCCATGGCATTACCATTTGTGACAGGGAAGGTATTTGGGCTAGGATGGTCATGTAGGTTTAGATTAAATGGATTGGATGTTTGACAGAAACATTAGTGATGGGTTAACCTTTGAAGGGTAAAGGGATGCCCATAAGCGAGGCAAAAGGTTCTAAATGGAAGTTATAGGTATGTTGGGAGGATGGGGGTAAATTCGGGGGCTTTGATCTTGGGCAATTATAAGGGCTAATACAGTGGAAGGGGAAAAAAATCCTACATGTGCATTATTTAAGGGGTGTTAGGTTGGGGCTCCACATTTACATAAAGGGCTAAGGGTTGGTAGGGGGAATTAACAAATGGTGCATGGTTTATTAAAATGGTATGGGGAGTTAATGGGTGGTGTGTGGTTTGCATAGGACAATGGGTGGAAAATGGGGCTGTGGTGGTGTGTGAAAGGATAAATGGGTGATGCGAACTATGAGGTTCAATGAGACATGATGAACTAGAAGATGTGGGGCATTTTTTGCCCATGAAGAAAAAGGGTTATTAGGAGCGCAATTGCAAATATGCCCCACTTTCTAAAGACTACCTATTTCAATTCAACAATCCTAAGTTTATAAAACCAACCACATAAAACTAAGTGGATCAAAAGGAAAAAAATAAAAAATTATCACAAACAAACAAATTTTATTTCAAAAGATAGTTGAATCCTAATTTTGCCCTAACTATGGACATCATCATCCTTACTTTATTATGTTTACTGTAACCTATAGATTTTTGAAAACTATTGTGCAAAAATGGGGGCCAAAAACTTATAATCTTTTTAAAAAAAAACTACTTAATTAAAATAACGCCCAATTTCAATGATAAGAAAACACCTTAGACTTAATCTTTTACTCAAAAAAAGACCTTAGAAAACATATGATTGGTCAATGACTGGCCATTATGTATTCACACATTCACATGTACAATGCACTCTTCAATTTTTATTTTTATTTTCCCTTGCTATTTTTCTAAGATTATGACAAAAATCAAGGAAAACCAAGACTGTGGCAAAAACCTTTTATTGTGTTTAATTTGTAAGTAATAACCAACTTATTGGTGATAAAAAAGTCTATAGGTTTGACAAAAACATAAAAAAAAAAGGACCCACCATAAAACAAAACCCAAAAAAAAAACCACAAAACCCACCTTCCCTTGGTCTTTTCACCTTCATTGTTTTGTTGCATGTTGATGTTGGTGTTGTTGTCATCATCATTCTCTTTGTTTGCTCTAAAAAGTGACTACTTTCATATGCCCAATCAAGCACCCAAAATCTAAAAACTAGATTTACAACCAATCATAATGGAATTGCAATTAGATTTGCAACTAGTCCTCTTCTTATTGAAATTGGAACTAAACATGAGTCTCAAACCCTTCATTCCTTTTTCTTGAGTGCCCCCACTACAAAATTTTCGTCTTTGTCCTTCTTTACCTAACTTTTTCTCTCTTGTTTTTTTTCCATGATGTTAACTAGTGAGCATAAGGAAACAATGGCAGCATTGGCAACAAAGTTGCTACCAACACTACCATCACCACTCATGCCAAAAACCTTAGCAAACCTTGGCAACAAAGTTACCACCAACACTACCATCACCACTCATGTTCCAAAAACCTTGAAAGTAGCAAACCTTGGCAGCAAAATCCCTTGAAGCTATTGGCACTCATTTCCTTTTTACCCATGGAATCATGAACATTGTTACAAACTCTATTGAAGGATAAGGATATCATAGCAAAAACAATTGAATCTTTAATATGCATGAAACAAAAGCAAGTGAAAGGAATCAATCTTCCACGCAATGTGACCATCAAATAGACTAGTGTGAACCTGGTGCATAATGCACCCGTCGAGCTTCCCCCCGCCCGTGCTGGCCCCCCCTTGCTGGCCCCCGCCACTCGTGCTGGCCCCCCCCACCCCGTGCTTCACTGGGATCTCCCTTCCCCCACCCCCGAAAACACTCCATAAGGAACGGGAGCCAATGGGATTACGCCAGAGAGGTAATGAAAGCGAAATGACGTCAG
>Ga0116231_10013589_pt1 | contig 11349 bp, 10 predicted proteins | sample S1TSphgellanicum_2_FD_89695 | JGI IMG/M metagenome (GOLD analysis project Ga0116231, IMG submission 89695) | Host-associated microbial communities from peat moss isolated from Minnesota, USA - S1T2_Fd - Sphagnum magellanicum MG | ecosystem: Host-associated > Plants > Peat moss > Unclassified...
TGTTCTACAGAAATAGAAATGACAGATGACCAAAGCATTCTGTCACCAGATATATTTGCATGAACATTTTGAGCACATTGCTGTTTACCTATTTACCTTCACTGGTGGGAACTGATGAAGTCTGCGGGGTGTAATGGCAGCTAATCATCGCCATCCCTGACAAAGTTAATGGGTCTGATGCTTTGGGAGCAACACTCACAATGTTATGACCATGTTCATTCTTGTTGTGTTTGTTTTGGTTTGGCAGGAAATGTCATTTGTGCAGTTTTTCTCTGTAATATTGTAGATTTCTTTGCATGACAATTGCATTGGTGATATAATCCATGAGGTCACGTGCAGCAGATCTAGTTGCTGATGCATCTTCTCAACTTTTAATGGGATTGTATTTTTTGATCCCAATAAAAAGGTGTATCATGGACCTTGAGGCTATTGGTTTTGGTGATTGTCTAGGGAAACATTATGATATCTTTGGTTGATATTGAAGGGGAGTCTGGCTTCACTGAACTAGAAGAGTTGTGCGAATTCAATTCTGATTCCCAGAAGGAGAGAGAATTTCATTCAAGAGATTGAAATTGAAGCTCATGGTCTTGCTTGGTTCATTACTGCATGCAGCAAACAGATTGTTGCCAGGAGCCACTGTTGCTACTCTGTTGATGCTTGGAGCTTTGCATGCACGGCGTCTCTATGAGGACAGCAAGGTATTCCATTTTTTCTCTTATCTGTCAAGGAATCAGAATTTCTTTTTCCCTTTATTTAGCCACTCACAGCATCCAGGTTCAACACACTCTGAGGAATTTTTTTACACAGTAGTAGGTTGCATTGTTTTTCTTTGACAGATTGAGGAGCAGAAACGGCAAGGCAAGGAGCTTGAATTTGCTCCTGATTGGAAGGTGATCACCTCACTTTTAAACTTATGCTGAAATGTTCCAATGCCCTTTTATTAGCTTTATTCAATTTGCATTAGCTCCCAAACTGGTCTGTCTTCAAACACAAACCAATTGAGGAGTTCCAAGGGGTGGCATTATTGATGGAGCTTCAAGCATAATTTTTTTTCAGATATTCTCTTCTGTGTTGAGCATCTCAATGGGATTGCAGCTTGGCAAAGCTATGTTCAAGTTACACTTGATAGTCTGATTTGTGTGCTGATTAACTGCTACATCAGGCCACTTTTCTGCAAGTGCTGCCTCTGCGCTTCATCTCTCGAGTATGGGGCTCCGTGACTTCATTGGTATGTTTGCCTCTACTATGTTTGAGCTTTTCAAGGATACATGGTACTGACTGGTGTCTTGTCCATGGCTTTCTCAGAGGTCCTGTTTCTCCCCTTTCAATTGTGTGAGCAGAATTTTGTATCTGTATTCCTGTGTCCATGTCATTCTCAGAGGTCCTGTATGTTGTCAGATCTGAAATTTATATAACCTTATCATTGAGTCATCTCTCATTTCTGTTTTGTTTGCATTTTATCATATGTATGGAGAAATTCTTTGTACTCATGAAGATATTTCTATTCCATTTGTTCTATGTTGGTTGTATCCGCAGCAGTAGAGGGCTGCTTGAGCACCAGTGTTTGAAGTGTTTGCCATTGAACAGGAGCTGCCATTGTGGGCACGCCATTATGTGTACAAGGGGTGGGCTCGAGCATTCAACTCAAGTATGTCTTTTTCTCACCTGTTTTATCTCCTAAAAGGGAGTCTGAGCTTTGTTCTCAGTAGGGTTCTTATGGAGGTCAATGCTCTGAACTTGTCAGCCTGGAGGGTGCAGGGATGACTCTACAATTGTTGCTTAATGTGGTGTGTTATCATCTTGATGTCCTTTCAAGATTCCACTCACCCTTCCATTCTGAAAGACATGGACTTTTGTTAGCAACAACTGACATGTACCTATGAAAAGCTTTTAAGCCCCAATTTATGTTTCTTTTAGTATAATTAAGAGAAAATGTAGGTATTTCTAAGAACAGGCTACTACTGCAGATCTGGAGGAAATGTCTCGACCACTAGAGGATTATACCTCATTGCGGGAATTTTTCACACGTGAATTGAAGGAGGGTGTGAGGCCACTTGCATTGGGCCCTGCATGCCTGGTAACTGGTAACCATTGATTTGCCTCATTTGAAGCTATTGATGTGTTTTGGTAATCTCCTGCTACTTGCGATGTAGATAATGGTCTGACACACTGTGAGTGAGTCTCATAAGGTTATGACTGCACTCATTGTTATGTTAGCTTCAAATTGTTGTTGTGAAGATTGCTCTGTTATTTCATACATATATGCATAGTTTGATCATTTATTTCTCATTGCAAATTAAGGATGCGTGTGGTTGGGATTAGGTTTGGAGTAACACACATTGTGCTGAGAATCTTGCTTGCAATTTTTTGTGCAGCTGAGTCCAGTGGATGGGATCATGATTCGCTGTGGAGAAGTCAGGGGTTCAGGCACCATGATTGAACAAGTAAAGGGCTTCTCATACTCAGTATCTGCACTACTTGGAGCAACGCCCCCACCTTTGGCACTTGCCTTCTCAGAATCAGAAACTTCAGAGCAAAATGGCGAAAAGATAAAACCTGATGTACCAGGCAAACCTGGAAAACGACGGTGGAGTTCATTGTGGAGCACAACCAAGACACTGCAACCTGTGATTTCAGACAGGTGTGTCTCTTTCCCTCTGTCTCAGTAGTCCCTGTTTATTGGTAAGTTTGCTGTGAGCTGATCAAGTCAGTGGCAATGTTATGGTCAGTAGTCAATACATATATGTTGCTGCTGAAGGTCTCTGAACATGCATAGGCCAGTAGCTATTATTCATATGTTCATACCCACTTCTCAGTTTCTGGTTCTGTTTTCTCTGTTCTGTTGGGTTGGGTCCTCTTTTTCATGTTGCTTGTATGTTATCAGATCTGAAATCTCTATCACCTTATTATCAGGCCATCTCTCAATTCTTTTCAGGTTGATTTAAATTGAAAGTATGGAGAAGTTTGCAGTACTCATGAAGGTATTAGTTCTGCTTTCACAAGTCTTAACACTGAACCTAAAGTCCTATGAATATTTGGTAATTTAAACACATGAAATTGATGCTCACATGATGAGTAAAGTGTGGAAAACTTGTCCACAGATTTTTTCATATCAAAGTCACTTCAGTCTCTCCCCTGCAGAAGCTTTGTTGTTTTGGTGCCTCCTTCTCCTTTCTCTCCCATTGTTTCTTTCCATATTGATAGTGATTGAAAGGATTTCATTTGACGTTTATTGGTGTTTTGCAGATCAGCCAAAGGTCTATTCTACTGTGTGCTGTACCTTGGACCAGGCGATTACCATCGCATTCATTCTCCCTCAGACTGGCAGATATATCACCGCCGCCATTTTGCTGGTATTTCTTAAACGTAATTTGGGTGCAATGTGATTACAAGTGGATGTCCTGCATCTCGTTTATGTGACTTCTAAATTGAAGGGGGTATATGACACATTTGAAAAACTCGCATTTCCTGCATATTCTGTGCTTTTAATTCTCTGGAAATTTGAAGAAACAAAAGTTGAACCAATGCATTCCTTGTGGCAGGTAAGCTATATCCAGTGAACAACCGTGCAGTGCGAACTATCAAGAATTTGTATGTTGTAAATGAGCGGGTGAGTGATTACATGTCATTGCCGACTTTTCGCAGTTTGATGAAGTCTCGCTGCTGCACACACCCCTAAGTTTTAGATTTTATGAAGCTTCTCTCAGATTAGCACTTGTTGAATGGTGTTTTTTTTTAGTCACTCAGATGTGTGATGTAATACACATGAAGGTTCATGATTCAGGGAGTTGCTTATAATATCAACTCTTCAATAGACATGCTCCTATGTTGTTGATGTTTGCAGGTAGTCCTGGAAGGCAAGTGGTCACAGGGATTGATGGCCATGGCTGCAGTAGGAGCTACAAATGTGGGCTCAATAGAGGTCTTTCATTTCTCTCCTAACATTGCTGTTTCTTGCTTATCTGTTGATGTCCTTGTGGCTGTCATTCAGTGGTTTTGATTCTAATTCTGATTCTGTCTTGGAGCTAAATGCTAAGGGAGGGAACATTCTGTTATCAATGAATCAGTCAGGGTATATTGAGAGTGTTCTGTGAGTTGCAGCTAAAGTTTGAGCCAGAGCTCAAGACCAATGTGCCCATTTTTGGAAAAGATGTGCAGTCTGTCGTCAATACCTGCACATATGGTGAGAAAGGGGAAGGACTCACTGTCAAAGGTGGTGATGAGGTGAGATATCTGGTGAATGTTTTACTTTAGAGCATGCTGACTTTGATCAAAGCATTGTTACTGGTTTCTGACCTCAAACCATTCTCCTGCATGTCTCTATGCAACTTCTAACATGTCCATACTCCTTACATTCATGACGGCCATCATAAGACTGTGTGTCTTCAGCTGGCTCACCCAGACATAATTTCTACAGTTGGACTGCACCTTAGGGATTTGGCAGAGATGATTTCACCTAGTATGTGATCCCCAAGCCAGGACTGATAAGCTTCACCACATGGACATTGTGTAGTGTTCTTTGTGTTTCACACTTATCTCATTAGTATACTGGTCATCTTGGATGTCAAACAAGCAGGTGGCAATCTTCAATTTGGGTTCGACAGTGGTGCTTGTCTTCCAAGCTCCTGCAAGTTGTGTTGAGGACGACCCTTCACAGAAGCCAGTGGAAGGATTTACATTCATAGTTCAAAATGGTGAAAGAGTGAAGGTTGGGCAGGCATTAGGACAGTGGTAGGTGGATCATCATGAAGAGGACTATTTTTCTCTGAGCACATTGCTACATCACAGTGTCAGCTTTAGTGTATTTTTGCTCAGTGTCCAAATTTTGGTGGTTGCAGTAAAGTAATTTACTTTACTGCAACCACCAGATTCTGAACTTCACTCAGTTCCATTCCAAGTTTTGTAGATCTAAGTCTTCACCAGCTTTTACAATTCAGTGATAGCCCAGTTACCACTTTCACCATTGCAGATATGCATGCAATTTTGAGCATCTTCTTCCCTCTGATGGCTTATCAATCAAGGCATAGCATTTTCTGCTTATTTGTACCCACATGGGAACAAATCCATAGTTCTATGGTTGACCATTTAGAGCCCATTGTTTAGAACCTCTTCTCCAAAGTGAATCCTTTCAATAAAACATTGAAGGAGGGCCACACCAAATTTGTTGTTAGGTGTTTATCTCTTGTGTTTGTGTTGTGGACGATCATTTGTCACTGCGGAAACCCTCTTTGACACATGGTTCTATTTTTTACTCTTGTGTTGTGTTCTGCAGCATTTTATATTCTTTTGCAGCAGTTTAATTTTTTTGCAATCTTGGAAAATTATGTCATTCCCAATGAAAATGATGGTAAATTGTGCTATATAATTTAGATGATTTTGAAAAATGCACCAATACAAGAGGGAAGTGCATTCATTGAAACATGCAAAAAGATCTAATGTTAAGGTAGGGTTTGGGTAAACAAATTTTATAGGTTTGGGTAGATGGGTACGGTTTGGGTAACCCTTATAATATGCCTTTCATTAGGGTTTTTAAAAAGGTAAACAAAGGGTAAATAATTTTACTTATTTAATAAAAATGGGACTTTTTTTCACATTTTGGAATTTACTTAGACAAGTTTCATAGGCCTAAATCTAGTTGGACAATGCACACATGTGATGTCAAATTACAATAACAAATTTTTTTAATAATATTTAATTTTTAATTTTTACATAAAATGAAAGGCCATTGAAATCAAATTGGACAATGTGCTACTTGCCTTACAAAACATAAATGTCAATATAAAAATTAAAATCTACCATATCAATAAGCTCAACATAGTGTGATCTAATTGGTTTTCAAACTCCTCTTCAATCTAATCTAAGAAATATGTATCAACATTCCCGAAGTCATCAAGAAACTTAGCCCTTACAAATGATTCACAATCAAAGCATTGATCATTTGACCAGTTTTTAGAAATTAATACAAGTTGATTTAAGTTTTGGGTTCCATTGAAGTTGTCATCTTCAAAGCCTTGTTATGATTCCAACGAAAGAAAAAATATGTTCTACTTGAATTTAGCTTTTCACAATATCTAAAAGTTGAGGAACCAATAATAGGAAATTGTGCCTTGTGCACTTTGCACCATTTTAATGGATCTTCACAAGACTCTACAATCATTTGCAAATTTTGAAAACATTCAAGTTCCCATTGCACCTATAGTCAAAGACAAATTGTTAGTATTACACATTTGACATAGATACGTTTTATTAAAATATATGAATTTAAAAAATAAAAAATTTATATATGATTACAAAAATCAAAAACTTACATTTTCCATGACAATTTGATGAAGTGAATCAATCTTACATTAAACGCCACTAATGATTGTTCTTGGGAACCAACATTTGATGGGTGTTCTACAAAAGGATGAATTATTTGATAAGCTAAACACTAAAGGGGAATTAAAGTTTTAGTATCATATCTTGAATTGTTGCAATAGTGACTTTTTCTATTCCCACATAATTACTCAAAATAGAAAGATCCTTGAATCTAGGATCAAGCACTAAAGCCAACATCATGTGAACTTTTTTTGGATCAAATGAATGCAAATGATCTAAAAATAGAGTAAACACGCAAGTCACTTCCAATTGCATCTTATTTGCTAACAAAAACAAATTTGCATCAAATTGAGATGGGGGAATAAAATTCATCTAGATTTCAATTCAAGTTTTTAATTAGTCAATTTCACACAAAGGTTAATTACATTTGCAAGTGCATCATTCAACAACAAGTAACCACAACGTTAATTCAACACACAACTTGGTATAATTAAAGCCAAGGTTGAAACAATGAATTTTGCAATTGCCCAAATGTGTGGTGTTGGAATTCTGCCTTGTACAACCAATGTTTGTTGATTGTAACAGACATGAATAGTAGCCTTAAATTCAAGGGCCTGCTAGAACATTGCCACTTTGTAAGCAAACCTTGTCTTCACTATTGTGTTTAATTTCCATGATCACAAACATGTAGCCAAACAAACATTTGTCCATTTCCACCCTTCCTTTTCTTGATTTTTTGGCCATGTTATACAAGCTTGAATTAAAGATTGTGCATATTTGATGTTCACACATTGTAGACTTGAACTTATCTTTTCATTATAAATGGCATATTGGCAAGTTTTAAAAAAGGCATGGCCAAAACAAACACCTTCAAATGGTGTTAATATCCCCAATTTTTCATAGGTAATAGTTTGACATTTTAAAACATTTGCTATTGTAGACAAATTTGTGCCTTCATTTATTCACATAACAAATAATTTTGTCAGTCAACTTGTAGTCTTCAAATGAAGCTTGCAATTAACTAACAAGATTAATTCCAGTAGTTTTTTTTGCTTCAAATAAACCAATTGTGACATTGTTTTGATTCCCAATCCAATGTTAAAAAAATAATCACAAGGGAAAAAATGTCAAGTGCACTTTTGTTCATCCAAATGCCAAATATTATTATGACAAAAAATGTAACATTAACATAACAAACCTTTCAAGTTTGAGTTTCATCAACCAAAACAATACCTCTTTAGTTAGGGTTTTGCATGATGGAAACACCAATCATGAAACCCTTTGGAAACCAAATCATTTCACTCATATGTTTTCAACTATGTTTAAAAAGAGTAACCCCTTCATAACAACCAATAAAAGATCAATAATGAAAGTTTTTTGTTCTTCATTTGATTTTTTATATGTTGTAGTACAACTAATGATTTTTGAAATGAATCATGAATCTATCATTTTTTGAACCTCAGAACAAGTTTATTTCTCAAAGGCATTTGTTTTAGTAGAATGTTCTCATACAATCTCACTAATATATGTTTTTAAAATGTTAATGTTTCGTTTCACAATGTTTTTTCATGGTTGAAGTTCATTCTCGGTTTTACAAGAGATTAATCCTTTCTTACCTTGAGTTTCTAATCCCAAAACATGAGCACCCAAAGCAATTGAATGACACAAAATACAATGAAAAACATGTTTTATTTCAATTAACACATATTCATCATCATTGAGTTGAAGAAAGCCCAAAGAATATATTTTTCATCCCATAGAACCCAAAATTTTGCTTGTTGTTTTAATGCAACTTATTTATTAATTTGGTTTAAGAGCAAGTTTAGTTGTATGAGATGTATTAATTGATGGAAAACCAACAATAACAATTGTGAATGAAGGTGAATTATTGAATGAAATGTGATTTTGTCCATGGGTGTTTCAAAAGGTGCAAGTGGGTGTGTGGGGTGGGAAAAGGTAGGAGTTTTTTCCAAAAGGTTGTAAAGGCAAAAGTGATTAGTAGGCCCTTTTGCTATATAAGACTAATCATGAAATGTCCTTCACACAATGGGAGGGCTAACCTAAGAGGTCATTATAGATTTAAAAAAATATGTTGGGAACTGTTGATGTTGATGTTTGATGTTTTATATTTTATGGTTTAAGTATTCAAGAACTTGTTATGGGGGGGGAATTTATTAGAATCATGCAAGTTGGATTTAGAGTATAGAAAGGCTTTTGGTTTTCATTGAAAGAATAGTCAAAGGGTTTTTGGTTGGTGGTTCTTCAAATGAATTCACATGTCATTATGGGTCAGATTTTGGGGTTTGTTATGTTAATTATTGGCATTATCAAGCTTTTGGCTTTGGCCAATTGTTTTTGAGGCATTTTGACCAATTATATTGGGTGAGGTCATGTATTAGTTGGTGAATTGAACTTTATGTTTATAATTTTGTGATTTTTTTTACTCAATTATTGTTTCATCAATTTGGTGTGACAATCAAGGGTGGGTGTGAAGAAGTGGTTAATGGTGTTTGAATTGGAAATGTCCATCTTGATTGGTGGTGTTATAGGTGGATGTTGCCAATGCTTTTAACATAATCTCTAGAAATCCATCTTTTAGCATCTTCACATGATAGAAAGCTAATTGTGTTAATTCTTCTTTTTGTTCAATCTTCTTAAGTTTGAGAAGTTCCTCTTTTTTCTATTTGGTCACCACTCCCTTTTGAAAAAGTTGTCCATCATCCACTCTTTGGTCGACACATACTAAGGTGATTTATTTGTTAGGCCTTTTTTTTCTTCTATTGGTCCACTTTTAGGCATTACTTGTGAAGGTTTTTCCTTCTTATATTTTCTTTCCCCTTGCTAATGACATTCACACCATTGGGCTTGCTTCTGTCATTCCTTTTGCTTTGATCATTATGTTTATTAATTGGTTTTTGTGGGGCTTGTGGTCTAACCTTGCAAGCACACAATTTCATCACTTTTGGTTTACCTCTCAACTTCTTTCTTCATGTTGATTTTTGTTGCCATTTACACAATATCAAGGTTTTGTACATATTGTTTGGATTTGCTTCTTTTATTTTTTCTTTTTTGCAAATTGTGTTGGACAAAAATGTTTGCCATGAAGATGTGTTTTTAAAGTTATAAGATGTCTAAATAGCTTTTGGGATTCTTTTTCAATGTTTCATTTAGAAACTTTCCTATTTGTTTAGTTTCCTCCCTTCTTTTACCAATCTTTCAACATTAGTTCGCTTCTTTTGACATAACCTTCATGGAGGTTTTTGGGTGACTCTTAGGCTTAGGCTCTTTGGATTACCCACAAGCCTCCTTGTGCATTGGTAGGCTTCTCTCCCCATTTCTCATGGGGGGATTGGACCCATTTTCACAAAGCTCATTGTGCCAATAACTATTTGGAGGGTTGGGCATTTGTTGCATTTATCATTCACAAGAATCTTATTAGATCATCACTCATTTTTGTTGGAGACAATAGGTGTTAACAATTTTGATTTGTTCCCTTTGAGGTTAGTGTGGGAGTTCTTTTCTTGGATGTGTTGACTTGTGTTTTATTATTTGTAGTTTGTAAATAAAGGAATAGGTCAACTTTAGGAGAACATTTTAGACAAATGACACAAACATTTATTTTCCAACATCATTTTTAACATGGCTTCTAATTCGCATTGTGTGCATTTGGGGTCTTGCATAAACCTTGGGGTGGGTGCATAAGTTTTTGGTTGCTTGGTCATTTCATCTTTTTATTTGGCCTTAAATGTTTTTTCCTTTATGTTGTGCACCAGATTGAGCCTCCCCCCTCCTTTAGCTCTTAGGCTAACTCATTACATTTGTGTTTAACTTTTAGATCCAACAATGATTCATCTTTTTTATTGTTCCCATGTTGGGCAATGGATTACATCCCATGATGTTGTTTGGGATGTTTTCACGTCCATTGCTAGAGTTGCAGGGTTTTATGTTTTGCATGAACAAACTCATGTCCTTTTGTTGTCTTCCTTTTAATTTACCCATTAATGAGTTGACATTATGTTATTGAGTGATCATAGTTGCACCTCGATCGATGTTGTCATTGCCAATCTCACCCTAAACATATTTGGTTTCATAGGTGGCTTCATTTCATAAGGCAGTTGTGACAATGGTAATTCAAGCAAACGAGAGATTTTATCACAATCAACATTCAGCATATGTGTTTTTTCTCATGCCATAGGGGTTTTTGGTTGCTTCTATCAACAAGCGAACAAATTTTTTCATTGATGTGTTAACATGAAGTGATCAACTAAAGGCATCAAAGATCCTCCTTTGGCTCTTTTGTGTGCTTTCTATAGGGTAAAAGGTGTTAATAGCTTTGCAAAGAGATCAAGTCGCCTTTATTTTAAGGTGCGTGTTGTTGCAAGTGAAGCCTCTTCTAGACTTACTATTCATTTAAGTTTCCCATCCTTTCCTCTTTCTACAATGCTTGTTACAATTGGTGGGGGCTTCAAAAAAATGATTTGTTCTGATTATTGATAACCTGCCTTTGGACCGTTTCTGATAACTGGCCTACACAGAGTTTTTTACACCTCGGATTTTCGACGCAGTGGTTTTTTACTTTTTACAAAGCGGGACGTAACTATGCATGGCGAGGCTGCATGAATACGTGGCGAGACGTGGCGAGCTACATGGATACGGTATCGCCACTACTCCTGTGGCCTCCCGCCTGCCACTCAGCCCGCCCGGTTTGTAAGTGTACTCGACTAAGCCCCTTCGCCGCAGCTCCTGTGTTCTCTGGTGTGCACACAATCGTCGCGAAATGCGAAATCTGTGTTTTGCTGCGCGACATTTTCTTCACAAATTTTTTTAGAGGTTCGTACTCAGGAGCATCTCAATTCACTCAGCTCAATTTGTCATAGATTTTTTACCCCCCCCCCCCCCCCCCCCCCCGGTTTTTTTAACCCTTTAACCCCCATCACAAAAATTATCTTTTTTTCAAATAAATTTTGAACCAAACAACTTATCCCTCTTTTTTTTTTTGTGTTTTTTTTTTATATAAAAAAAAAACAAAAA
>Ga0116231_10013590_pt1 | contig 11347 bp, 2 predicted proteins | sample S1TSphgellanicum_2_FD_89695 | JGI IMG/M metagenome (GOLD analysis project Ga0116231, IMG submission 89695) | Host-associated microbial communities from peat moss isolated from Minnesota, USA - S1T2_Fd - Sphagnum magellanicum MG | ecosystem: Host-associated > Plants > Peat moss > Unclassified...
ATCAACACAAAATCAGAGATCCGCCGTCACTCTCCATCAGAGGCGGCCAAACCGTCCCCTCGTTCACACGTCAAGTCCAGTCCAGAGAGTTTTCTGGAACGGTCACCCATTGTCCGGCTACAGACCATCATATTTCAAGATGAATCAAGTTTTAATTTGAGCATCAACTCCACAAGCCTTGTCACTTTTTGAATTTATTGTTTTGGGAATCAATTATAGGGAAAACACATTCATTTTCTTATGTTCACATCCCATTACATCTTTTCTAATTCTTGCCTTAATGTTATGTATGTACTATTCTTATGCCTTGGCATGTCAAATTGTTCATGTTTGTTGAATTTTCATATTCATATTAACAATTTTAATGAAACATTTGAACCTTGTCAATAATATGTTCATATTTTATACTATGAAGAAAGTTTAACAAATGACATTTTATAATCAACCCCAACATAGGTCATTAAACATATACTATGATTAATTATAAAAGTAAGATATTTCACGTAATTTAGTTTGATGTTCATGAATGAAGGTCATCCATCATCGCCTAGATTGTCATTCATAAAATGGAGTCCATACATGAAACTTAGGTTATATCGATGGTAATTGAAGTTTTTTATTCCAATATTAATTTTGAAATGCAAAAACCCAAGGCACAAAACTTAGTTTTATACAACTGACGAAATGGGTGAAAGCTTCAAAAGAAATAATAAGACATATTGACCTTTCTAGTCAAACATTTAGTCACCATAATCTATACAAAAAGAGGTGGTTAGTATAATTTCAAGCCAAATAAACTCCACAAGTTCACATTGATTCCAAAGATTCACGATGGCCCAAGCTCTTTCAAGGGAACATTGCTTCTTTTATGATGTACCCTATAGCTCGCCTTTGGGAGTCGTATGCGAATGTTTTTTTTCCAAAGGTCACCAAAATGGGAGTTTGAAATTTCCCGGTCCTAGTTCCTCAAAACATGGTAAGCCATAATTTTTAATAATTGTGTCCAATTGGGACAATCTAATGTTCTATATTGTAACCATGTAACCAAGCTTTTTAACTCCATACTAGGGTCCTCAATCCAACATCAATGGTTTCTCCAATTCACATTTTGAATGAACATGAATTGAATTTTCCCCTTCCATCACGATTCTTCAAATGATTATACCTTTGAGCCATTAAGTTTATTTTGACAATTTTAGTTCACCACATTGTAATTTTTAAGAAGCTTTTCCAATGGTATAAATATCATTTGATTCAAATGAACTTTGATCTTTTACACCTCAAGCCCTGAATATCTTGGGATTCAACTTTAAAACTTGGAATGGACTCAAGGGGGTCTTGAAGGTTCCTAATTATGTCATGCATTCTGAGACATTTCTGATTCGCTTGATTATATTTGAAAGCCATGCCATGTTTTTCCTAGTTTCATTTCTAATTTTTTGCATTGTCTTGTCCTTACATTGGTTTAAAACTCAAAGTTTTTAAATTATGAAAACCTTGTTTTTTCATCCATAATGGATGAAATTAATTCATCACCATCATTTTCATTTATTAACTATATATTTAGGAAGCCATTCAAAAAAGGTTTTGGACATTGGACGATATGGAACTTTCCAAACAACATTTCTTTTGGTTAAAAAATGTGTTTTTTTCATTTATAAGTCACCAATTCCTACAATTATTTCTAGAGTATCACCATATTTTCTATGTAGGTTATAGGATGTAGCCAAAAATGCAAAAAAAATCTCAAAAATGTTTATTTTCATATCCTATTTGTAGCCAAATTTGGCTAAACTATATTATGGATGGTCACCTTAATTTTAAGTACATGACAAATATGAGAAAAAACCTTAACTTCCAAGTGAATCAACTACCCAAATGAATATATAAAGATGTTTTTTCTTTCATTCCCTTGAAGAATTTACTCAACCCCAATTAAAGGTTTGACCTCACACCATAACATATTTCAATTTATTTTATGTGCATGTTCTTTCACATTATTTAAATAGGGTCATGTTTAAATATTTTTCTTTCATATTTCATATTTTTGTACAAGGTCATATCTTGTGTAAGGTTCAATTTAGGTTGTAACGTGATTTGTTATGCTTTAATCTAGGCTTGGTGCATCAATATAAAATTATTAGTCGTGGTACTTTTGTGTTCATAAAAGCCCATTGTAACCCATGTGATGGAGCACCCAAAATGTGTTTGTGTACATAATACCACATTGTGATTTCAAGATTAATAATATATATATATATATATATATATATATATAAAATTGACAAGTTCATTCGTGTAAAAATGGACAATCGTTATTTTCTCACCAAAAAACAAATTATGGCTGAAATATCATTTTTTGGATATTTTCATTTGCTTCAAACCATAATTAATGATTTTTCCATCCTCAATTAATGTGAATGAAAAAATAAATATATTATAAATTATCAAAATATTTTAACAACCAATCATTTTCAATTGGATTTACTTATGTGATATTCAACAAATTATCAAACAAGAAATTGGTTTGACTTCTCAAAAGGTTCGAGCTTCTTGTCCACACCACAAAGTTTCTTACTTATTATTCACACCCATAAGATTTTGGTGCGAATATAAAATGTCTTTCAAATATTTTCATTTCGTAGTGTCATTTATGATCAATATTTAAAAAACGTGTTAAAATTTTTGAGGTGAAAAAGAATTCCCCTAATGGATGATTTTTACAATGTTCTAGACCATAATAATAAAAGACCGTGAAGATGCATTATGGTGTGAGTTTTCATTTGTTAATTTTTCAATTTGAGCAAAGATAATCAAATCAAAACTAATGAAAATATCCTTGTAAAATGTTTGATTGGTGAATTTTGATTGTAATCATAACTATCTTTGCCTAGGGTTAAATGGGAAATGTATGAATTTTAAACAAAAGAATCATCAAGTTCAATGGAAACAACAATTTTCACTCATCAACACCCAAGCGTCCCAAAAAAAAGAAATTCAAAATAGTTCATGCCTCATCTTTCACTTTCAAATTTTACACTTGTGAAAAAACATAAAAAAGTAATAAATGCATTATATTAATTCAACATATTTCACAAAAAAATTAAGGAAATTTCAAATCCTTTTTGATAAATTATCAAGAAGTTTATTAACTAAATGGTTTTTAAAAAAATGGAAAACTCAAATCTAGAGATTAAAAGGTAATGAAAAATGGATTAATATATGCATTAAATCAATAAAATGCCCTTAGGACAAAATAGGATAAGGAGTATGTGATGATTTGTTACATTTATTGCAAAAGATGATTTTAACAAAATTGAACATTTGAATTAATGGAAATGTCATTAAGGTGAACAAGGATTGTTTTGGAAATTTTCTTTGCAATGGTCATGTAGAAAGACCACTATAGTTGTTGTGAAGATATCACTATATTGGCAAGAACATGGCACAAAACTTGCAAATTTGAATACACATTTGGTGAAGGCTTAAGACATCCCTCTGTTTTTGGTCATCAATATAAATTAAACTACAATTCCTTTACTTCTAATAAGGCGCAAGAATTCACATGGGGAAAAAAAAGTGCAAAAATCATGGGTATGATGGGGATTGATGATTAATGACAAATCCCAATTAATCTTTTGTAGTTGATGGGGAATTGTTACTTTCACAAATTGTGTTTGAAGGGTTGACAACTAAATCCCTACCAAAAAGCAATGCACGAATGACATCATGTGTGCATTCAAGTTCCATTAGTTACAACTTTGGCAACCAATAGTTAATGAATGTTCAAACTCGTTAACATTTTATACAAAGAAAAAGAGGTCCCTAACCATGCACACTGGGGAACCAAAAATTGAATATGCAAAACAACCATAAAATCTAATATGGATAATTGATTACTAATCAATGCAAAAGAGTGTAAAATTTTTGTTTAAAAAAATCTAGTTTTTCTAGCAAAACTAGCAAAATTGTACTAGCAAGTTCAAGCCCACTAATGTCATCCTACAAAGATCATTTGAACATTCTTTCTAGCACTAGTTCCATAGTTGGACATTTACATCTTTTACCGACCAATTTCTATAAGATCAAATGGATTGAAAAGTGGACAACTAGCTTCTTATTTTGTGATCCAATGTAGGTTAGCAAGGCTTTATGGATGAATTATTCCATCATTGTAGAAATAACCCTTTTTAAATTTTGATATATTGTGATATTTTAATGATGATGATCATTCATCAAAGCCGGTTTAGGTAGGACAACTTTAGATTTCTCAAGTTGTTGTACCTTGGACCCTTCCAAATCTGTTTAGCCCATTCCCAAGTGAAGAGGCATGAAAATGTGTCTTTTCATATTTGTGTATTTTTGAAGTTTTTCTTGCCAACACCATATTCACAAGAAGATATTCAATACATTCACCACCAATTTGCATATCGTTTGTCTTTATTTGAATTTAATTGAATTTTAATCCAATTATTAAATTGAAACTAAATGTAGATTTAATTGAATTTAATTCCAATATCTAAATTTAATTCAAATACATTGAATGGATTTCAATTTCATACATGAATGAATTCATGTTTCTCATTTCAACAAAATTCATAATTTTTTATTGCTCCACAAATGTATTTGTTGTTTCTGTGTTTTTTCCATCCTTTTAATCTTGGTGGAAATTATAGGTTAGATTTATTGCATGTTACATATTACATCATATCATCATTATTCTTTGGTTGAAATTCATCTTTATCAAGGTTATTTCAACTTGTCATGTCATGTCATTGACATATAAACATGTGTTGTCCAATTAAACTTCATGTAGATATGCTAACATTGTTGAAAAGATTGTTCACAAAAAATTGTGTGTCAATGCAAAAGGTGAAAATGGAAAAACATTTTTTGCATTTAGCATGTGGAAACAACCATGATGGAGTTTGTTTGATTTTATGCATGGTACTCAATCTTGTCTTTATTTGTTTCTTACTTCATAAATCACAAATTGTATAAATTTGTGATTTTTTACAATCATGTAAATGTTATGTGAGAATTACATGCACAAAAGGCAAGAGAGAAAAAATGTGAAAACATTTTATGAATTTGGTAATGATCCAATAAAAATGTATTTCAAACACAAAAGAAAAGATGAAGGTTAACCATTGAAGATGTTAGAATCGTGTAGAGTTGTGTTTTTATCATGTAAATTGTGATTTTTGACAAAACATTTTTGGTAACAAGTTTTCTATATGTGGGCATGCACATATTTTTTTCTTCTTTGTCATGATTTGCATTCATTTAAAGTGTTACACACCAAGTGATGTTCACCACATTATTTGTGCATTATGTGAAAAGAAATGATTGAAAAATTTAATGCACCAAAAAATGAACAAAATATTATTTTCCTCAATGTTCTTCCTATGTTTTTTTTATTTTGTCTAATTTTTTTTTCATTTGTGTTTTGATAATTTGATTAAGTTTTATGCATCACATCATTATTATACAACACATGTCTTACGATCCCAACCCATTTATACCTTTACAAACATGTTTTAAATGACATGGGTATTCATCTTTCAAAAAAGAGGAAAAAAATTTAAACATTGAAACCCTATATATTTGTTAAGTTACTTAACCAAGATGAAACAAAAGACAAAACCATTTGAAAATGAAATAATACAAAACAAATTGATCAAACAATGGTTGAAGAAGTATATTTGTGAAATTCACATTTGACATTTTTTCCCTCTAAAATTAATCTTTAGTGAAATTGAACAAGGATTAATGAATGTTTACAAAACAAATTATACATGGAAATTTTCATTTTATTATTGTTACATGATTGCATACATAATATGAATAAAATAATAAAATAATTTTGTGCACACCTTGTGACAAAATTGATGGTTATTAACAATCTATTGGGATAATGGTTTGTTTGACAATTCAAATTCTCCCATATAAATACATATTAGATACATGAATCTTCTATTGAATAAAAAAATGATATTTCTATCTATTCATGATCAATTAAGTTTGTGATCCTTTCATTAGTTTTTTGAATTAATTAATTCAAAAATCAATTTGAAATACCAATAATTATATGGGTAGATGACCAACACTGTCTTTATTAAAAATGTTATTATTTGATGATAAATCTTAAATAAACTTATGTATTTTAATTTTTTATTATATGAATTTAACCTATCCTTGAAACTAATAGAAACCTTCGAAACTATTATTGATATTGCAAAATATGATAGAAGATTAAAATGTTGGTATAAAATAAACATAATGATGAGATAAAATGGTTCTTTTTAAAAAAAAATTCATTTGATGATCCTTGGCCCTTTTGCAAATAAAACCTATTAAGGGAAAAAAACCCATCTTGTTTAAATTGCATAATTTATTATACATGGATGTCATTTTTATATTTAATATTTATTATTGTAATATCTTAACATCTTTGTCACTAATTAGATTATTGACAAAAATATATAAATTTCAAAAATAAATTTGTGAAGGAAAATACATTGTCTTTGGGAATCTTCAAGATTATTTTATTCTTGACATGAAAACTTCAAAATTCATTGATTATTCTACAAACATGTGTTAAATTTGTCTTTACATTACATTAATCAAAAGTATTTAAATAATCTTGAAAATATTATGAATATGTAAAATCATGTGTGACTTTTACATCTCATGAATGTGTTGTGGGGGTTAGAACTTTCTTTTGATGTGTGTCAGTAATTGAATTAAATGCATGGAAGGATGAATGACTTGTTAACATAGGAGATTTACAAGAAGGGGGAAAATAAAAATAAAAAGAGTGACCCAAAAAAAACACAATTTAAAGAAGTGATTCATTTGTGGGCGATTTACCAATACTTGCAAATTGGGTGCAAATTCAAATGGGAAAACATTAAAAACCATAAACCTTGATTTGAATTAATTTTTTTGTGAAAATTATAGGTTTTTCTCATTTCGTAGTTAGAAACATTTTCAAAGTCTTGTTCTTGATTTCAAATTGTATATTGCTCAAAGATTTAATATTTTGGTTAAATCAATTGCATGTAATCATAGGTCACATGTTTTCAACCTACCATCTGTATGTATCACACCCAAGTTTGAAAACTTTGAAATTCCTTTGTGCATATTTTTATTTAAAAATTCATGATCACATTCAAGTGAATTTTTGTTTCATCTTTTCATTCAACAATTACATTTGAAGGTTAACGACCTATTAAATAATTCATTGTTTATGTTTTGAAACATGAATCTTAAATTATTATTAAAGTTTTTGACCTACAAATCATGATTGCAAAGTGTAGAAATTCTTCATTGGAGTTGATATTGATTAACATACATAATACTCATGATTCTAAGTGGTAACATTGATTTAACATGATGATAACTTTTGGTTTGTATTGAAAATAAAATTTGAAAAATGAATGTGAAATTCTATTATGATTATAATTTTAAAAAAGTATTGCAATTTTTTTAATAATTAACATTTTGGTATTTTCAATTTAATAAAAATTTAAACCAATGTCAAGAATAATAAAATAAATTTACATTAATCATTTTTATTAATTAAATCAAATATGAAAACATAAAAACATTGAGTTTCAACTTATTTATTTTTGTAATATTTCAGTGGGCACCTTTTAATCAAAATTAAAAGCATATTCAAGTCAACATTGAAAATGAAATATTCATTAAAACATTTGATCAAAGTGGACAAGTTACATTATTTTTATGAATTCTATATTTTATAAATTAGTTAAATGTAATAAACACATTCTAAAATATTTGATGGGAATTAGCATTTGAAATTTTTTAATATCACCTCCACATGTGACTTGGGGGTTGGACATTTCCCTTCCAACTGCTCTTTCATTGGAAGGAATAAACATTTTTTCCCCCTTCTAATTATTTTTTCTTTTTGCAGGAATTAAATATATTACCCCTTTCAACTTTGAGCTTTTTAAAAATGAACGATCATTTCAAAGTTTTTTGAACCTTTAATCTTGGTTGTTGTTTAAGCCAAGTTCTTGAAAGGTCCCAAGACGAGATGTCAATTTAATAAACATTTTCGAATTTAAACATCTATAATCAAAATTCAATCAATGTAATGTTTTGGTTTAAGAATGACCTAAGTTTAGTCGATAACAAAATCACACCCAAATAACACCAAGGATGACAAAAAAGAAAGAAGAAAAAAACAAGAATGCTAACAAGGAATGACAAAATAACAAGTAGTAATAGGGGTATTGAAAAAACACATTGGAAACACCAAGGGTGCTATGTTGGACATGATTTTTTATTTTTTTTCCCAATAATAAAAAACATCGAGATTTTTAGGGTTGAATGCAATTGGATATAATGTTGGAAGACACCAAAAATACATAGGTGACACTGTGGGCACTAGGGTTGAAAATATTTCAATTTTTTTTGAACCAAGGGTCATTTGGAAACATAGGAAGGATATTAAAGGATGTTGGAAAGGAAAAAATAGTTTTTAAAATGATAAAAATCATCAAAAAAAAATCATGTGTGCTAGAAATATTAATGTTTTAGTAGGTGAAAACTAAATATCATATTTAATATTAATGGAATTGGGAATGATTTCATGGACAAAATTATCCATATGATCATGGATTGTCAATTTTTTGTAATTACTTATATTTTAAACATATTTAAATATAGTTGGGCTCCATGTTACTACACACTACCAATGATGATAAACTTCTACGTGTATTTGGAGTTGTGATTATATAACAAATTTGCAATAAACAAAAAACAAAGAAAGATTTCTAAATTTTTTCCAAATAAATTGTGTTTTCCTCTTTTACAATATATAAGTAAAATGAAAAGAAAGGTCATGAGTGTTGTCAAAAAATAAAAATAAAAATAACAAGCTTCCAATAGAAAGAAAATAAAGAGATTTCAGAAAATGCATGCAATAAGAATTTAAAAAACAAGAAATTCAAGAGGTTGCAACCATAGAAGAGGTTGTTATAGAGATATGCCATTCTAGGTAGTTATATAACAAATTTTTGAATTAGAATAATTCATTTAAACATATTATGGAAAGGAACATGGTAGGACAAAATAATATGGGAACCTATTGTCGTCCTACCTAAAAAACATTTGATGAAAATTCATTGTCACTGGAATTAATATTTTGACATTATATCAATTGATCATCATTGGTAGTGTGAAACAACGTGAAGCCCAAGTTTGTAACTACAAAATGCACATGATTTCATCTTGACACAAGGTGATTACTTCTCTTTTTGAAGGACATTTGTAATCTTGTTGATCAAATTGTGATGTTCTCTTTCAAATCTCCTTCAATAAACCTTGTCAAAGGTTGTGACTTTCTAATATACCTTCCCTAGAAACCTTTACATTACAAAATAAGTACAAAGTTCATATGTTATATCTTAATAAGAATTAACAAAATAAACATCAATATATTTTGTTCATTTTAAGTCAAAGATTTAAAAAAAGAAGAATGTTGCATTACAAAATGACAAAATCGAAAAAATTGTAATAATACGCACCTATGTTTCAACTATGACAACACAACATGTAAAACATCCAACAACTTTGACATTATCATTACAAATCAAAACAAACCATGTATATAAATGAAAAGGCACAAATTTAACAATTATATTGATGTACAACAAAAATGAGATTCCACAAAAGTTGTGATTCAAATGAAAAGAAGTGCAACCAATATTACACGTTGAGTTCGAAGTGTGAGAAGGTGCAAAGGACATTTAAACATGCACCACCTTAACCTTATTCTTTTTGTCATGTGACAAGATATGTCAATACTTTAAGTCTCACTTGACCTTTTGAAAAATCATATTTCTCCATATTTAAGTTCAAACCACCTTATAGTAGACACCTTTATTGAAACAAGTTTTAATAACATCAAATTTACTACTGTATAGAGGGAGAAGTTATTAAATGTTACAATTTTAAAATGCTTACAAATATTGAATAACACCTAATAATAATAATATTTTACTATTTGAGTTTTTGACCTTAAATGAATTCAAAGTTTGATGCTTCAAAATTCTAAACATAAATGTCAATCTTAATATCAACATAATTAGTCCACACCAATTGTTTTATTAGATATTATGACACATGTTCTTATTTATATTGCAAAATTCACCTTTGATTAAACCCATTTGAATGATTGTGATGCAACTATTTGAAAGTTGAAAGTCGTATGTTGAAACTTTCATTTACATGTATCTTTTTATTGTATCTTTTCATTTACTTGTATAAGTCATTTAGGTTTAAACAACTATGCTTATTAAACCCATAAAAAATAATATCATTTGGACATACTTAAAGTCCATTGTGAGGTGTAATAATATGAATGAAAAGTATGAGCTCTTAAAATGCATTTCCATGTAGAAAATCATAAGAACACCTACATATAACTTGCACACATTTTCATATGTATTAGGGTGAATGTTTCAATCTTTTTGGTCTTAAGTCACACCTTAAACTTGGCCTTAGTTCAGTTTCCTTTATATTGCCATAGCTTTAATTTTGTGAGCCCAAGGTTAGAGTTGCAAGAATGCACATGTGCCATGTTATAAATGAATTACACAATTTTATCCTCTTATCTCCACATTCAACATGTTTTCAATTGTTATTTAACAAAAATAAAAAATATGAAAAAGATTTTAAAAATTTGCATTTCATTATACCTTTGGGTTGAAAATGAATCAATTGTTTTAGCTCAAATGATGATAAGTATATAATATTTTTTTACAAATAGTAATTTAAGGTTAAAGATATGGTCAAAACCTCAAATAACTAATCCATTTTTTTCATGCAAATATATTTCACTGGCACACTTAATGGGAAAAGGGTCTATTTTTTCATGAAAGTATGTTCCAAGAATTTAATATTTGATTAATTTCAAAACATAATGGAAAATAATTGTTATTGCTATGTAGCACATCTATAATCCAATGGGTTACAACTTATGTACATAATATCCTTATCAAGGCACTCCTACCTTTAATGATATTTTGCACTAATTATTTTGTATAAATGAAAGTATTGCATAAATTTACCCAAATGAACAAACATAAGGTGGTAATATACAACTATATTTATTTAAGAATGAATTTTAAATTGACCAAATTGCCAATTGTGAATTTGCAAACAACTTCACATATTTGACACATTAATTAATTCTTTGTTTAAAAAAAGGTATTTTGCAAACTCCCCATCCCTCTCTAATATTTATCAATTTTATTTTCATTCTTTTCATTTTTATATTAGAAAAAAAATAAAAAAAATTACCAAAATACTA
>Ga0116231_10013593_pt1 | contig 11346 bp, 6 predicted proteins | sample S1TSphgellanicum_2_FD_89695 | JGI IMG/M metagenome (GOLD analysis project Ga0116231, IMG submission 89695) | Host-associated microbial communities from peat moss isolated from Minnesota, USA - S1T2_Fd - Sphagnum magellanicum MG | ecosystem: Host-associated > Plants > Peat moss > Unclassified...
AGATCCTCGCTGCCGGGGGTGCGGGCCAGCGTCGGATAGCGTTCGCCCCCCGCGTAGTTCAAGACCAGCGTCCGGTACTCGTCGTCTTTCTCGATCAGCAGCGAAACGGTCGCCGGGCGGGATGCAGCGGTGATGGCATCGTGCAGCACGTCGCGCGACCATTGATGGCCGTTCACCGCGATCAAGTGACTGCCGGGCGCGGCGCCGGCGAGATCGGCCGGTGAGCCGGGTACCACGTCGCTGATCGTGCCGCCGTCCTCGGCGACGATGAACCCGAGGGAATACTGCAGATTGAAATCCTTGTCCTCGCGCTCGTGCGCGGCATGCAGCGTGGAGGGATCCGGGGCGTACTCGAGGCGCCAGCCGGCCGCTTCGATGCCGGCGAGGGGGGCACCGCCCCCCGTGCGTTGCAGCCGCTCGCGCCAAAAACCCTGCCAGTCGTAGGGTTGCACGGCGTCGAGCGCCGCCGTCACGTCGGCGAAACCATAGGGCACGACGGCCGGTGGCGTGCTCCGGTCACCGAAGAAGCGTCGGCAAAAATCGTCGAGACTGCGTTTGCCCTTCGACAGGCGGCGGATCAGCGTGTCGGCTTCGAGCCAGAGCAGCGCCGACTCCTGATAGAAATCGTCCTGGCGGCGCAGTCTCGCGGCCCAATTCGTGTCCTGGTAATACACGAGGGGAGCCGCGGCGAGGGTGTCCTCGAGCGAGCGCCAGTCGCGGCCGTGATGCACGTCCATCTGCGCCGCGAGCCGTGCGAGTTCATCGTGAAACTCCTCCGGCGTGTAAAGACCGCTGCGCACCGCGAGCACGTCGCTCAAGTATTCGGTCAGCCCTTCGTACACCCACAGGAGATCCTCGCGCATCGGGGTCTGGTAGTCGGGCGTTGCGAGATCGGCGGGGCGGCGGTACTTGCCGTTCCAGGAATGCGTGTATTCGTGCGGCAGGAGGTTCGCTTCCGCGCGCCGCACGTCGTCGTCCTCGAGCGTGCGCAGCGGCGAACGATCGTCGCTCGATTCATGGTGCTCGAGACCGTCCGGCATGATCTGGTCGTCCAAGGTCCACAGGAAATCGTAGTGCCGGTAGTGCGTGGCGCCGAACAGCGCCCGTGCCTGGACGACCAGTGTCTTGTAGTGCTCGAGCATGCTGGGTTTCAGGTCGAACGCCGTGTCCCGACCGATCGCGATGTCGAGCCGTACCGGCGGGCTGCCGCCGAGTGCATAGGTGTGCAGATACCGGCCCGCGATCAGCGTCGAGTCCACGAGCGTCGTGAGCGAGGTCGGTTCGAATCGCGCACCATCGGCGGTCTCTCGCGCCGTGTCGAGCGCCGTGGCGAACCGCCAGCCGTCGGGCAGACGGACCTCGGCCTGGTAGCGCAGCGTGTCGGTCGGCGGCCCGGCGGGATACAGCAGCACCTGGTTCCATTCCAGGATGGCCAGCGACTCGGTCGCATAGCGCGGTGTCTCGAGGCCCTGCACGATGCCGTCGGGTGCGGTCGCGGTCAGCAGTTCGAGATCCACGTCGAGCGTCGTGACGCCGGCGGGCACCTCGAGATGAAACGCGTAGGGTTCGACGAGATCCCGATGCCAGGGCACGGCCGCGCCATTCGCCGTGAGCCGCGGACCTGCCAGCGAGGTGATCGGTCCGGCCGGCGCGTGACGCCCCGGCAGCCACTTGGGGTAGAGCAGAGTGAGCGGTCCGGCGACGACCGGCAGCGTGAGATGCGCCTTCATGATGCCGCGCGGCGCTTCGCGGATGTCCACGACGATCTGCGCCGTCGCCGTCGCCGTCGCCGTCGCTGGAGCCGCGGTTGCGGTCGTCGGCGCCGCCCCGGCCGCGTGCCCGCAGGCCGCGCCCCCGATCAGCCATGCCGCAAGCGCCCTACGGCACGCGGCAAACGCCCGGCGGCAGGCACCCTGGTCCGGCCCATGTCGATTCCCCATGGATGTAAATTCCCCGTCAATTGCGGTAGCGGAACCCCACTTCCATGTAGCGCCCGATCGCTCCGGCCTGGTCGTAGGAGGCGTCGTAATTCTGGCCGCCATAGGTCACCGTGTCGAGCGGCGGGAGCCGGTTCGTGACGTTGGTGATCGTCAGGCTGAGCTGTAGATGCTTGTCCATTTGGTAAAGGCCATACACGTTGGCGTAGCCGAAGCCCGCGACGTAGCAGTGCGGATTCGTCGCACTCAACTGCAGACACGTCGGCGGGCTGCCCGGCGTGTCGAGCGACGGATCGATGCCTTGCATCGCGCTACGGTAGTTGAAGGTCGCGCCGAGCGACAGGCCCTGGCGCGTCCAGTCGAGGTTGAAGGTTCCGCGGTTGCCCGGCGTGCCGGTCGAACCGCTGAGTGCGGTCGGCCCCACCGTGCCGACGAAGTGATACGTCACGTCGCCGAAGGTCTGCTGCTGCTGGATCAGATGGGTCGCATCGATGCGTGTCGTCACGCGGCCATAGGCGCCGAAGTCCACCCAGGTTTGCCAACCGACGTCGATCCCGGCAGTGATCGAATAAGAGGCATTCACGTACGGGGTGAGGTACTCGATGATGGCGCCCGGCAGCGCGGCACCGGCGGCCGCGGGTGTGCGCACCGCGTTGTCGAGCGAGTACGGCTCGGGGGCGATTTCCCGGTCCCGGCGGATATAGAAATAGTCGGCCGTGACGGTATTGCGCGGCAACGGATCGACGACCACGCCGAAGGTCACGTTACGCGACTCCTCCGGCTTGAGGTTGGGGTTGCTGCGGATCAGCACCGCGACGGCGCTGCCGGGGCCGCCACAATCGCCGATCGTGTTGGTGACGGGGCACCGGATCGGGTCGACCGGGGCGGGCGCCACGCTCGATGCGGAACCCGCATCCCCGCTCTCCGCGATGCCCGGCGCGCGGAAGCCGCGCGCGAACGTGCCGCGCAACGCGAGCTGCGGGATGATGTTCCACTTGAAGCCAAATTTAGGCGTGAATGCCGTGCCGGCCGACGTGTCGTAGTGATCGACGCGCCCCGCCGCGTCCACCTCGAGGGAGGACAGGAGGGGTGCCTGTAGTTCGGCGAACGCGGCCGAGACCGTCTGTGAGCCATGTGCGTAGAAACTGCCGTCCATCAGAATGTCGCCGGCGAGCGCGTAGGGCTCACCCGGGTTGTCCTCGTGCACGGTGCGCCAGTCGGCACCGACGGCGAGCGCGGCGTCGCCGCCCGGCAGCGCAAAGATCTTGCGCGACGCCGTGCCCGAGAGAAAAGCCAGGTCCGAGGTGGCGGTCGCATGGGTCTCCGGGACCAGCGCAGCGTTCTCGGCCGGGGTATCGAGCGAGGCGTCCGCGCCGACGAGATATCCGTTCGCGAGCGCCGAATACAGCGCCGGCACGTACAGGAACCCTTGATACGTGATGCGCGTGACGTCGCGCACGTAGCCCACGCTCGCGCTCAGGTCCCAGGCGCCCATGGTATTCGTCAAGTCGTCGACCAACCGGTAGACGTCGGTACCGTACATCGTGTGCTCCTCGGGCAGATTGGTCAGCGCGCCGAAGTAGAGCGCCGGATCTCCGACGTAGCTCGCGAAGTTCGCGCCCATGGCGTTGTAGTAGGCCTGCGCGCCGGAGAAGTAGGGGCTCGCCGGATTGAACGGGTTGTCGCGACTGGTCGGCGGGAGCACCACCTGGCTCGTCGCGGGATTGAACTGATTGACGCTGCCGCCGAGCGCGCCGGCCCAGGCGAACGGCACGAGGTTGACGCCGACATCGTAGGCGTTCGGCTGCCGGTACTGTTCGGATTGCGACAGGTAGTAGGATGCCGCGACGGCATTGGTCCATCCGCCGTCGAGGCGCTGCGTCCAGTGCGCCGACAGATCGAGGCCGGCGGTGCGCGGTTGAAGCTTCTTGTAGGCGTTCGTGTCCCAGGCACAGCCGCCGCCGTCGGGCTGCAGATTCTGCGCGCTGCAGCCCGGCAACTCGTACGGAGTCTGGTTCTGCACCACACCCCCGCTGACGGGCAGCACTTGTCCCGGCACCGTGTACGTGGTCAGGGGATTCGGCAGGCTGCCGGAGACGATGCCGCCGTACAGGTTCGGCCCGCCCCACGGCGTGAGATCGGAGGCCGCGATGTAAGAGCCGCGTGCTTCCTGACTGATGGCCTGCTGGTGGCGGCCTTCGAGACTCACGTAAAAGTTGTCTCCGTCCGACGCGAGATCGCCCGTGCCCCAGGTCGCGGCGAAGCGTTGCGACAGGCCGTCGCCGCGGTCGGTCGAGCCCAAGTTGCCGGAAAAATCGAGACCCGTGAATTCCTTCTTCAAGATGACATTGACGACTCCCGCGATCGCGTCGGAGCCGTAGGTCGCCGAGGCGCCGTCCTTCAGCACCTCGACGCGATCGACGATCGCCATGGGCAGGGAGGAGATGTCGGTGAACTGACGCTGACCGTCGTCGGCGAGCGGATAGGACGCCATGCGGTGACCGTCGACCAGCACCAGCGTGGCATCCACCGTCAGGCCGCGCAGCGACACACCGTCCGCGCCGCCGGCCATCGCGCCGCTGAATGCCTGCGACAGCGTACCCGAGTTGTCGGCCGAAACCGTCTTGATGACATCGGCGATCGAATTCATGCCGCTCTTGGCAATCTGGTCGGCGTCGATGACCGTGACCGGCGACGGCGATTCGGTGGTGGTGCGGCGGATGTAGCTGCCCGTCACCACGATCGTATCCAACGCCGGGGCGTTCGCGTCCGGGGGCGCCGGCGGGCCCTCCGCGCCGGCGGCGGCGAGCAACGGCATCAGGGACAGACAACAGGGCAGGCAGGTCGTGACGAGCCTCGGCATCGAAGATCTCCCGTAGCGTCGAATCATGCGTATGCCAGCCGCAGCGTTTTCAATCGGTGCCTTGATCGGGCACCCGGCAGCCATCCCCCGTCGCTGCTCCGAAGGAATGTAATCCGATTCAAAAGTCATTGCAATGACATAATCATTGGCGCGCGCTTCCGTTCGGTGGCCGGTGGCCGGTGGCCGGTGGCCGGTGGCCGGTGGCTGGTGCGCCGGGGCGGACCCCGTCGCACGAGGCCGACGGATCCACGTAGAATTCGCGCGGTGAACTCGCTCTACGAAAAAACCATCGTCTTCATCCTTCAATACATCGACGAGCACAGCCTGCGCGAAGGAGATCAGCTTCCCACGGAAGCGCAGCTGTCCGCGCTCGCCGGCGTGAGCCTCGTGACGGTCCGTCGTGCCTTGTCGGAACTGTCCGCCCAGGCCGTCGTGCGGCGGGAGCAGGGGCGCGGCACGTTCGTCGCGCGTCCACGGGTCAAGGCGGAGACGACCAAGATCGGCGGCCTGCGCAACGGGCTGCATCTCGATGCGCGCTCCAAACTGCAGACGCGGGTCCTGTCCTGTGTCGTCCGGCCGGCGACGCACGAGGAGGCGAAGCGCCTCGGTCTCTCGTCCGGTGCCAGTGTCTGGGAAGTGTCGCGTTTGCGCCTGCTCAACAAGCGCCCGGTCATCTGGGAGCTGTCGGTGATCCCGAAGATTCTCGCGCCGGACTTGGGCGGCTATCTCGGATCGCCCGACAAGCGCTCGCTCTATGATCTGCTCGACGAAGTATTTGGCCTCAAGGAAACCCGCGAGGAACAGACCCTCGTGTCCCGACCCGCGCTCGCGCGGGAACACGAACTGCTCGATTTGATGAGTTTCGAATGGGTCGTCGAAGTCTCCGGGATCAGCTTCTCGGCGCGCCACCAACCCATCGACGCCTTCAAGATGGTGTTCGTCGCCAAGGCGTTCGCGTTCCGCCTCGAAACGGCGCCGAGCTTCTTCGTCGAGGCCGTCGAGGTCACCGAGAGCCCGCGCGTCCGCAAAGTTCGATGACGGTGCAATCGGGATGCCCGATCAGGCTCGTGACCGGCCAGGCCGGGTCCGGCCGGCCGCGATGCAGCGCGTCGCGCGCCGCCTCCTTGTCCTCGCCGGCGATCAACAACAGGATCTTGCGCGACTCGAGCAGCGTGCGGATGCCGAGCGTGATGCCGTGGGTCGGACAGCGCCAGACGTCCGCACCCGGCCGCGCGGTCGGCGTGAGTGGCTGCTGGGCTGCGCGCGTGCGCTCGGTGAGACGGACGACGTGGGTCCGCAGGTCCCACGCGGTGCCGGGTTCGTTGAACGCGATGTGGCCGTTGGCGCCGAGCCCGAGCACGCAAAGATCGATGCCGCCGCAGGCGGCGAGCGCTGCATCGTAGCTGCGGCACTCGGCCGGCAAGTCGGCCGCGTCGCCGCGCAGCAGCCGCACGCGTTCGGCGTGCACGCCGGCGGGGCGGATCAGTTCGCGCTCGAGGAAGGCCGCATAGCTGTGCGGATCCTCGGCCGGTACGGTGCAGAACTCATCGAGATTGAAGATGCGCGCCTGGTGCAGCCCGAGGCTGCCCGCGCGCGAGCGCCGCACCAGCTCGGCATACAGCCCGAGGGGCGTGCGGCCGGTGGGCAGCGCGAGTACCGCGTGCGGACGTTGCAGCAATACCTCGGCGACCCGATCCGCGGCCGCGGCGGCGAACGCCTGGGCATGGACCGGCCGGATCAGCAGCACTGGGCCGCTCTCACGAGGTAGCGCTCGTAGAGGTCCGCATAGAGCCGGGCCGCGGCCGGATTCGGCGCGACGGGCGGTGCGGGCGCGGCGAGGTTCTCGCGGACGCCGGCCCCTTCGGTGACGCCGCCCGCCAGCAGTGCCGCGCCGAGCGCGGCGGGCGAGGACCCGCGCACGGCCGCGACGGGACGATCGAGAACGTCGGCCAGCATCTGCAGGCTGCCGGGCGATTCGACGATGTTGCCGCTGACGCGCACCGACTCGACGCGGCTCGCTTCCGCAAGCACCTCCACGCACCGCCGCAGCTCGTAGCACACGCCCTCGAGATAGGCCCGCGCGACGTCGCAGCGCGCGTGGCTCAAGGTGAGGCCGAGCAGCGCCCCTTGCAGGTGCGGATTCCACAGCGCACCCTGTTCGCCGCCGGCCAAATAGGGTGGGAAGATCAGGCCGCGCGCCCCGGCCGGCGAGTCCGCCGCGCACGCATCGATCTCGGCGCCGCGCCAGCCGAACAGTCCGCTCAACCAGCGATAGCCGGAACCCGTCGCGAGCAAATCCATTTCCCGTCCGTACCAGCCGTCCACTGCGTGCGGCGTCAAGAGAAAACGTGCCGCCGGATCGAGGCGGCGGTCCCGGCCGGCACGCAGCACGACGGCACTCGAACCGAAACTGATCGACACCAGGCGTTCGTCGAGTCCCGCCATCGCGTAAGCGGCGCAGACCGAATCCGCGGCGCCCGTGCTCACCGGGATGCCGGGCGGCAGACCCAGCAGCGCGGCACCGGCCGCGGACAAGGGGCCGGCGAGAGAGTTGGCGGCACGGATCCGCGGCAGCAGCGCGTGCGGCAGGCTCCAAAACTCGCACAGTGCCCGATCGTAGTCGCCCGCATGCAAGTCGTAGACCCCATAGCCCGCGGCGGTCGACGGTTCGGTGCTGCGCAGTCCCGTCAGCACGAACAAGAGATAATCCTTCGCGGACAGGACCGTGTCGATGGCGGCCACGCGGGCGGCAAAATGGAACTGCAGCATCGGCGCAAGATAGCGTGCGTCGATCGGCATGCCGGTGCAGGCATACATGCGCGCGCGGGTGGCCGCGTCGATGCGCGCCGCGGCCCAGGCGTCCGCGCGACCGTCCTTCCAGGTGATCGCAGGGGCGAGCGGCGCATCGCCCGACAGGCACACCAGCGTCGGCAACTGTCCGGTCAGGCCGATTGCGGCCACTCGCCGGGTCCAGGCCGGCCCGAGTGCGCCCGCCACCGCGACGTCGAGCAGACGCATGGCCTGCGCGATGGCTGCAAGCCAATCCGTCGGTGCTTGCTCCGCCTGTCGCGCCAGCGTGCCGTGGGTCGGAAAATCACCGGCGCCGGCACCGATCGTCGCCCCGGCGGCGTCGATCGCCACGATTTTGACCGCCGATGTGCCGAGGTCGATGCCGAGCCTGAGCGGGGCGCTCAACGCGGCATCAGACATGCGCCCGCAACTTTCCTGCGACCTCGTCCGCCGCCGCGAGCGTGCGGTCGATGTCTTGGTCGCTGTGCGCGAAGGAGACGAACAGATTCTCGAACGCACCCGGATGGAACAACACACCGTGCTCCAGCATGCCTTCCCACCAGCGGCGGAACAGAGCCTGGTCGGCATGGCGGGCCGCGTCGCGATAATTGCGGATGGGTCTTGCCGAGAACCAGACCTGCAGCACCGGGCCCATCCCGGCGACGTGTGCGGGAACGCCGTGGCGGCGGAAGATTTCGCCAAGGCGCTCGTAGAATCGGCCGCAGCGGGCGAACAACGCCTCGTACTTGCCGGGCTGACCGAGCTCGTCCAGCGCGGCGTTGGCCGCGGCCACCGCGATGCCGTTGGCGCTGTAGGTGCCGGCCATGGAGACCTTGCCCGTGGCGACGAGCTGCATGATGTCCGCGCGGCCGCCGAGCGCCGCCACGGGGAAGCCGCCGCCGAGTCCCTTCGCGAAGATGCTCAAGTCGGGTTTGATGCCGAAAATGCCCTGGGCGCCGCCGAACCCCAGACGAAAACCCGTGATCACCTCATCGTAGATCAGCACGATGCCTTGGGCGGCGGCGATGTCGCGCATCGCTTCGAGATAGCCCGGCTCGGGCAGGATGCAGCCGGTGTTGCACATCACCGGTTCGGTCAGGATCGCGGCGATCGATGCGCCGTCGCGGCGCACGGCATCGCGCAGCGCGCCGACGTCGTTCCAAGGCAGGATGATGAGCTGCTCGCCGACGCTGGGCGACAGGCCGGGGCCCTGCGGCACCGGAATCGGCCGATGATCGGGTCCCGCCGCCTCGACCTCCGGGTGCTTGCTCCAGTAGACCGCGTCGGAAAACCCGTGATACATGCCCTCGAAGCGGATGATCTTCTCGCGTCCGGTGAACGCCTTCGCGAGGCGCAGCGCGTAGATGACCGCTTCGGTGCCGGTATTGCACAGGCGAACCTGTTCGACGCTCGGCACCGCGGCGATGATTTTGCGCGCAAGCACCGCTTCCTGCTGAGTCGGCAGCGCGAACACGGTGCCGCGGTTCTGGATCTGATCCACCACCGCGGCCGTCACCGCGGCCGGGCGATGGCCGAGGATCATCGGGCCGAGACCCAATAGATAGTCGATGTAGGCGTTGCCATCGACATCGTACAGATACGCCCCCTCGCCGCGCTCGACGAATAGCGGATACGGATCCCAGCCCGACCAGCGGGCCCGGGCCGTGCTGTTGACGCCGCCGGGAATCGGGCCGCAGGCGGACTCGTACAACGCCGCGCTGCGCAGCGAGCGGCCGGGATTCTGGTAATTCATCAACACTCCTCGCGAGACACCCCGGCATCGATGCGGGGCAGGGTTCTGTGTACGAAAAAAGCCGCATGATTGACTCGGTGCAGCCACACCGCGACCAGTGCGCCCAAGCCGATCGAGCCCAAGCCGTAGAGCATCACCACCCGGGTGACGGCACCGGTCAGCACCGATTCGATCAACACCCAGACGGCGAACACGACGCCGATCGCGGGGAAGGCGCCGCCCAGGATCAGATCCCGCGGACTCGCCGCGAGGCCTGCTCGGAAATGCCAGAACGCGGCCGCGGCCGTCAAGCCGTAGAACACGATCGAGATGAGCCCCAAGCTGCTCGCCGCATTGCCGAGGGCGGTGGCGAGCGTGCCCGTACCCATCGCGAGCGCGAGCAGCGACAGGTTCAGCACGCTCATGACCAGCGTCGCCGCCCAGGGGCCTCCCGCCGCACCCCGGCGCAGGAACAGTCTCGGCATCACGCCGTCACGCGACATCGCGAACCCCATGCGGGCTGCCGACACCACGGCTGCCTGCAGCGAGGCCAGCGTGCCGGTCAGCACGGCGAGTCCCATGACGAGGTCCCAGGGTGTCGGCAACAGCCGGGCGCTGATCGCCGCGAGCGCATTGCCGGCGTGTGCCTGCAGCTGCGCAGGGGAAAGAACGCCTTGAAATCCCAGCGTCGTGATCGCATAGACCGCGGCAAGGATCACGACGCTCGCCAGGGCCGCCCGGCCCGGATTCTGGGTCCGGTCGCGCGTCTCTTCGTTGACGTAGATGGCCGCATCCCAGCCCGAGTACATGAAGCAGGCGATCAGGATACCGCCCATGAGACCCTTCATGCCGCCGAGCCCATGCCAGGTGAACCACTCCCAGGAGAAGTCCACGGCGGTCCCGCCGCGCGCCAGCGCGAAAAGACCCAGGGCCGCGACCACCAGCAGTACCGCGTATTCGAACACCACGACGACCCGCTCGACGCGTGCCACGACCCCCAATCCCAGGACCGCAAAGGCCGTGACCAGGACATTCCACAGCGCGCCCACGACAAACACGGCGCCGCGGTCCTCGACCAAGGCCGGATACACGAGATCGAGGGTGTAGATGCCGGCCGGGATCGTCAACGTCGTGGTACCGAGCGTGTAGTAAAGAAGAATCATCCAGCCCGACATGAATCCGAGATACGGGTTGAACACGTTCGCGACCCAGGTGTACGTCGCCCCTGCACTCGGCTCCCAGCGGTTCAAGCGCTGATACGCGATCGCGATGCCGAGCATCGGCACGAAGCAGATCAGGATCGGCAGCACGCCCCCATAGCCGCTCACCGCGACGAGGCCGGCAAGACTGACGGCGAGCGTCTGCGACGGCCCGGAACTCGACAGACCGAGGATCAGGGCGTCGCCGACACCCACGCGGTCCGTGCGCGCAGCGGGCAGGGGGGCGTCCATCAGAGCTGCATCCGGCGGTTTGCGCCACGTATCATTGGGTCATTATAATGACTACGGGAGGCATGGCAAATCAAGGCCGCAAACAGGGGATGACTTGGCCGCCGCATATTGATTATATTGATATGAGGATTCCAACAACTGCCAGGGAGAACACTGTGTTGACACCAGCGAACCGTGATGCCCGGCGGTGGCAGAGCCGCCAACGCTCCACCCTGGCGCCCGGATGGCTCATGGCCGCCGCGGTCGCGTCCACCGGCATCGCGGCGGCCGGTATCGCGGCGGCCGACGAGTCGCCCGCCGCGGACGCGCCATCCGCCTCTCCCGCGCTCGAGGAGATCATCGTCACGGCCGAGAAGCGCAGCGAGACTCTCGAGAAGGCGCCGCTCAGCATCGTCGCTTACAACGCCCAGGCACTGGCGGAAACCGGCGTGGAGGATTTCGCCTCCCTGGCCGCCCGCATCCCGGGAGTCGTGCTGAACGCCGCGGGCCCGGGCCAGAGCAGCTATTCGATCCGCGGCATCGCCTCGGTGGGCGGCAATTCGCCTACCACCGGGGTCTATATCGACGACACGC
>Ga0116231_10013594_pt1 | contig 11345 bp, 9 predicted proteins | sample S1TSphgellanicum_2_FD_89695 | JGI IMG/M metagenome (GOLD analysis project Ga0116231, IMG submission 89695) | Host-associated microbial communities from peat moss isolated from Minnesota, USA - S1T2_Fd - Sphagnum magellanicum MG | ecosystem: Host-associated > Plants > Peat moss > Unclassified...
AGCTCCGCTTAAATAGGTAATTTAGTTAATATATCAGCTAAATTGAACCAATTTAGTTAATATATCATCGCATTATATAATTTGAAAATGTCTGGGCCAGCCAGATCTTATAAAAAATAAATTTATAGAAATTTAGCTGGGCCCAACTTGGGCCAGCGATTTTTTATAAATTTCGAGAGGTTATCAATATTGAGAGGTATAAATTTTGGGAGGTTCTACTGTAGGTTCCAAAACAATCTCAACAACACTTGCATTGTAGAAGCTTGCACAACTTTGCCAAGCCTTTAGTAAAACTCTGGCAGCAATAAATATAGTCATCACATATGTCAGTAATGTATGCTGTTTTGTGCCATGAAAATGGGCAAGAAGAAACCTGGTGATAATGCACGAAGACTTCAAGAATTGGTAGATGGAGGTGATGTGTACTGGGTGCTCTGCATGCTCACTGTTACTCTTGTTCCAGTGTGCACATTTGAGCATCATACACAAGCCCTACTACTCCATTTGTCATCTACACTGCTGCTCTGGAAACCAATCTTTTGTGATTGTGCACCAAAATGCCACAACAAAAGAGAACAAAGATGCTAATGAAATCAGGCATAAACTATATGATGTATATGACAGCTGCAAGATATAAACCCTCCTTCAGATATAGCACTCTTTGCAGACTAAAGAAAGGTGGTGAACAAGGCAAAAAACATATATTTATGTATGGTGGCTGAGAGATAGACTGAAGAAGATGTGTCTGCATCAAGTCTTAGGGTTTTGCGCCATGGTCTGATGAAGTTGTGAAGAATTGGAGTGTCTGAATGTTAAGTACGGCCCATTTGCCAAGTACTTACTACTCATGCTTGCTCAAGCAGTCCCACAATTGTGCAGGGTTGTAAATAGAAGGGAAGGCAAAAGAGAAAGTCACTCACAGGGTGTAAGTACAGTCTCTTGATTCCTCCAGGAAACAAAGAGTACTGAAACCCAATTCTCACAGGGAACAATCTTGCAATGAAGAAAAAGGTGAGACAATGATCTTGTTATTTAGGGTTGCTGCTGAGAGAGAAGAACAAGAAGGCCTTGTTGGCCAAGAAGAATCTCACTCACAAAGCTCAAAATAGCAAGCCAAATCACAGGGGACACATCCACTCCTCCTACAGGAGGAATGAGTCTCCGAGTCGGTCCTAACACTGGCTCAGTTGGTGCATAAGCTATCACAAATGGGAATTTGCCCACTGGCAGCTGTGGGTACCATGACATCACAATTCGGACTATGAAGAGAAGATTGAATGAAGCAAACAAAGGACCCAATATTCCAATTGCAAGCTTAGCTGTGTCTGGATCCAAATCAGCCAAGAAAGTCATGCCTGATGAAGAAAAGTAAGTTGTGTCAACAACACCCATTGCTGAAGCTCCTGATGCACATATCATTGCCCCCAACAATGAGCAAGAAATTGTTAGGCCAACCATTACAGCTTCTGGAGGAACAGTTCGCAACATTTCAGTTGATGCAGCTGGCTCAGATTGAACTGAACCTCTTCCTCCTCTTTTTTCACCTGCAGGGACCTGATATGGTATTCCATACCCCAATCCCGAAGTTTCAAAATTCACTTTCTTTGTGAAAGGGCCTGCTATAAATGCACAAAGAAGGGTCTATCTGCAATGGGAAAGGAATGGCAAGCAGAACAAATCACTGGAGTGAGAGAAGGTATTTTGTATGTACAATTGCTGCAATTGTCTAAATCCATTTGAAAACTTAGGCAGTGATATGTACTTCAGAGATGATGTTCCTCTGTGGAATCTGTAAATCTGCAAAAGAAACTTACAAAGATTGGTCTCTTTGATAGATATATTTTTGTGGAGTTGAATCCTCTGAGTGATGATGATGGCATAACTGATCTTCCCAATGAGCTGTTGCTTGAAGAAACTCTTTGCTGCAATCTTGATCTGCATGTCAAACAGTGTGGATGCTGAGCTCTTGATGACTGACATTGAATCTCATGTGCTTCTGAATTTCCTCTGTTTTGTGGCTTTTCACACAGTTGGGATCCTCTTGCTTGCAACCATCTAGATCAACAGATCAAAGCACAAGATGTAGAAGACTGTCTTTGACTATGAGGACCAAATAGAAAAAACCAGAAAGACTGACAATAAAGAATCATCAAGGAAATGGTGAAGAACCTTAGTGTCATCAGAGGAGAGATGTGAACAACAACAGGCCATCTGTGCTGGTGAATGCCTGTTCCATAGTGGAGACAAGCAACAGACAAATTGGAGTTGCTGGTGGCAACTGGGAGAACCACCACCACAGAGGTCACCCTTCCACCATCCTGCTGCTGCACTACATTGCTCCTCCTCAAGGACACCACAAGTGGAGCAGCAGCAGGAACAGCCAGTGTGGCCATTCCAACTACCTGCTCCAAGTTTTCTCAATTTCTGCAAGAAAGTTTTGCAAACTCTGCCACCACAAATCTGTTTTCTGAAACCACAAAAACCCCTCTCCTCTCCTCTTCTTGCTTATCCTTCTTCTTCCTTCTCAATTCTCTTCTGCCACTTCCATTCTTTTCTGCAACTGCAATATTTGCAACTGCTACTTTCTCTTCTGCAACTCTGATGCAGCAAGAACGATTTCTACCTCAAAATACCAAATCTGCAAAACAAAAGATGAATCCCTTTCATGATCACCTGGAAAACTACTTCCCCCAACTCCAGAAGAATATGAAAAACCTCACCACTTACCAAAAAAATACAAATTCCAGAACCACCTTAACTCTTTCACCTGCAATCAAAAATTCTTCGTGCAACAAAACCAAAAATGTCTGTCTCTGCAACAAATGCAAAATCTTTCTGCGACACAAACAAAATGTCTTTCTCTGCAATGAAACAGGGGGAAAAAAAGGAAAAAAGCAAGCCACTTGGGGCCACTTGTTCATGGGAGGAGGCGGCCTGTTGGATTGCTGTATAGGGAGGGGTTACTTAGAAAAGGGGCTATATAGTGGAGTCTGGTCCTATGCAACTTGACAAAATCATCTCAGTGGCAGCAGCAAATATGCAGTTACAGATTCTAATCCATGATTACATCAATCTGCGAAAAACACTTGATGATTTTACTAAAATTAAACCCAAAAATGTCAAGAAATGACTGCACTTCACAGCAACACCCTGCTACTCACTGAATGCTGGGCTGTTGAGCCCAACTACTACAGTATTGTCAGATCAGATCCTTCTGGTCTGAGCTTCCAACAGGGCTTTTCAAGTGTTTCAAGAGAATGGCATTGTCTGTTTGTTTTCGAGACTGCAACACAAAACAAATAGGGCAGGAGAAAAGGAACATACAAACATCAAAAGTGGTTTGTAGTTTTGATCTGTTGTGGGGAATGCTCTGGCTCCTCTTCTATCCAGTTCACTAAGCAACCATGTCTGCCAATGCTATGACCTTTTGATCCTTGGCTACAAAAACCTTCTGATCTCCATCAGGACTGCCCCAATTTTGACACCCCCAACCTCATTCCTCCAGCTCATTCTTGCATCTCTGTCTGACCCAGCAGCACCCAATTCCAAGATAAAACAAACCCTTATTCACAAACAGAAGTGAGAACATAAGAAGAACAAGAGAGAAGCTGGTTGGAGTGCAAATCGGTACCTGTTTTGCCTTTGTCTTGTCAAAACCCAAATTCCTGCCAAAGTGCCCTCTGTCATGCGCTGCAGATCTTGAACCGCCACCAGCTCATTAAAAAAAATTAAAAAGTTCTCCTACAAAGAAAATGTCTGTCTGTCTGCAACAAAACAGATTCTTTTTTTCTTCTGCAACAAACAAAATAGTGTCTGTTTGCAAGGATTGAAGAGCAGCTCTGTGATTCTGTTAGGGGTTGAGGATCACGGAGACCAGATCACCCCGATGCACAAAAGCGATCAAAAATTTTCGATTTCCTGCTCGCTGTGACATCTAGGTTCGCGAATTTCGACGCGGACAGATGGATAGATAAGATGAGTGGCCGCGAAAATCCCTCGTCTGTGGTCTGCACTCACTCGCCCACCACTTTTTTGTCGCTCCTACAGTCTCTAGCAAAATCTCAACCTAATGGTGTTTGGATTTTTTTAATCAAGAATTCAAAATCTAAACATAGGGTCGATATGGACAAGATTGATCATGCTAGGATTTCTTGTTGAAAATCCATGTCGGAATGGACAAGATTTCTTGTTAATGGTTTCTTCAAAGTTGAGATTTGCGTTGTTTTGTAAATCGAAGCTCCTATCACTATTACTGTTATGAACAGAAGAAGCACATTGAAGCTTCGAATGTATGTATGGTCTTCTACTCACCAGCTTGACTAGGGACCACTTTGCCTTGTTTCATGAAGACTGACCACAATTGCCACAATTCTCTGATAGTACGTATGGTCTGTCTGATGACCATCATAACATGTATTATTATGTGCCTCCTAGAGTGACTGACAAACTTCATATGGAACTTGATTCTTCTTCCTCAATGATCATTGCAGGCTGAAGGATTCCAGGTCCAGATTTGTGTGCTCTCCTTCTGTGCTCACTCAGGGTGATTTACATGTAGCTGATGCCAAGTTTCTCATTGCCGATGATGCTGTGCAACCAATGCCTACATCACTGTTGGAAACCAGATTCAGCTTCTGGTAAGTATGGTGTTTCCATCACAATGTTCCCGGGTACAGAAAATGGCACCATGTTTTACTGTTCTGGAGTGTGAGTCATACTGAACACAGTTATTAGTACCAAGAGTGGTGCAAACAACACTTGTGCATATTATTAGTGACAAGAAAATATAACTTGGGTTTTATACATATGCTCCATCTTGAGCATATGATTTTCATCTCTTGGATTCAATGTAGGTTTGATCAATGTGCAAGACTCCTTAGATGACCTTTTGATTCATTTATTGTTCATGGTTGTTTGTTGTTAGATGATTTTTTTAATCCCTCTATTTGTTCTTCTTGGAGTACAAAATGCACCTTAGTGGAAATTTCCAAATTAGTAAGGAACTGCCATCAAAATACATACACTATTTATTACATGCCACAAATTTGTCTGGACAACAGCTACGACCGCTTGTAATGCAGGGCCAGTTCTGTCTAAGTCTCGTTACTAGTAAGGGCGTTTGTGCAGGATAATAAGAATTGAGTGAGGTAGATTGAAGGAGGAACAAAATTTAAATGGGTGCTCGAAAGTTGTGGTTTTTTTTGGTGTGATGACTCAATAGATTTTGTGCAAGATGTTTAGTGTTTACCGTGCTTGAGTTGTAGTTGTTGTGCCACAATGGGTCCTTCAATCATGGGAGATCTTAGCAAGACATGAATTGAACCATAGTACAGAAGGATTTCTTATCAAGGACATGCATATTTTGGTTCAATATGTTGATGCTCAAGAACCAAAATATTCTTGGGCATCAATTCTGGTTCTTGAGCATCAACATAATTTGTTAGGAGGTTGGTGGGTCAAACAAAGTTAACATGGTGGGCAAACAGTTTCCTAACAATTTTGGGATGCCAAGTTGCAGTTGCTCTAGACTTCTTTTGATGTAGACATATTTTGAGTGTGCTGGCTGAAATTATCCACATGAATCTCAGGAGTGCTGGGAGCTTCATTTGCATGTCATGTTTGGAATTCAGGGGTTCCTGTAGCCTGCTGTGTGAGGAACCAACACAGTCAGCAATTTGACATGTCAAAACTGTAAATAATACTAAGCAAGGAATTGTTGCCGGGGAAGGAATTAGGAGGACATAAAATGCAGATTCAATCTTAACTGGATCTGAAGTAAAAGCATTCTTAAAAGGTCTCATACAAAACTTAAAACTTGCAAAGAAAAAATAACCTTGGGCTTTTTAGCATTCTTCCCTTTCCAAGATGGTACCATTTGGAAGGATACGAACTTAATGCCTAGCATGAAGGGCTTCAAGGCTTGAGGAGCCCTCACTGCAAACTCAGGCAGAGAACACCTTTTCTTTGTGTATTTATAGCAACACTAAGAACTCTTTGATGAAAGATGTCAGCAGTCTACATGCAATACTTGTGAACTTCTTAAATGGCGTGATATGTGCACTTTGTGTGGTGATCTCCTTCTGAACCTGGGACTCCTTCAAACTCAAAATAGGCTAATGTGACTACCAAGGGAGAATATTTGATCTTAGAGGACAAGACATAGGCAGTCTGCCTAATACATCTTTCCTTGCTTATTAGAACAATGTGCAGAAAACCCAATCAAGATGACCAAGTGAATTTCGGATTTACTCTTCGGCTCGGTAGTATTGGCAAAGTAGATAATCACTTAATGGGATTGGATAAAATGCAAATGCAAGAGTGATTCTTGAAACTATGGAATTGGCATAATACAATATCAGATCCCTACACGTGGAAGAGGAGGATGAGGAGGCAAGTCACATATTATACTATTTCGTACAAATCCTTCTGCTGACCGGACAGTAGTGCATCTGCATCTAAATTGATGTGATGTGTCATGGATGACCTTGTTCCAAATCTTGCATGTTCAAGGAATTAGTGGAAATTTTCCTTTTCAAGGAATCAAAAAAATCATCTTTTGTTGTAGTGTCTGAACTTTGGAGTTTTTGTTTGTCTTTCCCTTCCCTCTCTATTTCAATCTTGAAGCTGATGTTTCTTCTTTTTGGTTCCATTCTCTCCTATTTCAATATGTGAATATTGTGTAAAGAAGCAAGAACTTGTTATTGAAAGCTCAAGTTCTCTATGGTTTGTTGTTGTTGTATTTATGTTCTTTAGAAACAACTTCATTCCCCTTCAGCTTGGATTCATCATCATGAATTTCTGTAGTTGCATTTATTCAAAGCTCAAATTTAGCCTTAAAAGTCATGAATTTTAATGAATATTTGTTCTTGGTGTTGTCATTGGCTTGATGTCTATGGACTTGTGATGATCACATATCTAGATCCAGCAAATGGAAATTGCAATCATCACATGCACCTTCTTCACACTCTGCAAAATAATTCATTGCTCACCTGAACTATCTCTGCTTGGATCCAGTAATCCAATCACTTCTTACTAGTTCTCACCAAGATCTCCATAGGCAGATTATAGACAAACTCTTGTATTCCATGGTCTAGTGGCCCAACTACTGAAGAGTTCACACACTAGAACAACTTTTGTGAATCAGGCTGTGTTTTTTATGGTGGCTTTCTTGTTTCAAAGACCTAGTTCAATTGAGGGTGATGGCAATTGTAGCATCACCTTACACATCTTATCTTCTTTGTGTACACTATTCTAGGTAATCTCCAACCCTTAGCATTGCAAGAAATTTTCCATCATCATGAGTATCATATGCCCAACAAGTGCCACTAGGAGTATAGCATTTTGGACCTGTAACTAGAAGACAAACAACACCATATCAAGCCCCTATCTACTTATATAATATCCTTGGTTTTGTCCGCTTGTGGTGGTGTCCGGTCGTCCTTTCTATCCATCCGTCCCGTCATCCATCGTCATCCGTCCTCTCATCCGTCGCGATGACGGCCACCGGTGTTAATCTTTCCCTGGCAATGTTAAGTGGACTTAGCCAAGTGTAGGGGATACAGCTCGGATACAGCTCAATATAAAATATTTTGGAACTCTGCCATAATATTCTGGCAACAACCTAAAAGTTATGGTCTAAATCTGGCAAATTTAATTTTTTTCTCCTTGAAATATGGTGACTTTGTGCCATTTCTATCAAAGAAATCTTTGGGGAAAACCGAGGGACCTTCATCTAATCAAACAAAAATACAAAAGTTTTTTAAAATTATTTTCATTATAAAACATATTAGAAAAACTAGAATCTTTTTGAAAAAGAAAATAGAAAAAAATAAATAAATGCATAAAAATAGAAAAATAAATGAAGATAGACAAAATAAGAATAGAAAAAATAAAAACATGAAACAAACATAAACAAAAAAAAAGTAAAAATGCAAAAACTATAAAAAAGGAATGGAAACAAATGAAACAAGGAAAAGGAAATACAGTAAAATAATTTTAAAAGAAAAAAAAATTACACAAATGTTGAAACCAAATAAAGAGTAAAAAATAAGAAAAAATAAAACTTATAATAATGAAGAAAACCCCTACTTGAAAAAGAATGAGGTGTGTCTTCTTTCTCCAAACTTCAAACTTGCGTCCAAATAAACAAAAATATAAAAGTGAAAAAGAAACACTTTTATTTTTATTATACAAAATAATAATAAAAACAGAAAACAAATAAAAATAAAAAATAAAAAAGATAAAATTTTCTAGAAAAAACTAAAACATGAATCAAGTTTAAAGAAATCAGGGGACTTCACAGTGCCCGAAGGTCATGGGTACCCAGTAGTCTACTTATATAATATCCTTGGTTTTGTCCACTTGTGGTGGTGTCCGGTCGTCCTTTCCATCCATCCGTCTCGTCATTCGTCGTCATCCGTCCCATCATCCGTCCCCTCATCCGTCCCGATGACGACCATCGGTGTTAGCCTTTCCTTGGCGCTTAACACCGCTGTTGCATCTACGGCCACTGGTGCTAGCCTTTCCCTGGCGCTTAACTCGTTGTCGCATCCATCCTTGGCCGTTGTTCTTTGGCTATGCCCATTACGTGGATTCGCTAAGGTTATTGCTTGCCTCTAAAGAGACAAATAGCTGGGGCTACTGTGTCCACATTCAGAACGTGTGGTTCTACCCTATTGCTTTATCCGCTCTTACGCCTCTTCTTCTTCTTCTTCTATTGGCCCTAACTTGCGACAGCAGAAGAAGAAACCAGAAGAAGAAGAAGAAGAAGACTGAAGCAACCAAGCAACAACAGCTACAAACTGTATTATATCAGCAAAGGAGGAGGAGAACTGATGATGATGCTCCTGTTGATCTGTTTTTTTGTTTGCAATGGAAGACATCAATATAATCATCATGGCAATGAACAAGACAAGCAATAATAGTAGAACTAGCAGTAGCAGCAGCAGCAGAACCAGTAGCAGCAAAAGCTATAGTAGTAGGAGAAGGAGCAAGAGGATGGCGGATTGCAGTGTTTTGGTAGTGACACAAAAGAAGAAGATGAGGAACAGTAGCAATCTAAATTATTGTTGTTGTTGTTGTTTTGCAGGTGGTTGTGATGATGCTGTTGGTGCTGGTGTTTGGTGTTGCTAATTGATGCCGTTGATTGCTTTTGCTGTTGTTATTGTGGGTTGTGGGGCACATGGTGTGGTGCACATTTTACAGTAGTCTCTCATAGGAAGAGCAGATGGGGACATTTTGCATTGTGGGTGGTGGTGGTCCCGTATACTCTAAGTCCCTATTGTTGCTTGCTATTGCACTGGGTCCCTCCATTCCTCGCTCCTTTGTTGCTGCTGTCAATCCGGTTTTTGTGTATTGTTGGGTTTCAGTTTGCTCTGAGAGAGAGAGAACTGAACAGAAAGCTAGAGTTGGGTGTGTACCAAAAGCATCGCATTGAGAGAGAGAAAGGGAAAGAAAGAAAGAGAGAGATTGTTTTGATTAGAGGAGGAGCTTCTTCTCTATGTGCATTGCGAAAAGGGAGGAAAGCTACTGTTGCTCCCGCTGCAAGGATGATGTGCTATGAGACGAAGAGCTAATCCAAGTAGTTCCCAATAATTGAGCGGTGGTGAGATCATCATGTCAGACAGGAGTGGAGGAGTTAAGAAAGGAGGCCGTGGTGGTGGGTCGGACTCCAACCCTTGCATTTCCAATGGAAGGTGGCTGTTGCATTTCCTACCGGTTGTTCAACAACATCTCCCATCCTTCTTCTTCTACTGGTGCACCAAGGTCAGATCGCGTGACCGCCTTGCAAGCTGACGAAGAAGCGAACCACGGCCACTACCCACCACTGTCTGATGTCTATGCTTGCATACTGCATCAATCTAGCTAACACCACACTGCTAAAAACGCCTTGGCCAACGAACTTTGTAGTGGGATTCTGTTGTTAGTGAGAACTAAAGCAACAAGAAGAAAATCTTCAAAGCATTTTCCACTTTCTCTTCTTCTTCTTCTTCTTCTCTCAGTGTTACGTTTTCCTCACCAGCAAGGATGTAAGGAGAAACGAGTTCTACTGGCGCAAGTAAGGCGGCTTCCTTTTTGTCTTTTCTCCTTAGTTGACGTTGATGGAATAACAACCAGAGTAGTTTGTTTGTTGTTGTCCGGGCAAAATTTCAAAGCGTTATTGTTGCTGCAACAGCATAATAACATGTTGTCATCAATTATTCATGCTCTATTTTGACTCATTGGTTTTTCTTTTTTTTTCTTCTTGCGAAATTGGTTTTCAGAACTAGATACAATTGGTGGGAACCAACTATGGTGGCATGGTGGCATTTCGGATGGCAGAGATATATCCAAATTTTGTGAAGAAAGTGGTGATTTCTAGCTCAGGGGTGGGTTTCATGTCGATCGACTAGCTTGGACGAGCTTCTTGCTAGGAGCAATCTATCTAGCATATCGAAGCTCATGTTGCCATCTTCAATTAAGGGGATGAAGGTCTTCCTTGCGAATGTGACATACAAAGCAATGTGATAATTGCATGCCTATCAAGAGAAATTTGTTTTACAAAAGTTGTGCAAACATGGCCATGTCACATAATTAGTGATCAGGAAGAACCTCCACGTCTTCAACCCAATGCCAATGCTCTTTAATTCCAATGACGATGTGATAATCGGAACTAGCTTATGGCTTAGGTGAACCAGGTATGGGGTCTAATAGTGGTCACCAAGTCAATTCCAACATGGTCATCCGAGGCTGGTCACAATACTCTCAGGTGGAAGAAAGTGGGAAACCTTGTGCTGATCTTTGGAGGAACCCATGGAGAGCAGCAGCAAGACTAGCAATGTGGGTGCTGGAATTTCAATCGAGATATTTGGAGCAGGGGAGCTAAAGTAGGTGTGGGTTGTTGCATCTCCTATTTCAAGGAATCTGGGCGGTGGTGTTATCGCCAGCACTTCACAAGACCCTCCAAATGCTCTTCTTCATACGCGGGTCACAGAGAGCTAGACCAATCCAGGTGCTGATGCCATCAGCACTGACAATAGGGGGGAGGTGGCAGAAACAACTACAGTAGGGGCATCAACCAATGCTAAGCAAAAGGCAGCAGCATCTCAATGTTATGACTTCCAGCAGCTAGCAAGGTGGCTCCTGAAATTCATTTTTCACGATATGCTCCAAGTGAGTTTAACTCTTCATCATCCATTATCATAAACCTGAAAAATCCAATTGAGAAAATTGGTTGTTTTAAAACTTTGAACTTTCCTGGAGTCATCATCATCATGTACAGCAGGATTTTCTTATTTTCATTTTTTTAATCCTAAGAAAACAAAATACCACTCCTATATGAGAATTTGGGTGAAAAAGAAGAATCC
>Ga0116231_10013595_pt1 | contig 11345 bp, 7 predicted proteins | sample S1TSphgellanicum_2_FD_89695 | JGI IMG/M metagenome (GOLD analysis project Ga0116231, IMG submission 89695) | Host-associated microbial communities from peat moss isolated from Minnesota, USA - S1T2_Fd - Sphagnum magellanicum MG | ecosystem: Host-associated > Plants > Peat moss > Unclassified...
AAAAAAAAAAAAAAAAAAAAAAAAAAAAAAAAAAATTTTTTTTTGGAAAAAAAAAAAAAAAAAAAAAAAAAACAAAAAAAAAAAAGTAACAGAAAGTACAGGATAAAAACATTAAAAAAAGAAAAAACACATGAACATGGAAACAAAACACATTAATTTTTTTTAATTATATACATGTATATACACAATAAATAAAAACAAAGAAACAGCAATATAGGAGAAAAACAAAGCAAACCCAAAAATTGCAAAAAAACAAAATGGGGCCCAAGCTAGCACTCATGCCCCTTTATAACCCCTTGGATTTAAGGTTAGAGGTAATGGGCACCTCCAAAACATTGTTTGCTTTTCTTTTCCCTCAAATCAAGGCCCTAACCTTCCAAACCCATTGTTTCACTTTTTTCTCAAATTAATGTCTAAGCTCCTTAACCCTATTGTGAGTTGTGATATTGAGATATGAGTAAGAATTTGATATCCTACCCAGATTTTTATTTTTTATTTTTAAAAATCCATTACAATTATTAACTGACCAGATTTCATATTTTTGAGATTTGAGGATCCGGATATCATTTTGGTGATATCCAAAGGTTTTTGTAGTGATATCTTAGTCTAATATTTAGATTTTCCAGATATCTACCTAACACTGTAATAAAGTAGGTGAGGTTCATGCCTTGAAATTAAGTTTACATAATTTTAAATTGCACTTCAAATTACCTCATTTATTTTATACATAACAATTTGTACTAACACAAGATTAGAGATGCTATTAAATTAAAAATTGCGTAGGAATGAAATAAAATGAGATGCAATACAATAGAGAAATCCATAAAGTGAAGGAAACACAATATCAATTACCTGAATTTGGTTATTAATGGGGTGAGATTATTTTTTAAAAATTAAAAAGTACATTGCATTTAGACAAGGAGTGAAACTCAAATTACCATAAATTTCAATGTAATTTGAGCTTCATCATGTCTTTCTTTTTCTTCTTAAATGCCTTCATTGTTGTCGTGCTTACTATTGCCATAATTGTTCCAAATCCCATGCATTAGATACTTTAGTACTACATTTTTACCCCAATTCACTAAAACAAATTCACTTTGCAAATAACAAGGTCAAAAATCGAAATAAGAGGGTAGGAGGTGAAAGGAGGGCCCAAAGACAAGGTCATTCTGCGAATTTCTCTAATGAACCAAATCTTTGAAATAAGTGGAATATCACTTCTTTTCACTTTATTACTTTTGGAACCCTCTAAATCCAACACATTTTTTACTCTTTTAAGCTAGTTCTAAGTTGTTAGGTGTTTTATACAACTGTGTGCTTGAAGATCAAGCTATTTGTGTCCATTACGTCCAAGGGCTTTTTAAGCTTAAGGTGTTCTAAACCCAAGGGAATGTGTAGTCCTCACCTAACTACACATCCAACCATACACAAATTGAGGCATGAAAGTCACCACTTGCGTGTGAATGGCATGATGGATCTTTAATTGACAATGGTGCTAATAAGTTTGTGGTGCATGTTGTGTGGATAGTTGCAAGGTGCATTCATATATTGTCTAAGGTTTAGGGTCTAAATGTTGATCTTTCCAGCATAGATAGGATAATGTAAATTAGAAAAAAAAGCATTAGTTTGAAATTGAAACTCATGTATATAAAAGGTGGTAACATTCCATGTTCACAAATTGTTGGAATTTGTGCTGAAATTTTCTCAAAAATGCACATTAGCATGAATAAACTTCATATGAATATATGTCATTGGTTAAGTTAGAGGTATGTATGTAATTGGACAAGAAAGGGGTCGGAAAGTGAATTGTTACATAAAAAGTATTTTGGGATTAGGTTGTGAAAAAAACACATTAGGTTTAAAATGTTTGTTCTTCATAGTACAAAGACACACTTTTGTGGGTGATAAAATGATAGAAATTAAGTTACTAAGTGATCTCCAACTTGAATCACCAGATTGCTGCATTTGGTTGAAATAAGTAGACCTGAAATATACAAGGATGATTGAATTTGTGAGCTGCATGTCTGGTTTATAGCCAGATATTGCTACATCTTCCTATGGACAATGGCCACTTAGGCTACTTTCAAAAAACACTACTCTGTAACAACATTCTTTTACCCTTTACTTTGTCATGACATTGACTGCTTCAAACTTTATTCAATGTTCTTTGGTATTATTGTCCCTTTGCCATAAATCATTCTGCAATATGGCTTCAATTTCTATGCTCTTAAGTGTTGACACGTGAAAACTCATCTGAGATCACAAGGCAAACTTCAATAGGCCTGGCATGGCTTCCACTCCCCCACAAATTAGTCAATATATGCAATTCAATTCAGTAATTTCAATCTGATCGACACCAGTCTAAACTATGATGACCTTGTAACATAATTACATGATTAATTTTGTGTGGTGTAAGATGCAATGAAGCACCTCTAATTCTGTGACTTTGCTTGACAACAAAATGCAACATCAACATTTGAAAATAGAAGGCAAGAAATCGAGCTTTTACATTCTCTTTTGGCATCATTCTCTTCTCACCTTCACTATCGTTGTTATGCTGCCTCGGTCACTGCTGATGAGGCATCTCCTGCTTTCCTAGCTACCTTGTGAGGAACTATCCTTCTGGAACACTTTCCCTCCATCTGGAAAAATATATACCCATAACACATCTCCAAGCTTCTTAAACTAAACGAGAATGTGCTCTTCATTTCATGATCTATTACGGAAACAAATTCAGGACATATTGAAGAATAACTAGACATTTTGCACCATGCCAAACTCCAAAATTACAAACTGCCATGAACATATTTTAGCACAGCTCAAGCATTGCTTCTAAGAACTACTTTTTCTTCTCTTCTACTGCATCATCACACTTACATCACAACACTGATGGTGCAACAATTCACAATGATGCCACCATTAATATGAGTACAGATCGATGGCCAACTCTATGTGATAACCATGTACCAAGATCTGAACAGTCAGTAGGAGCCAAACAAATTATGTACATATCTCTATTCCTGGATGTAACAAGAAGTTAATGGAAAAACAATACCAACAATCATCTTTCAGTCCCCTCAAGTATGATAGCATTTATGACCAATGATAGAAAATGATAGTAAGTTACCTTGGGTCCTGATGGACTGGTTGCATCCAGTACCAACAATCCCGTTTGTATTCAGAATACATGCAGGAGTACCACATCCCAAATTGAATATCAAAACTTGAGCTCGATGCATAGTGGAAAACCCTTTGGACCAAAATGAATGAGTGGTTATTGAGTTTGAGTCTTGGCATCCACCTTAACTGTGGGAGCAAGAGATCTGGGAGGAGTAGTTGCGCCCACTACTGTCTCACTTGGCAAGCATTCTAAGATTTTGACAAGGAACAAAATATTAAATTTGCTTCTCAAGCATGGATGGAACACTATAAGTGAACTGGAGTCACAGCAGACAGCATGGTATAAAACATGCTAAGAACCTAATTACTCAACAGGAGTCTGTCAGGATTTAAACTACTTTAGGACGGAGACCTGTTATATGAGACAACAGTATCCCAGACATGAGGATATGAAGGAAAGAAAGCGATATTTGAAACTGGGATCAACTGATACTGAAAAGATGTAGTGGCAACCCAGCACTTGTTTGTGGACTGCATGGTACTCAAAATGGAAACCAGAAACCAGACTCATTCATAATCAGGTTACAGCAGTGCTTTTCAGGAAGGCATAAATCATTTGACTACTAAAGGGAGGAAACAAGTTATCTTTCGAACTAGCCTTTGTTGACTCACATATGTACATGAAGCAATCATGGCTTACCTAGGCCCTGCAGGGATCAACAGTGGAGACAAAAGAGTAGAGTTCATGGCCTGGATTGAAGATTCCAATACAAGTCACCTGCAATACTGTGACCATGAAGGCCAAAGAGGGAGATGCACAACTCTTCATAGCCATTTCTATCTATGAGTGCCTAAACACACAAGTCTCACCTCTTTTACAGTATCCTTGTGCATAATACTTACAAGGAACATCCTTTTTGGAAGCTCTAGATGATCTCTCGGATGGATAAGACCTGTCTCGACTCCCTGAATCCTCATTCCAGGACCCTGTATTACTGGAATCACGACCAGAGTAACGGGCCCAACTGGACCTCCCTGAACTAATGCCAATGTCTTGTAGACTTCGTTCTCTGCTCCCTCCTGCCACATGTTGGGGTGCCCAGCTATCATTGTCCCCACGGGACCTCAAAGGACCACTGTCATCAACTCTGCCGGTGGCAGAGGGAGAGCTTCCATAGCTGTTGTTTCGAGCTTGGGGCCATGAATTGCTGCGATCATAAACAGCATCAGGATCACGAGTACCCCAATATGCAGTACGACTTGGCACATCTAAATCATCTTGCTTTGCATCCCACCTTCTATCATCACCTATCCCACGACCACCACCCCAGGTGCTAACTCTTCCTTCACCAAGCCCACTGATTGAAGAACCACCTGCACGATCCCGATTACTACTCTGAAGGCCAGTCACAATATTGCTTGTCCAGGGGCCCCTCTCTTCTGTAAATCTTCCAGCCAATGCATTTGTGAGCAGAATGGAGTTCTCATGGGTTTGGCCAGTCCTTCTAATTCTCAAATCAACTGGAAAAAGTCCAGTTGTATTCCACTTCCGTAACTGCTCCATTGAAAAGGGTCCCTGACTTGTCCCTGTCGGGTCCTGGTAATGCCACACCTTCTCCCTCTCCATGATATCTAGATCAGCCTGACTTAACACACTGCGTTCTGGGGAAGTGACTCTAATGTTTGAAAGAGGCGGAAGGAGAGTTGAGGCAGGTCCAACTGGCTCCCTCTGTAAACTCCCCGTGTTCAACTTGGGTTGATCAAAGATTGGTGTGCGGAACTCATCTTTAGCAAATTTTGAGCCAATGCTGTCCCCACCCCAGTGGTCACTACGACTTTTACCAGTTGCTTTCCAATTATCTGCACCACCTTGATCATTCTGCTGCTCCTGAACATAGTCTCTATGATCTTTTGTCCAGTTTCGTCCTCCCCCTCTTTGCTCATGCCAAGATGACTTTTCTTGGGATGAGTTTGTATCACGCCCAAAGCTCTTCTCACTGGATCGGCCTGTTTCATGCCCCTTCTGAACCCAATCTCTACTGCCATTACTTCCCCTAGTAGAATAAGGTTTGTATCTATGGCTGTCCCAATCTCCTTTTCTGCCACCCAAACTTGAGTCTTCAACAGCACTGCTATCCCGGCGATTGTATGGTGCTACTGACCCTTTCTCCCAGGAAATGCCTGGAGAAACCTTGGTTTGATGATTTGAAAAACCATCTGTCCCATCCACCAAAACCATCACTTCAACCACCCTGGAAGGAATATCCTTGAATTGCAAGCATCAAAAACTGAAACAAAGTGTAAAGTTCAAAGCAAGGGAACTGACTACAAAAGGTGGCACAACTCTTGCAACTCACTGGAACCTCATCCACATGTCTCTCTTCTCTGAAAGAGTGAGCAACAAACCTGTCACAGGTTTATCATCACTGACATCAGACTCATAACCCAGTCCCATTTGTGGGTCTGCACTGACTTCAGGTCTTGCCTGCAGCTTTGCTGCCCTGAATGCTGGGTTGCTGAGCTCCTGCAGTTTCTCCACACACTCCCGCAACGTGAACCAGGATGACTAGAGTCAAGGATACCAAGAACCTATGCAAGCCAAGGACAGTACTGCCATTCTTGACAATGTAACACTTTGTGAATGTAACACATTTCAAGATATTTAGTCTCAGTTGAGTGAGATTTCCTCATGACCCAGAATGACTGTAGTACATAAAAGTAACGACTCTACATCTATCCTTTAAACTACTGCAAGTAACAAGTAAAGAAGAATGTAAACAAATCAGGTAAATGGATATTCTTTTTTCCGACCCTTCTCACTGGCACGATCCCTAAGGTTGACCAGACGCTGCCGTTCAGTCTCAAACCACTGCATAGAACACAACATAGTACTTCTGGTAAGATGAAGGAAAACTGTCTAATCAAGTGCAACACAAATCACCACCACATTTGTTGTTACAAAAAGTCAAGCCAGCCAAAACCCACAAGGAGACCTCATATAGAATTTAGTAGCTTTGACAAAATCCACTGACAGCTAGTATCAAACTGCACAACGACAAGTGGTTTCAATTGTTTCTTGTACGATATAGAAGACTTGATCAACATATGAAGGTTATCAAAGTGACAGCTCTAGACAAGCAGCCCATACTCGGTAGCAGAGCTTTGGAAATGTTCTGCTTACATCATTGACTTTTGCCTCCTGCAAAGCAATTGCTTTCGTCTCCAGTTGGCCCTGAACAACAGGTCTTGAAAGTGAAGCAAAAATATGACAAGCTGGGCACAGAAAAACTGTGATGGAAGATAAACAGACAATTAGTGCAGAACAAAAGAAATGACCAAAAGAAAAAGGGTGTTGCATCCAAGTATGAACATACCACTGTCAGGGTCTTAAGGAACCCACACTTGATGCTTTGTCGCAATCGCTGGCACTCCTCCTGCATCCATTAGCACCAAGGCTACTATAGCCATGTCAATAGATTTTCTGTTTCATCTTACCTTCATGGCATGCTCATGACAAACCAGTTCCCACATGAAATCATCAATCTACTGTTGTCAACATGCTTCTAAAAGTTATGCTGATGAACAGACTGAAAAAACATTATAAAATTAGTAATTTCAAGACCTAACAGATGCACTTGCTTTGTTGTTTCTCTCTTCCCCAAGACAATAGGTACCCACATCAGGGTGTAGGTTCACATGGCCAAATTCTTAGATTTGCTTCTGGCTGCAATGTCCATGAGGAAATCAAATGTGAAAACAACATATAGATCACCTCACTGAAGTCCTGATTGGACACAAGGTCAATTGTCAGCTCTTCTTTCTTCTGAAGATTTAGTATGTCCAAAACAATATTTGTCAACTTCTTCCCTGCCTTATAAGACTCTGTCTGCAGTCGTGTCCCTGCATTGTGAAACAAGGCATCCATCATGCACCCTCCTGAGTAAAAGACCCCACAACAAATACCCTGACAGTTGAGAAACAATGATGTAACCAAAATGGTCAAAATAGGGACATTCCACTAAAAGAACTATGAAGAAAAATTCTCGAAGTTCTCCCCTTTGAGCCTGCCCGTTACCTGTGATGAGAACCAGTCTGTAGCATGTATCCAATGTGCTGGCATTGCCTGGAACACGTATCTTCACAAAAGTATCAACAACCTTGCTATCAAACTCAGGGTCATCAAGTAAGTCTTCCAATAATGATCTGCGCAAATATATGAGGTTTATGTTTTTGGGAGTGATGGCAGCAAAATCATTTCCATCAGGCCTCTCAAATTTTTCATCACTCCTTCGTCGGCCTCTCCGCTTATCCTTGGCTGTAGCACGGTCTAACTTGTCCTCAGCACCATCTGCTTCACGTGCCTCATCTTTGACAATCCTGTCAGCCTCCTTTGAACTCTTTGCAGCACTGACAGACTCCTTTGGAGGAAAGTGCTCTTTGAGCTGCCTGTACATCTCAGACTGCCCCATCAATTTCTTCCCAAATATGACTTGGAGTCTTTCATCACAAATTATCTTCATTCCTGGATCCTGCAGCTGATGTTGCTTGATGTATGACCAAAGCAGACGGTTGACAGCAATCCTTGTGAGAGGCTTCATTGGATCCCCTTTCATATGGATAATGAAGTCTAAAACCTCTTTCGAGGCCCAACCTTCTATCTTTCGAGATGGGATGTCAGAAACATCAGCAACATCATCATCATCATCATCATAATTGTCATCATTATCATCCTCCTCCTCTTCCTTCTTATCCTCATTCTCTTCCTCTTCCTTATGTTCCCCTCCTTCCATAAAAGTGTCTGCCTGATTTACCACTACAAGGTCACCAAAAGTAGGTGCAACCTTGATTTTCTTCCTTTTCCATTTTCTCCCATCCAAAGTTTCATCTCCATCTTCATCAGATTCCTCTACAGCTCTTTCTGACTCTGTACCTAGCTCATCAACATCAGAAGGATCCTGATTTTCTGTGTCTGAACCACCACTTTCTGAGTCTGCATGGTTTTCATTTGCAGGCTTCCCGTCCTTATCTAGCTCTGGCATGCTCAAGGAAAGTCTGTTCTTGAGACCCAACCAATATTCCTTGAACAAGAACTCATATGTCTCTTTATCCTCAAAGTCCACTTCCACCTGCAGACAAGCCAAACCCAACGAATTCCACAAGAACATGAAACAAACCACCAAAACAATTTCCTCAACTGCCATGTCTTGCAGTAGTACTGCAAATTGGTGATATAAGTTTGTGTCCCATCTACTTCTACTTCAAAAGACGCTGATCAAAAGTGTGCACCCTTCAAACAGCTAAACTAATCCAGGGCAAATGTTTACCTACCCCTTCAGAATTCACTGTCTGGTTGTGCTCAATCATGATCACGATTGGCAAACACTCCTCACATAACCCTTTCCGCTTCCGCAACATTAAAAAGTTGGCCTCTTTGACACAACCTCCACAATATGCAATTGGGCATGTGTAGCATTGAAAACTCCCTGGCTTGGTGCATGAGGAGCAGAAGTGCCAACCTGCCAACCCAGATGCAACAACTGTGTGAACCCACATGAAGCACTACCACACAGGAAATTTGAGACAACCACTTTTGCCATTGCCAAAGGGTAATACATGAGAGACAGCAACTACATATAGCAAGGAACCTGTGATTGAAACTGTAGTTTGTGTAGGCAAAACATCAAGAAATAAATAAACCAAATGCCCAGCCAAAATCGATCATGCAAAGATTAACATAACTCCTTTTCAGCCTGACAAAAACTTCAGTCTCAATTCCCCAACAAACAGTTGTGGCAATCACAAGAAGCATCAACAGTTTGAAATGGACCCTTCACAGACAAAAAATGAGTCCACCATGAAGGAGGAGGAGGAGGTCACACAGCTATATTCTATGCTCAAGGTCTGGCACACCCAACTTCTTGCGCCCTTGAAAATCATCACAGTAACATACATGACAGGAGAAGCTTTCAACAGGGTCCTGGGAGATAATAATAATAATTACCACATATCCAAGCTCCTTTCTTCTTAAAAAAAGCTGCATCACGTCCAATACAGTTCAAGTGATATGCCTTTGGACAGGATCTGCAGCAGCAGCAGCATGTAGCAGGGGCATTTACTTATAAATTCTTCTCTTGCTCGATCTTCATCTCCATCTCCAACTCAAGAAATAGGAAGCAAAGCAACTAGCAACATGTAGCATACATGTATATGTATCCCCCACAATGGTACTACTCTTGTTAAAGCTCATTGCAAGCAGAATTGTTGACACACAGCAACAACAGAAGTAAGCAAGCAGCAGAAAATTTCTGTGCTGCAGCAGCAGCAGCAGCAAGAAGATACATACCTCCTGTCACACATAACAAGATCACCACCATCAAAGCAAATATAGCAAACATCTTCTTCATCTTTCTTTCGCTCGTCAATAGTAGTAGCATGTCCCCCTCCCCTTCTGCACTGTTTCTTTTGCCGCTCCTGTACTAGACCTTGGACACGTTTCTTGTCATTCTGATATGCTGCTGCTGCTGGTTCTTTGACCACTTTCAATTCACCGTTGTGCACGGCGTCACGCTGCTGCTGCTGCTGCTCCAATGTTGCTTGGTCTCCTTCCACTCTGAGAGCTTCCGACATCTCCTCCGCATCCTCCTTCTCTTGGTCTGTTTTCTCCACTTTGATCACAGCTGCTGCTGCTGCGTCAGTTTTTTGTTCTTCTGCCATGTCTTGTTCAGCTTCTTCAGCTGTTTGGTTTTCGCCTTTGAGATTCGCTTCCTTCTCATCACGATGCATGGTTTGTTGACCACTCCCATCTGCATCTCTGACAGATTCTTCTTCCAATTCAGCCTTGTCGATGATGGCTTTGTTGGCGTTGTCTAGAAAGCTGTCGCGTACAACAACAACATCATCATCATTTGCAGTTTGTGCTATTAGGGTTGGAACCACTGCCGCAGCAGCAATAGCAGAAGTGATACTACCGGCCTCTTCATCAAGAAGAAAGCTGGTTTTTTCTGTTGCCATGGCGTCTCTTCTGCCGGTAAAGCACGTGGCGAGCATCAGTCTAGTAGTACTCTCCTCCTCCAACAAGTCGATTTAGCTATTTTACAGTGAAAGAGGAGGACAGTCTTTTTTTTCCTTCTTCACATCGGGTTGTCGACACTAGCTTGCTGCTGATTCAAAGCCCCGTAAATGAGCATTTATTTGGAGCATCCAGACAGCGGCAAACACACTGTATGTGTAAACACACAACACACTCGGATCTCTTAGATTACTTGTGGGTTCGTGCTAAAACAATCACCACACAGAAAGAAAGAGACACTTGAAAAGCCGGAGCAGGAAATTATCAGTGGTATTTCTTCATGAGAACAAAACAGGTTTCCGTGCCTCTTGTGTTCAGTTGCACTGCCCACAGCTGTTTTGTTGTTGTTGTTGTCGTTCTTCTTCTTCTTCTGCTTGTTCTTCCTTTGGTGCCCAACGCTATCTATATTTAGCCCACTGCTTAGTAATCTTTTCTTCCTCGCCTTGTTGATTTGTAACTGAAATCGACTACGCGTAGTAGATCATAAGAGCTGAAGTCGAAGAAGCGCACAGAGAGATAGGGACAGAGACAGAGCAAAAGAGAACAACATGAGCAGCGTGGACAGAGATGTGGAGCGAGGACGGGCGGCAGAGAAGAAACGACGCTGAGAAGAGTGGCATTAGGGCAAGAATTAGGGTTCACCGCGAGGCAAGCCGATCTCGAGCGCAACGGATGAGGGGACAGCAGCAGCAGCAGACTTATTAGCAAATGCATGTTTTCTTGCTGCATGGCTCATGGGCTTTTACTTTCCTTCTTTCGATTTTTTTTTTTTTTTCAGATTTTAAACTTTTTTTCACTGGCTCTAGTAATGTAAGAGCATCTCCACCGGTGCTCAGTATGTCACACTGGATAATAAAATTAAATGTCTAAGTTTAGTTTTTTTCTTTTTCGCAACCCCACCAATAAAACTGTAATTAGAACTAGTTGGTAAACCCATTTTGCAAGCAAAATGATCAGGGGAAAAGTTTTATCAGCAGGTAGAAAGAAAACAAACGAAAGAAGAAAGGAAAATCTCCCGGAAAAAGGAAAACCCTAAACCCGGACACACCCAAGAGGATACCCATTACACTGAGTGATACCCATTACGGACACACCCAAGAGTATACCCATTACACTTAATGACACCCTGACACTAAGTGATACCCATTACACTGAG
>Ga0116231_10013596_pt1 | contig 11344 bp, 10 predicted proteins | sample S1TSphgellanicum_2_FD_89695 | JGI IMG/M metagenome (GOLD analysis project Ga0116231, IMG submission 89695) | Host-associated microbial communities from peat moss isolated from Minnesota, USA - S1T2_Fd - Sphagnum magellanicum MG | ecosystem: Host-associated > Plants > Peat moss > Unclassified...
CCACCCACACAACAAAAAAAGAGGAGAGTGGGTCCCCCTCACTCATGGTTTTCTTTTTTTTCCATTTTCCCCAATTTTTTTTTTTTTTTTTTTCACAACCCTATTTGCCATTTGATTTTCCCTTGAAGTTCATCTCTTTAAAAACACGAAGGAAACCCTCAAAATAATTAAAACAATCTCTCTCATTCTTTTCTTCTCTCTCTCTCTCTCTCCCCCTTGTAAGTTTTATTATGATGAAGATACAAGTCTCACATATTCCATGTTCCTTGATCAAGATCCAATTCTCATATGCCATGTTCTTGGAGTCCCCCATTCATATAGGTAATATACCAATAAGCTTTTCTTGCACGGAACTTGATGTTGTTGTGAAGTGCACACTTTCCAAACTCTAATCCAATTTTACAACATGGCATATGCCACCTCCTCTTCTTCTTTTTTTCCTTTTTTTTTTCCCCCCCCCTTTACCCAGGCCAAAATAAATTGTTTTTTTCAGATAATTATGTACAATTGCTCAATAATATATAAAGTCCCTTTTTTATTATACTAGGTATTTTTCTTCAAAACTAGCTCATGTTCAATGTTCTTTTTTCACCATTACAAAAGAAAATGAGGAGTTGGATTTTTGTTTTTGCATGAAAATCAGAGCTCAAATCAAACACCCAATTTTTGGAGCTCCAATTTCTTCATGCAAAATTCAAGCTGCTGTCATTGTTGCTGTTGTTGCTGTTGTTGTAAATTCAAGCTGTTGTTGTTGTTGTTGTTGTTCTCCTTCTTCTCCTTCTTCTTCTTCTTGTTCTTGCAGCAACAAACAAAATTAAGCAATTGTTTGTTGTTGTTGCTGCTGCTGTTGAGCTGTTGTCACAAATTCAAGCTGTTTGTTTGGTGGTTCTTGTTGTGCTGTGGTGGTTCTTCCAGCTAAAATTTTTTTGTAAAAGGAAAGCTGTTCTTCTTGCTGTTGTTTCCTGAGCAACAAAATCAAGCTGTTGTTGTTGTTGTTGTTGTTACTGTTGTTGTTGTTCTTGCAGCAACAAGTATGTGTTCAGTTCAGTTCAAGGAGTCAAGGTTTTTGCCATGACAAGTACACTCCAAGCTCCAATTTAACTACTAGACCTCTCTCTCTCTCTCTCTCTCTCTCTCTCTCTCTGAGCTCTCTACTCTTGACAACGTTCGAAAAAGCTTGCATAATTGTTTTGATCTTCTTCAATTCCTACACACATTTGGGTGACACAAGAGTCTAAGGACCTCAGTCCTGAGGATTGAGGATCTATAAGTCCAGCTTAGAGTCCTCGAGGATTCATTTGTTTGTGTATTTGAAAGCTCACAGAATTTGTGGGGTTTTTTTTTTTCTTTTTTTTTCTGGAGTTTTTTGGCAATGGGTGCTGTAAAAGGGCAGCTGCGAGAGTGCACGCATGCATCTGTGGACATGACAGGATGGTTACTGCTGAAGAAGAGGCCACAACACTGCCCGAAGTCAAAATCCATGTCCTTTGTGCAGCATCAGACTGGAGCTTCACAATGGAGCATCGGGTGGAAGAGATCAGATGATGATCAAGCTGCTGCACAATGGACTGCTGCAGGAGGACGTTGTACTCATGCAGGTGAGATTGTCAAAAAGCCTGCTGCGTGCTTCAAGGCTGCAGCACCCATGTGGAAGCAGTTGATGAAGAAGCTGTGTGCTCAGGCAAAGCGGTGGCACATGCAGCTGCAGTCAGTTCGAGCTGGTCCTGAATGGACAAACTATGATGCACAGAGTTATGCGAAAAATTTCGACAATGGTGGGTGGGCAGACTCATACTTCGATGAAGAAGACGAAGATGAGGATAAGCTCGGCCTACGTGAGACAGCACTCCACACTGCACTGCTCCAGAAGCTCTATTCAAAACGTGGCTATAAGACTAGCTCAACTGCTGCTTCTGATTCTGCTGCTGCAGCACCTGTCCTCAGAAGAGCTGCATCTGTACCTGTGATTCCAATTCGACCCTACCATGGAAACAAAGACTTTGTGCCAATCTGGGAGAGACGACAAACCCAACCTCCATCCAAGCTCAAGCTTGCCAAGTAAGGAAGTCAGTCTCTATGAACACAGCTGACAAGCTCTCAACATAATTTTGGACCATCATCCATCACCAGAATCTATACTGCTCACCGAAAGATCAAATTCTTCTGCCATCCATAGCTGGAGCAATGCCAGCTGAATTGCAAGTCCTCACTGGCTGAGAATGCTGAAGATTTCAAGAGCAAACCTCATTTTCCTCCACAAGGTAGCAATCCACACACACAAAGCAATTATCTGGGAGCTAAAGATGTGAATAGTAGTACTACTTCCCTCTCATTCTTCCTCATGAATGGAGCTGCAAGATGACAGCCCACAAGATGGCCTGCAAGCTGATGATGACCAGCACATTTCCTGAATCAGTGAAATCAACCCAAGAGTCTAATGGTCATCAGGATCTGGGAGCTCTACTCCATCCCCAGGAGGCTGCCCTCCTCCTCACCTTGGACTCAGTTGCAGAGTAACAAAAACACCCAGCTAGCCTAGTGGCAATCTCAATTTTTGAAACAATCTTGTGCTCAAGAATGTTGACAGAAGTACAGGAAGCTCAAAACAATTGACAGAGAAAAGGGTCAATGGATGATGGATGGCTTGCGGAAGTTGAAGGGCTCAATCTTGCTCACAGAGATCATGCTCACACAACATCCATATTGACAAACATTTACATCATCATTCTTCAGACTTGTTCTTAACATGAGATTGATCAATCTGCATCTGTCTCTCTCTCATCCTATCTTCTTCAGCTCTTGAGACAGTTTTGGTGGACCACATTTAGGATGACTTCACAATCATAGCTCTATTGCATGAGTAAAAATCTTGAGCAGACAGTTTCTAGTTTTGGTTCTCATTGCAGAATCCATCATCTTTGCCACAAGCAATCAGAAAGCCTTGCACCAGTGAGACTCGCACACAAAAGGAAATTGAAAATATGTTTATGCCTCCTCCCGAATCATAATCCTTGAACAATATACCAAACCTAAGATCATGAAATTAGCTATACTTGATTTCCACCAAATTGTTGAACAGATGCATGCAGGTGCACATTGGTGCACAAGTGTTGTTAAGACAAAACTGTAACTGTGATCATCATCTTGAGACTGTAACTTTTTTTCCTTTGGAGTCAGGAATGATCCTTAAGCATGAATGGGGGCTGGCAGCAGGGTTCATGTTGAGGTTACTAGGTTGCGTTTTTTGTTGTTTGTTTTCTCTAAAAGTGCCATTTGCAATGGTGCATTGATGCTGTTCCATGTCTTGTTACCTTGGAACAAAGTGTAAGTGAAATATGGCTTCTTGGTCTTCATTATTGACAGTTTTACTAGCTCCATGAAGTGCTTGAAATCATCAATAGTTGCAATCACCTGTTCAAACACAAGAATAATACCCACAACCCTGAAACTCTGTTTTATGAACCAAGTCTACTACTGCCCCTGCAGCTTTCATCTTCTTCCTCAGCAAGTTTCAGTTCAGCTTCTTGCTGCAATCAACAAATTGGGTTTTTTGTGGGGTTTAGAGACAAGGGTTGGATACATGAGATGCATGCAGGAAGTAGTGCAATGGTTTTCAAAACAGGAGAATTCAAGTACCTGACAACCGGCAGAGTATTTCTCAACCATGTCAGTGTATTTGGTCAGAAGGAGATTGTATTCTGCTGCATCTTTGATTCCTGCATGATGTATATTGATTCCAAACACACCTTCGTCATCATAGCTGTGATTCAGCACCAACACATTCAAGTTAGAAGAATTCCACCACCTCAGGACCATATATGTACATGTATATCTCCCTTCAACCCCCTGAAAGCTTTTTGAGCTCCTGAACTCAAAAGCTTGAGGACACTTACACTCCATCTGTGCCAAAGTCAAGCTTGCCGTCACAGTCGTTGTCTCGCCACACTTTTACAGGTAGTCTTTGCAACAGCGCTTCATACTTTGCATTATGTAAACCAACCTGCACCCACCTTTGAACAACCATGGCATAATTACAACCCATTGCTGGACATCACAAAATCCAGAATGAAATTAATGCAGAGTATGAAGCGCTGTTGCAATCATACAATCTCATCCCCACTCAACCAAGCATCAAGAAACTTTTGGCAGCTTGGAGCTTTTGGTGACCTTCATCAGTGCAAATCCAACAAGTTCTTCAGAGCTCAAGTCCAGGCCCAGTACCAAAAATTTGTCACCCACCTCATAAGCATCCATGTACTGGCCAGGGCACAGAATCGCAGTTCCGCCCACACCTCCCCAGCCCATGGTTAGCCAAGCTCTTCCAGGATCCACCGATGCAGTGTAAGTTGTCACCTGTGCCAACATCCCACAATCAAAGATCCCTCTCCATTTGCCAATCTCTTTCTCTTCATACAAATTGCTGATCAAAGATCTCTTGGTTGGGTGGCAATGTCTTACTCTCGCTGATCACCTTACAGTGCTCTGAACCTGACTAAATTTCTACCATTGCAATTTGCTGGCTGTGTGTTTTCCAGGCTTTGCAAATCCAGTGCAAAAAACATGGAGCAGAGATGATGATGGGCTTTGAAGTTGGTTTGTAAGAATTTTTTACCACCCACTCATGATGCTGTGGCTTCAAGCCTGCATGTCTGCCAAAACCTCCTCCTGTGCAGTAAACCACTGACAAATGGTCATCAAAAGCACCAGGCTCGTCAGTTGGGTTTCGTACACCAATGATGTTGAGCATATAAGGCTCATCATAGAATATGTACCCATGCTCCTCACATGCTTCTCGAACTGCCTGCACCCAATCTTTCACAAAATCTTCTGGGTTTGGTCCAATGCCCGTTCAGCTTGCACCATAGGAAAATCAAATCAATTGCACGAATACTATCAAAAACATCATCAATGCAAGAAGCAAATGCAAACATCATCAACTTGATGCACAGCCTCAAACCCCTAAACCCTGACCCTGTAGGGTGCCCAGCAGTGATTAGGGTTGCAAGTGGCTGCTTCTTTTTACCTGAGCATATCTAACTGCAACTTCGCCTGCATACGTCTGTCGTGTGCTGCTGCAGCTGGCCGTCTCCTCAAGAACAAATGCATTGCAAGCTTTGGTACTTAACAAGCTGCTACTGCTCATCATCAGAACTACTCCCATGCTGGTGATCCATCTCCAAGACTCTCCTCTGATGATCATCACCCAACAACATCCACAGTGTGAGCTTCTCTCATGTTGCATCAGTTCTGGAGCAATGTAGCATCCCAGTTGCAGAGAGAACAATGCTGCATCCTACTTGCAGAGAAAGGTGGCAGGCGAAAAAGCTCCAAATTCTCTTTGTAGGAAGGAAGGAAGGAAGGATGGTCGCTCCGTGATGAATCCCACAGTCAGAGAATGACGAACATGAAGAGACATGGTTCAAGAAACTTTGTGAGGTTCCAGAGGTTTGTTTACCCGTCACCAGGATTTTCTCCATCTCCACTATGATGATCTCCAGATCTTCCTCCTCCTCCTCCTCCTCCTCCTCCTCCTCCTCCTCCTTCTCCACTCCATCCATCATCGCTGCCTCCTGTTGATCCTCCATCTCTATCACCAGCGCAAAGTCCTGAGATCATCAGCTCCTGTAGATCCATTGCTTCTTCTTGCAGCTTCTTGACTGATAAGCTGCCCGCCACAAGCAGCAGCTGCTCAGCGATAAATCCTTGAATGTCGGAAGTCCAGCCAAAGACACGAGATGTGCGATTCCAAGTGGTACAGCAAGAGGAAGAGGAAGAGGAAGAGGAGGAGGAGGAGGAGGAGGAGGAGGAGGCAGCATGTGGATGAGAAACTTGGGTGTTACAATGCAGTCGTACACCTTGAGACGAATTGAAGAAGCTTGTTGGGCGACGAGGAGCTCGTGGAGAAGGAGAGAGCAATGAGGAATATGCAGGAAGAAGAAAGTGCGGGAGCTGCTGCCTCTCGGCAGAGCAAATGTGATTGAGGACAGAGGGTGAGAGAGCGCACTGGGAGACACCCATCACAAAATCCCACGACCCAAAAGAAATCCTTGCGACCCAAATTGTGAAGAAAGTTCAGAGATGTCTCATATCAAGATCTGTAGATCTCTTCTACTGGTTTTCTCCACCATCAACAGAATTTGCTATTTCCGGCTGCTGCGTACAAAGCCCAGAGAGAGAGAGAAAGAGTGTGAGGCGAAGAATTGGGAAGAAATTCAAAGCGCTCATAATAAAAGTCGTAGAACGTTTTGTGTTTGCACTTGACACGGCCCGCCCAGGACGAGGAATATTCACTCACGGAATATTCATTCATGGAATATTCATTCGTTCCATTCATTCACGGAATATTCATTCGTTCCATTCATTCAGGGAATATTCATTTGCTCCATTCATTCACGGAATATTCATTCGTTCCATTCATTCACTGAATATTCATTCGTTCCATTCATTCACTGAATATTCATTTGTTCCATTCATTCATGCAATATTCATAAGATGAGTGTCATGACTGACATTGCCAACATCATTACCAACATCACATTTTTAATTCATTGTCAACTCACTCTTAATTAATTGTTAATTCATCCTTAATTGACTATTAATTCAATTCATTCTTAGTTATTTGTTAGTTCAATTCACTCCTAATTAATTGTTAGTTCACTCTTAGTTCATTCTTGGTACAATCATGGGTCACATGGATAGATATGGGTCACACATGCATAATCATGAGTCACATATGGGGACAAAGTTTTATGGAGGTTTCTTTGAGTTAGGTTCTCAAAGGGTATAAATAGAGTACTTTTAATCTATTCAACACCAATTTTGGATATGTTTTCTTGTCACAACTTTGTTTTGTTTTTGTTTTGTTATTGCAACAAAATTTTGTTGAATTTTTGTCTTGCACATTTTTTTATTTTTTTTTAAATCGTGATTTGGAACCAGGCATGCCCGTGTTCTTGTCTTGGTTTAGAAAGTCTTGTAGACTTGATTATTTTCGTGCATGTTACAATGAGGGTGTTAATGTGACCATGATCATACAATGTTTTATTTTCTAAAATTTGTGTTGTGGTCAATATGACAATGATACAATAATGGTACATAGGAAAATTTGTCCAGATTTGATTATAAGCTAAATATTTAAATACTTATTTTTAAATTTAACATTTTTGGCTACATGCTTGAACCACATGTATAGAAATATGGAAATGGTATTAAATTTTGATTGAATTATGGCTATTGAAAATGATGAAAACACACATTTGATTTTAATAAATTTTTTTGGTTATATGCAATCAACAAAAAAAGTTTGATTTTAATATGATTATTTAGTTATATTTAATCAAAAAATGAATTGGCATCAATATTATTGTTTTTTGGCAAAATGTTGTCATTTAGTGACAAAAAAAAATTAGATTTAGCCATGGAGGTTTTTTTTAATGTTACTACAATTAATTATTCTTTTAAAAAAGGGGGGGAAATGGCAAGATCCCAATTAGGGTTTAAGGTGGTGGGGGCATATGTGCATTTCAACATTTAAGGGTTTGTTTAGTTGTTTCTCTCTACCTCCCTTTTTGTTGAACACATAACAAAGCATAGTATGAGTGTATCAAAAGGATGCTACTAGAGGGATGCTTGTGAAGAGGAAGGTCTATGGAAGGTGCAAGTTCAAAAGGAGAGGAAGACGAAAGGTGTGTGCTTAACGATCATTCAGAAGGTTAGGAGGAGGATGGGAGGAAGGGCATCGCTTGCTCACAAAAAGTTTACATGGCAATCAAAGATTAATGAATTAGGAAAAAGAAAGGAGGAAGGCATTAATAATTAATTCATAAGGACAAGTTCATGAGGTTAGATTGATTAGTTCAAAAAGAGGAAAGGAGGTCAGGTGTCAATCAATTAGGAAGAGGAGAGGACCCCAACAAGGGGCATTGCATGTTCCAACATCAATGATGAAGTTTCAAGAGGTCAAGAGATTCAAAAGACAACATACGTTGCATGTTTTGGCATCAATGACATTGGTAGTGATGTCAAACTATCAAAAGATTCCAAGGCCAAGGGGTTAGAGAATTGGAAGAAGGAGGGGCACCCAAACATGACATGTTACATGCCCAAACATTGGTCTCCTATCTCTAAGAAGGATGTCAAGAGTTCAAATTTTGAATTTTAGAGGTTCTGGTCTCCTATCTCTAAAATGGATGTTAAGAGTTCAAATTTTGAGTTTTGGAGGTTCTAGTTTCCTATCTTTGAGAAGGATGTCAAGAGTTCAAATTTTGAGCTTTGGAGGTTCCTATTTCCTATTTCTAAGAAGGATGTTAAGAGTTTGGATTTTGAACTTCAAAGATTCTCAAATCCAATGGGTGGTGGTAGTAGGTCTCCCTTCGATGGTATGTGTTTGTCCACTTTGCAAAAGCCAAAAATTTCATGTTTCCATTTTCTTTGTTTAAAAGACAATGGTTTATATTTAGTTTTGTCGAACCTAGTTTATCATTGATTGTTTTACACTGCCATTATTTAGGATGGAGGAATGGCAGATGGTGCACCATAAAAAAATTTGTGACATTTTTGCTTTTGTATTCATGTCGTGAGTTTTTGTGCAGAGTAGTCCACAATTTTGAAATATTTTGACTTTTGTTTTACCGTTTGTGCTTCCTTTTCTTCGTATGTTGGCATCGCAAATACTAGTGTGGAACATTACAAAAGTCAGGGTACATGTGTTTTGGCAATCTTGCATACAAGTTAAAGGAACTTTAATGAGCTTCAAGCATGTTGAGAGGACTAAGGCACTTGGATGGGGGTACTAGAATGAAGGTTTTCATGTCATAAATGAAGTGTTACCAAAGGCAACCAAGGGTAGCTAAAGTAGGCACAACCAAAGGCAGGGTGGCCAAGGCAAAACAAAATGGGGTAGGGGCGAGGCAAAACAGATAGGGTAGGGTAGGCTGAAGCAAAGTAGGACAATAGCAAAGTAGAACAAACAAGGTAGGTGAGCAGGGCCCTTAATCAACAACACACACACGAGTAATGGTGAATCTGTAGTTGGGTTCATTTATAATTCCCACCCATTCCTTGGGTTTTCATGAATCTATTTCCATATGTCCCCTTCTAGTTTTTTAATTTTTTTTATAAGTACTCCTTTTTCAAGGAAATATTTTTAGGGTTTAGGAAGGATTAAACGAATTTTTCAAGTTGAGGTTTTTGAAATTAGGGTTTAAGGTTTTGATTTTAAACTAAATATGTTAGGTTAAGGATAGGCATGGTAAATCTTGTGGGTACTCTATCCCCAAAATGTCACCAAACAACCTAGCCCTCCTAATAGACATCCAATGGAAAGCCAATAATCAACTTTATCCTTATGGCCAACTATGCTCCAACTTCCATCCATTCACCCATCATTCCCATCCCTCCTAGTTTATTTCGGCCAATCCCCTCATCCTCTTTTAATCCACCAAGGTTTTTTTCACTTTGCTCGCACACCCATTAAGAGCTTTTCTAATATCCATCATACAATCTTCTCCTTCATGACCCCACATTCCTTGTCCCTCTTGTAGTCGTCTATTCAATGTAAGAGGGGATTTAACACAACACCAACTTTCATGCACCACTCATAGGAAATCATCTATCTCAAAGGTAGTGTTGCCATCAATTTTACCATGTTCTTTTCCCTCATCAGCATGGAATGGATTGCATCCATAAACATCATTGATGTTTTCCATTTGGGTTTATTTTGTTTTTGTTCATATGATCATATTCCATATGTTTTTCGAGTTGATGTTCAGTGGGCTTTGCATATCCCTTTGTTTCAATTACACAATAACACATTTTGGGTTTTGCGATTAACCTTTACAATTATATATTAGTTAGAAATGACATATGCAACTAGTGACTAATGAGTTGTTAAACCCATATCGTTCACCCATTTAGTCGCAAAGGATGTTCAATTACAAAACCAAATCATTTTAACGATTAAGATTTTAAAATTTTCTTATAATAATGAGATTTCATGTCATCATTAACTTTAGTATGACATATAAAGTGCATGCCATCTCAACTTAGTCGTTTTATTTGACTAAGTGTTGTAAAATACGTTTTGATGGACGAATGACATGTGTCAAAAAATATAAACACAATATGAGTCATTGCACATGATCAAAAGTCAACCTAGTTTAGCCCATGTAGCTAGCGTAGCCAAAAGTCAACATAGTCTAACCTAGTTAAATTAAGCAACCTAGCTTAGTTCATCTAGCCAAAAATCAACTTAATTAAGCTAATTGACTATGTTAGGCAACCTAAACTACCTAACCTAGGCTAGGTGATTTAGATTAAAAATAAACATCAGACTCCTAATTCAAGAAGTTTAAATTAGGTTACTTAATCGAAGCCAAATGGCCTAGGTATCATAGGTTACAAGAATGAAGACTTGAACCCCTCACCTTTATTTTGGGGTTCAAGTCCTCGTCCATTGCACTACCACATTTTTTACACTAATTATATTTAACACAAAGTTATAAAGTTCAAAATATTTAACTTTGAATTAACCTTCACCACAACAAAAGGTGTGCCTATACGCCAAGTGATTTCACTATATTTTGAATGAATTCATTGGTTGTAGTGAATGGGACCAGTGAAAAAGCAGTGAATTCACTAGTCTAGTGTATGAGAACCAATGAAAAAGCGCTGAATTCATTGGTCTAGTGAATGGGGACTAGTGAACTACACCAACATTTTGTAGTAGTGCTTGACCACCCTAGGTTGACCTAGGTCAACCTATTACTACTTACCAACCTAGCCTAAACCTAGACCTCCCTAGGTTGACTTAAGATAAACTAGTTTGTCAACCTATATTATTTATTAACCTAGCTTAAGTTAACATAAGCATTCTTAGGTTTTAAAAAAACCTAGGATAATTATGTCGCATCATAATCGCATTTAGTTGCATAAACTTGAGCTAGTTATAAACTTGACAAAATATCTTGTAATGAAACTAACTTGGCAAAAAAACTAAAGCTAAAAACCTAGGCAAACCTACCTAAGTTAACTTATTAGTATGGTAACTTATTCTAAGTATATTTAAACATACTAAATGTAGTAAATTTCTTATGTTTAATTAAATAACTTACAAGGTAGTTTATATTACGAAGTATGACGCACTCCCAACTCCTTAAAGGGGCTCAAATGTGAGCCCAAGTAGAAAGTAGCGGAACAAGGAGGAGTCGGAACACGCTCCCTAACTCACAACCCTTTGAGGGGTAGAGGGGCGGGTTGGAGTACCGGAATGGGACTAGGAAGAGTTGACAAGCTTTAGTCACTCACACGGGCCTGCACACAACCCCCACAAAGTGGCTAGTGCAAA